>Ga0247723_1001116_pt1 | contig 16188 bp, 14 predicted proteins | sample MSEWelMarce5H_FC_FD_189079 | JGI IMG/M metagenome (GOLD analysis project Ga0247723, IMG submission 189079) | Subsurface sediment microbial communities from gas well in West Virginia, United States - MSEEL Well Study Marcellus 5H_FC | ecosystem: Environmental > Terrestrial > Deep subsurface >...
ATAATAATGTTTTTTTATAATCTTTGTTTTGTTTTAGTTTAACCCAATTAACTAAGGTATATCTAATCCCACTTTTTACTGGCACCACTCTGTGTTCAATATTTGATAAGAATAATATTAAATTTCCCGTACCCTTTTCAACTGTTAGTGTTTCATTTTGGTTATCTTTTATTTGTAAATCACCTTCATCGTATTCATCATTTAGTTGTATAACCAATGAACAATATCTATCATAATCCGTTATTTTTTTTCCGTGAGCATCTCTATGCCAATCAAAGTGTCCGCCTGGGTGATACTCGGTAAACTGAAATTGACTTTCTTCAAAATCCAAATCAAAACCTTTAACAAAAATATGTTTATTTAATAATTCACTCATTTTTTCTAATAAAAATGGAAATTTTTTATAATAGGGGTAAAATACTTGATTTGATTTTCTAACATCGGTATTAATATTACCATCCATGTAATCAGTTACAATTTTTGATGGTACCAATTCCAATTCTTTTAATGAAAAATCTAATATCTGATTACATTCTTCTTTTGTTAGAAAGTTGGGTTCTATTGTATATGTAAATGGCATAATTTATTTCTTTATAATAATGATTTTGTTTTTTTAGCAATATAATCGGAAGGTTTCCAGTGTAGAAAAAATTGAACAACTCTTTCATTTTCCAAACATTCTAAAGGGGGTCTCCAATGTGTTATTTTATCCGCATCAAATAATAAAATACCATCCCCAACATTTGTGTTGAAACAATACTCCTCGTTTTCTACTTCCGCACATAACGGCCATTCTTTATTTATTGTGGATTCTAGGCATATAGACATAGTGACACTAATGTCTTTTCTATCTAAATGTTTTTTTAACGTTGAGGTGTTTATATACTCCCTAACAAATGTGTTTACATTCATTAAATCATCAAAATTACTGTTGTACTTCAGCACCTTTGATTTTAATTTGTCTAAGTATTTATTAAAAACAAATGAAGGGCTGAAGCCATATGAAACATTTGTTCCAGCATATTCACCGTCACTTGAAGTTTGATATTTTCTCTCAATATCAAATTGTTGTGTTAAATAACTACATTCATCCTTCGTAAGAATATTTGGTATGAAATGTATCATAAAATAACTTATTTGATTTATATTAACTATTCGCCGTTACAATTAAACTGCCAATTGTTGTCATTGTAGTGTTTAATGTATTAATTTCTGTATTTGTTATAATTTTTGCCATTTTTATTTAAATTTATTTAAGACCTTATTAACACAATGGGTAACAATAATAATTTCCACCCCAACCCGTGCAAGACATATTTTTAGGACATGAAGCACATGGATACCAACAAGCGTTTATACATGCCCAAGCAGGACAAGAGAAAAGGTTATGTTCAATTGATACGAAAGATTCGTTATTGGTTGATCCAGATGTTTTAGTTAAGAATAACATAGCGGTTTCAACAGTAATAAACCAACCAGAAAACACTCTCTTAACTTGATTGTTTAATGTTACGGTTTTTCTTACAAAATTTATATTATCATCAGTTGTGTCTAATAATATAACAACGTCTCCTGGTAAAATGTAAAATAATGACTTAAACATAACCGTACCATCTCTATCTATCAAATACCTAGATCCCATGGTATCTTCCCATGTGCTACCATCTTCAAATGTCAATTCATTTATAAATGTTAAAGTGTTTACTTTTTGTTTGTTGGTAACAACATTCGTTGTATATATCGTACCACTAACTAATGCCTCATACGTTAAACCAAATTCCGATGATATATAACTATCGACACTGGTTCCATTTTCGTTTGGGATTTGAATTGTTTTAATAGTATCCCCAATTTGTAAATCCAATGCAGTTTTTAATGTACCATCCGCCATTTCTACCATATCAGTATCTAACAACTTAGGTTGAGAACCAACAGGTGGGTTTGTACTATAACTCTCTTTGAATTCTGAATTTACCTCAAACGTGGTTGAGTCGTATGTTACATTATCTAGTAACATATTTTGATTCAATTTTGTATATTGACCAATCTGGATTGATTCTAAGTTTGGTGGAAACAAAATGTTTAAACTCCTAATTACAGTTGAATGTCCTTCCCATAGTTTATTTGGGTTATATAGAAATTCCATTAAAAAATAATCAGTCGTTACATTATTAGCAATTATAGTGTCTAATTCAGATTGAGTTGTTACTTTAAAAAATTTTGGGTAAACCATTTTGTCATAACCCGGAAACCTAGATTTTAAAATAAAATTAGGATGAACTCCGTTATCATTTATGTTTGTAATATTTGATACCAATGTGTTATCATCGTTCATATATACAAATTGAGACCCGAAAGAAGAATCCTTAATTAGATTCATAAACTCTATTTTATCTCTACAATAAGTGTCATCAACTAAAGCCGTGGTGTCATATGCGCTCCTAATAATTAAAGTTGTCTCTGTATCTTCAATATATGGAATTGTAATGGAAGTACTACCAACACCATGAAATTCGTATGTTACCGAACTTCCACTATAGTGTGTTGATAATCTTACGTGTAATGGTCCAATATCACCAATATAATGTATTGTATTAAAATTGTTATCTTCAACAAATTGATATAAATTTGTTAAGTCCAAACAATCCTCATCATCTTCCACTTTTTCAGGTCCGTCCCAACCAACTGCGGTATTTATCTCGATGGGTTTTAAGTTACCATCCTTATCGTACATAAAGTCCGAACCTATTAATACTGTTCTCATGCTATTTTATTGTTTATATATAAATATCTATTTTTTATCTTTTAGACCGAATTTTATCCACCGATACCAAATCCTTTCATGGATATAATATTGTATTGGTTTATATACAAGTTCAGCAACACCAAACGCAGCACCAACCTTGATGGAACCACTTATCCACCACATTATTATAAACCCAATTAAGGTACTTATAATTCTGTAGGATATTGTTTTAGCAATATGTCGTTTACGTTGTACTGCCATCTGAATTCATTTCTCCATTACGGATTTTAGTTCCACTTATAACCTCAATGTCGGTCGGGGGTTCGTGGTAGATAACCTCATATCCAACCCCTCTACCATAATTAACTGATTCAATATCCGGTATAATAGATACTTGAATCTTATGTGAATTATCAATAAAGAATTGAGTGTCAACCAATTCCATCATCACTTGTTGTGCAGTTTTTGGGTTATTCTCATCTGTGGGTACGTTTCTAATTGCAACCCAAATATCCTTTCCCTTTTCCAATTGTTGGTTAATTAACCATTCATGTCCTTTGTGCCAATTTTGCCATCTTCCGATGTACATCGCGTACTTTTTACTCATAATGATAATTTTTTTAACAGTTCATAATATGAATCTGTTTCGTTTTTTATTGTTGTATCTATATCTATAAAATTCAACAAGGGTGGTTCGTATTCCTCAACATGGAAGTGATTCCTACCCCTATCTTCGGTTGTGTGAACATAAATTTCAGTAACGGATGTGTTGAATTTGAATTCCTCTCTTTGGTCTCTATATGGTGAAACTAATGATACTATCACCACATATCCTTTACTATGTAAAAATTGAGCAATGTATTGAGCTCTTTGAATGTTTAATCTTCTTCCTGTGATGGAATAATCTTTATTTTTAAAAACATCCCTTAAGTCATCTCCATCAATATGGATGACATCGTTTTTCGGAAAGTATTCTGTCAAATATTTTGCTAATGTTGTTTTTCCGGCACCGGGTTGACCTGTTAACCAATATATCATAATACTATTAATATAATGAAAATATTCCAAAAAGACAAATATTAATGTCGATAAATAAATGGGTCTCTTTTACGAAGTTCTTCCATTTTTTTCTTTATACGTTTTTTACGTTTATAATCATTATATTTGTTTATAAACCATTGAATTAATATTTTCATGTTTTTATTTGTATAGTAAGTAATTCCCGATAACCATAAAGTCCATTTTAGTTTCAAAAAACATATCGACAGCATCTTTAGGTGTTAAAACCATTGTCTTATCCTTAATGTTCATTGAAGTGTTTAATAATATGGGATATCCTGATAATTTTTCAAATTCCTTTAATAGTAAATTGATAATTGTATTCCGATAAACGGTTTGTATTCTAGCACTTCCATCGACATGTGTAATGGCCAGTAATTTTTCTCTATGTTCCGGTTTAACTTGTACAACTTGATTCATATATGGTACGTCATCACTTACATTGAAAAATAAATGTTGACTATCTTTACTCACCATAGGTCCAAATGGTCTAAATCCTTCCCTTTTTTTGATAACTTTATTTATTTTATCTTTCATGTCAGGTCTAGTTGGGTTTGCCAATATACTCCTGTTTCCCAACGCTCTGGCACCGAACTCCATTCTACCATGATACCAACCAACTATTTTACCATCGTTTAATAATTTCGCAACATTTCTTATTAAACTTTCCTCACTTTTAAATTTAAAATATTTTTTATCTTTAATCGATGATAATATATCATCATAATAAAATTCAGGACCAATAAATGGATTTTTATTTACTCTCTCCTTCAATTTTTTATTCTTAGAAAGGTAATGTAAACAAGCACCTATCGACGATCCGGCATCAGATGGTGCTGGTGGTATCCATAGGTTATTAAAGTGTGAATTCTTGACTATCTTACCATTTAAAGTTCCGTTGTATGCACACCCACCACCCAAACAAAGGTTTCGATTATCGTTTATAATCGCAATTGATTTTATAATTTCAAAAAATAACTCCTCGTATCTTTTCTGTACTGACGCCGCAAGGTCTTTATGGTGGGGTTCTATTCCACTACCTGGTACTCTTGGTTCGATACCTAACAACTCTATTAGTTTCTCATTAAACATATGTGTGTTTGATGTGTTCCACGTGAAGACATCCATATTACACGTTAGTTTAGTGTTCTTATAATTAATTAATTCTCTAACCTTATCTATGTATATGTCAGGATTACCATATGGTGCCAAACCCATTACCTTATACTCACCTTCATTTGGTCTAAATCCTAAAAATGAGGTCATGGCTGAATAGAATAACCCAATTGAGTGTGGATACTTTGCCATCGAAATGTAGTCTATCCCAACATTATCACCTAAACCTAAAGATAATGTATCATATTCACCAACACCATCAATTGATAAGACAATTGAACTTTCAAAATTAGATGTGAAAAATGAATAGTACTGATGTGATAAATGATGTTCTGAAAAAAACACATTATCTGAGTATTCCTTTAATTTTTTATTCAAATTTATAATATTCTTACGAGTATTAAAATATGACATTATGGAATATAATGGGTTTTTAAAAAGTTGTGGTTTGATGTTATCGATGACCCTTTTAATTTTTAATTTTGGATCTTCATAATAACAAATTGTCTCTATATCTTTTTTAGATATTTTAAATTTTTTAAATATGTATTCTAAAGTCTTTGTTGGGAATGAGTGGTCATGTTTTATACCTGTGAATTTTTCTTCTTCACAAGCAAAGATAAGTTGTCCGTTTCTGAACAAACAAGCCGACGAATCGTGGTAATAAGCCGATATCCCAATTATATATCCCATTACTTATAATTATGTTAAAAATTATTTAAAAATTTCCTCTAACCACGGACAAACATCCTTATAGCTCGTGTTATTTATTTCATCAAATCTCCTCAACGTTTCCTCCAATGAAATACTCATATGTTGTTTATTTGACATTAAATGATTCTGTACATCCTCCTCATTTGTTACTTTTAAATATTTCACAAACTCCACCAATGTGTTTAAAAGTGAACGATTTGATTCGTAATTCAGACTACGCATTTTATCCTCATAAAATTTAACCAATTCTTTCTTTACTTCGGGTGAACACGCACCAGGTGCAAAGTAAAATGGTTGTGTAACAGTGTGGGTTTTAATCTTATTTGAGTCTAAATAATTTTTACCAACAAAATCAATAAAGTCAAATGTATGGTACATATTGATTGTTGAAATGGTGTAGTCTATTTCAACAATAAAGTTCGGATGAGTTTCTTTAAATTTTAATAGGGTCTCTAAGTTATTAAAGAATTTGTTTGTATTAAAACCGGGTCTCTGATATTCACCTATTTTACCATATCCATCGCAAGAACAAGAAAGGTTAATAGATTTAAATTTACTTAATTTTTCTAAGATGTCTATTCCCTTATATGTTAAATTTGATAGGTTAGTATTAACCAATACTGATACATTACTAGCCTGTTCGTTTGTGAACCTATCTAACAATTCAAAGGTTGTTGGTGTGATGAATGGTTCTCCACCAGCCAAATAAATTTTACGTATTGAGTCTATGTTTTTTTCTGAAAATTTACCGATACCATCTTCACCTGCCGTGATTATTCTTGTTGTTGTATCATTATAATCTGGTTTACCCATCACATAACCCCAGTAATCGTACCAACTTGATGATGACCCGTGATAACACATTCTACATCTAAAATTACAATGGTTTGACAATCTTAGATCGGTGTACACTATTTTGTTTACACTATAATCTGAGTTATAAAGACCGGGGTCACCAATTTCATTATAAAACTCTCTATTCGAATTTTCCTTATGTTGATTTTTGTAGATAAAACATTCCGCACATTCTGATGGTGCAATTCCATCCAACATCTCTTTTCTAATTCTTTTATATGGTTCACTATTAATTACCTCATCAATTGAATTAAAGTCTTGGTAGTTAATGTCTTCTTTGAATGGGGACGCAATACAACATGGGTGTAACTTTCCATTTGGAAATACGAAAATAGAACCGAATGGTAAATAGCAAAAAGTGTTGGGTAATAATTTATTCATTAGTTGATGAAATCTTTAAATTCTGTGAATATGTTGAAAAAATCATCTCCTCGATAGTTATCAACTTTGTAGGTTAATTCTATAAATTTTTGAAACTCCTGTTCAGAACGTTCTTGATTTAGTAACCCAAGTACAAACTCAAATTGCTCAATATCTTTTTGTCCTTCGTTATTTTTAAAAGATTTACTTTTTATCCATTGGATGATTTCACCATACTTAATTCTTAACGTTTCTTTATGGTTTTCGGGTAGATTTCTAATTTGCATATGTTCTGGATGTGTGAGTAAATTCACATGCATTTTACCTGGACTAATATAACCAGATTCTATCCAATTCTTATATAAATCAATTATTGTGTAACTATTCATTAAATTAATTGTTGGTACAATTGCAAAGAAAATATTTGGCATTTCTTTTAGTAGTGTTTTTCTGTTTTCAACAATTTGTTCCCACTTAGAACCTTTTCTCAAATATTCTCCCCTTTCTTCAAATCCATCGATACTTGCGGTAATTTCAACAGCCTTAAACTGCTTCCACATCTCAATAATATTATATGATTTGTAAAATAGTTTAGTGAAGTTGGTTGTTACCCATACTGTAATGTTTTTTGCATATCCCTTATCAATACAATGTTGTAGAATTTCATAGTGTTTGTCTTGGGTAAGTGGTTCCCCACCGGCAAAAAATAAGACTTCAACATTACCTAATTGACTCTTAATAAATTCATAATCATTATCACTAACAGATTGGCTATATGGTTGTCCGTAATCCACAAAATTCCCAAATCCCAAGTCTTTATATTCTTTGTATAGTGAAGATGAAAATCCTGGATTACAAATACGACATTTTAGATTACATTTATTATCAAAACGTAAATCCATCATTTTAAACTTAACTTCCTTTAATGAAAAGTCGTCATTTGTATTCTCAATAATTGCATCAATGTCTTTACCAAAACGATTCCATAAATTGTATCGGTAACTATCGACAACACTTTTATCTTTCGACACTTCTTCTCGGTACCAACATATTTGACATTCGTTTATTTTTTCACCATTCCACAATTGTCTTCTAACTTCTTTTGCGGTCTCTGAATTATACGATTCTTCAATCGACACTTCACTTTTTAATTCCCCAAATACTCGTTCTTGTTTGTATAAACAACAAGGAATGACTTTACCGAAAGTACTTAAATGTGTGGACACCCAAGGTGCTACACAAAAAGTCTCTTTGTTATAATTTTTATCCATTTAAATTGTTTTGTCTTACTAAGTTTCGTTTCATAATGTCTGGTTTATATTCTCCAGTTTCCCATCCTTCCATACCACCTGGCGATAATTTAACATCGGGAATGTAATTATCAACAACAATACTATCGTACCATTCGACTAACATTGGGAATGTCTCTCTAAAGTTTTTGTTTCTTCTAATGTCATATTGTTCATAAAAACTTTTAAAGTCGTGGAAGTGTTTGTCCTTATCAAACTCAGCTCTTGCATGTCCCTGGTCAACAACATCAATATAGTCAATTACTCTCTGTGTTTGGGTAATCTCATGTTCCAATAATAAACCTGAGTCTCTATTTTTATCTAACCAAACTTGGATTTTATCTTTTGCCTCCATTTTAATGTTATCAGGTAGATTCAATGGTGACATAAATCCTGGCCATCTTAAAAAGTTAAGATCCATAGTTGGTTTGTTTGGTCCGTACTTTTTCTTTAACTCTAACATATCGTCCATGAAATCGGTTAAAGACATTAATGATAATCCTGTAACTGTCATCATAATAACGATTTGTCTGATATTCGCCTCCTCAATCATTCTTACAACATTCGCTCTCCATTTATCATATATTAAACCATCTCTCAAATATTCGGCATGAGCACCATATGATTCGTTACTTGTATAGATATCATATGATTGAATGTCCAATTCATGTGTTGTTTGAATCAACTTGTCAATCAATTCATCTTTAACACCTAAATTAGAATTAATAGATAAATTAAGATTCGGATATGATTGATTTTTAATTTGGTCTAAAAATTTCCAAAAGTTATGACTAGTTGATGGCTCTCCACCAGTAATTCTCAATGTTTGTAAATCCTTTGATAAATCGGGCCACCATTTTAAAAATGCCTCAACGTATGGGTTCTCTCCAATAAATTTATTTTCAGGGTCCGCCCATGAACCATTTTGTTGATATGCACCTGCGGTTAATGTTTTGAATTTTTGGTATGGTCCGTGTTTATCGATATCTCTACCCCATGTTGTAGAATAACTTGGGTTACAATATGAACACGCGAAATTACAACTTCTATCAAAAGATAATTCTACCGTTCTTAAATTCACATTTGCATCCCAAGGAGTATCTTTCAATACCGCAATGTCTTCTAGTTTATATTCTAAACTTCTATAAACTCTATCAGATATATTATTTCTACCAATGTCTTCAACCTTCCAACAATAAGAACACTCAGCAGGTCTTGTACCCTCAAGCATTTGTTTTCTAATCTTTTTCTTATGTTTAGTGTTATGTAATGCCGATGGATTTGTTTTTATTTCTTCCACATCTATTGGATGGGGTAATGGTAAGAAGCATGAACGAGAATACCCACTACCTAAATCAATTGTTGCATTGTACCATTTTGCAGGACAAAAACTACAACTTACGGAGTTTAATTGTTCTTCTTTAAATTTTAATAATCTTTCTGACATGTTATAATAGTTTTTTAGTTGTTTTTTGTTTTTTAATTTTATATAATTCTTCTAATTCGGGGAAAGTCTCAGCGAAAGATTCATTTCTTAAAACATCTAAGTCGTTAGTCTGTTTAATAAAAATCTCCCATGGTTCGAGGTCGTCATCAAGTCTTGGTAATTTTAACATATTGATTACCTTTTCTGCTTGATATATGATTCTTCTTCTATAATTCTTTTGAGATTCGTCAAGTGTTTGGTCATTATTCAAATCTAACGTTCTTTTTTCTAATTCGGTAGATAATCTTTCAATAATAACTAATTTAATATGGTCGGGTATGTAACCAATGTGTAGGTGTTTCGGATTATGTACAAACGCAACATATAATGTAATCTCATTTTCAATAACATAGTCAATGATTTCAAAAACATATAAAACATTTAAAATTGAAATAGTTGCACATACCTCAAAAAATATTTGATTGTCTTTTAGGTGTTTAGTCTTTTCTTTCCAACTTGTTACATTATTTTTAACTGCATCCCAATCTGCATAATATCTTAGATAGTTAAAACGTTTACCCACTCCATCTAAACTAAAACCAATACGACATTGTTCAAAAGAACTTAATATGTTAACATACTTGTCGTTTATGATTGTTCCGTTTGTGTTGAAACTCATTTGTTGGTTTTTTGAATAACCCTTTTCAACACACATTTCCAAAATCTCCCATTGTTTTTTCATCAACATTGGTTCACCTCCATAAATGTCAACCGTCCTAACTTTAGGTAATATTTTACCCAATTCATCCCAAACAATACTATCGTCAGTAAATGATTTGGAAAATTTAGCAACATACTCGTCTAATTTTTCTTCTGTTACATTTGGTTCAGTAACGTGGTGAAAGTTTCTCCATCTTGACGATGCGGATACGTGACATATTCTACAAGCTAAATTACAAGTGTTACCTAAATTTAATTCTAAGAAAAATAAATCATCGTTATTTCTTTGCGGGAACATATTAAACGTATCATTATCACGTTCTCTCTTACTAACAAATCCCGCATCTTCAGCATCCCAACATACTTTACACGCCGGATGTCTTTTATCTTCTTTAAAGTATTCCAACATCTCTTGTCGAGTGGCACTATTCATGGCATCATCCACAGTATGTGTACTCGCTAACATTATGTTACCATCTTTATCTTTAAATGGATGATTGAATGTGTGACAACAAGCAAAGTATGCTCCCGATGTCGCAATTCTTAATCCATTAGTTACATTTTTACAAATCATTATATAATAGTTAAATTATGTCGGATGTTATTAGCCAATGGTAATTTTTTATATAATTCAACCATATTTTTATATTCAGGATGTTCAGGATTACCAACGTCTTTAATTTTAAAAACCGATTCACTAAATGTCCCCCAATTGACAACTCTATTATAGAACACCATCCAATTTATATGTGTGTCATCAAATATCTCTTCTGTCATTTTATAAAACATTTCCATTTCTTTATAATTCGTATCTTGGACCACAAATGATAAAGTTAGGTATTCAATCGTTGGTATGGTTGCAATAAATCTTAAGTTTGTTTGTATATCATCCCAATTACCTCCTAGTCTTGTTATTGAATATGTTTCTCTAGTTGCCGCATCCACAGATATTTCCGCAGATTTTATGAACTTAGAAATTCTACCCATACGTGACCAATTAGATTCGTTCCAAAGAGTTCCGTTGGTATGTAAGTGAATACTTTTTAAGTTTGGATAAATGCTTGGGTCGAACTTCATCATCCATTTTCTAAATGTTCTAGAAAAGAATGGGTCACCTGATCCCGTACATTCAATATGTTCTAAGTTTTCCGCTAAGTGAGTTTCAATATTTTCTAAAATAAGTTCCGTCCTATCTCTTAGTTCACCCTCGTAATTTATTTTCTCAATTCTGCAAGTTGGACATTGTAAATTACAACTTTGGTCGAAATTAAATTTAACACTTTTGGGTACGGGATAATCATAAAGTTCTTTATCTCTTAAAAATTCTTCTTTGGTGATGAACCCTTCACTTTTACCTTCCTTAAGACCTGTTAATTTTGGACATCTAGATTCGATACAATATTTGTAACTACCATCTAACATACTTTCTCTAATGTTATTTGCCAATTCTGAATTCCATATTTCAGCAATTTTATTAGGGTCACCTAAATCGTGAGGTAACCAGTTTGGACAACACATATAAGTCTTATAGTCAAAGAACTCTGTGAACTCAAATGGTTGTAAACAAACAAAATCTTTTTTATCTAACATTAGTAAACGTTTTTCTTATCATCAATGGTTTTAGGAACATCAATTAATTGTTCAGGTAAACTTCTATCTCTGAAGAATGATTCTTCAGTTTCGTAGTTTCTAATTGTCGCTCTAATTTCCTCAAACCAATCTTTATATTGTGGATTGACATCTAAGAAATTTTCATTTCTTCTAACATCTAAAATTGTGGTAACTCTTAGTAATTCTCTTCTACTAATTTGTAGTTGTAATAAATCAACATTGAACTCTGAATATAAAAAGTTAACCCACGCATTAATTGCGTTGTTAATTGCATTTTTATATGGTCCGTTCGGTAAATTATCTCCGTACTTTTCTAACTTTCTCATCAACTCCTCCTTTAAATCTTCGGGAAGAATTCTAATGTCATAACATTGTGGGTCAGTTAAGAAGTTATTAAAAATAATATATTCAGGTTTAACACCTAAATTGACAATTGTATCAAATAAATCTGTAACGTGGAATACGTTGATAACACTTACTGTTGGTGATACGAATACTTCAACACCGCTACTTAATGCCGTTTTAATATTGTTATGTACATCATTCCATTTAGTACCATTTCGAGCCAATTCAGCAACGGGACCCACAGCGTCCAATGATGCAAATAATTGTACCCTACCTCTTGGGTTATCGATGAATGGTTTCCACAATTTTTGTAAATCCCATTTTTTAAATTGGATGTGACTGAAGTTTGTGTTATATCTTAATAACACATCCGTTCTACCTGCAGCAATTAACTTCTCTAATATAATGTAGTGTTCGTCCATGATAAGAGGTTCACCACCAGCGAAGTATATCTCTTCAACATCGTAGATAAATTTATCAACATAGTTCATTATGTCCTCTTTGGATTCACTTCTAAAATTCATTAAACCATTAAAAGATTTTCCGTGTAATGCCATCTCATCATCCACCCATTTACTACTTGCAAATGTTCCACACATTCTACATTTAAAGTTACAGATATTTGAAAATCTAAAATCCCAATATTTTAAAGTGAACGTGTTACTATGTCCTGTTTCGGGGTCTGTTTGTGCAACTAAGTCTTTAACATCTCTTCTAAATTTATCAGTAAGATTAACTCTCGGACTAACCGCACCATTATCCTCCATCATATAACATCTATTACAAAGCATCGGTCTTTCACCCTTTAACATCTTTTTACGAATGTTCTTCATAACAAATCCATTCCACACCTCTTCCAAAGTATCATCTTTAGTGTTACCAATTGGCATATCATGTGGAGTCATGCAACATGGTTGTATATTACCATTCGGTTGAATCATTAGATGATTCCAAGGTAAAATGCAAAACGTGTCACTTACTGGTGTTTTTTTGTTCATATTAGATTAGTACTATTTTATCTCTTAATATATTCCACTTTGAGTAGTCATTATAGTCAATATACGAAAAATTATTCAATTTTTCAAAAAAATACTCAGGATTATTTAAATCTACTACCCAATTGGTTGATTCTAAATTTTCATATAATTTTTCATACTCCCAAAACCAACTATAATCAATCCTCGTATCTGCAACTTCTTTTATTCTTACATTACATGTTGAATCCCATTTAAAGTGATGTACTTGTGTGAAAACAATATCAATTGGCATTCTTTTTCTATGCCATCTCCCCCAACTATTTTTATTATATCCAAAATCTGCGTAGTGTTGTCCTGACGTAATGTCTTGAGAACCAAGCATTAATGTTACTTTATTTGGACAAGCGTTTGACATTGGATACCTAAAGTATCCCGCATATGGGAACGCTTCGTGGATGTTGGTATCTCTATTAACAACAGGAAAGGTACCATTCGGTCCAATCCTATCTAAAAAACCACCACTTACAAATGTAAACTTATTTTCTTCACATTCTTTGATTATATCCCTTATATCATACGGGTATACTTGGAGTTCATCGTCATCAGAAACAATCCACCATTCGTCAGGTTTGGTACGTTTAATCGTATTGTACATCTCGGTAACCTTATCCCAATTATACTTTGGTTCAGTTACAACTAAAAATGGTTCTATCCCTAATTCTTTAACTTCCTCTAATATCCCATCGTTTTCGTCTTGTCTATAAACACCAACATATACCTTATCCACAATACCTTCGTAATGTTTTAACATATGTGGTAAAATGTGAGTGTTTCTCCCAACTACCGTTACTAAATTAAGCATTGTTTGTTGTCATTTTAACATTTATAAATTTAGTGTTTGGGTATAACGTATCATCTACACTCTCAATCTCTAAGACATTCATAATTTGACTTAAACCATCTTCTTTATGATTAATCTTTCCTTGTTGCATTTCGGTTACAAATCTTTTTTCGTTTCTTGCTGTTGTTTTACCCTTAGCCCATGTACCATTTATAAACCCTTCGTCAACATGTGGTAAACAATAAAATTTACCTTCTCTTCTATATGGAACAACGTTTTCAATTATTTCAATATTTTCAATTGATGTGTTTATATTTTGTTTAATTATGTATTCACTATTCATATCCATATTTAAAATAATATTTTCTGTATTTTCATGAACATCATTTATGTTATCAAAAAACTTATCGTATATTTTAAAGTCAGATATCTTACCTTTAAATCTTGTATTAACATGAGAGCAAAATCCTAACATAAATGGTTTAATTGCGTCATGTGTTTTTAAATTTTCTTTAATTGAAAATGGCTTATTTTGTTTTACTCCATTCATTTGGGATATCAGCTCGTCATTAATGTAGAAGTACATATTTTGTTCTTCTGAATTGTAACTTACCGTAACCTGTGTCCACATCCCCTCAAATCTTTTTGCCCAATTGTAATGTCTCATGTTTGTTCTATCGAAAACATTCATGGTTACTGCTCTCGAATTATTAAATGATAATCCCCACGTCCAACTTCCATCTTTTCTCAATAAAGGATATTCAATAAATTGTTTATTTTCATCCCCCACTAACCAAATTGGTACTTTATCCTCTTGTTGTTCCGCGTTAAATGTTAACGTTATTGTATGGTCACCATGTAAAGATGAACTGATTTCTCTATTTGTTGGTACGTATATTGCAGAATCGTTACCATTAAAGGTTGCAATTAATTTATCTTTTTCTGTTTTTATAATTCTACCGGTAGTTAAACCTTCAAAATAACATCTCCAAAATAAATCATCATCCTCTTGACCCCAATCCCAATAGTCATTCGAATAACCATTTGTTTTATATGCCTGTTCTTTATTAAACAAGACAACACCGCCGAAGTACTGGTCGTAACCTAACCCATAATTATATTTTGATAACTTAGTTGAAATATGTAACGGGTTGTTTTCTGGATATTCATAACTAACTCCATCCTCTTCTTTATTATATACCAACATATCCACATCATGCCAAGCCACATAATCGCACCCATCTTCAAAAGCGTAATGTGCTGCAATATTTTTCATTGCACCTCTATTAAACAATTTATCGTCTACTTGATGTCCAACATAAAAAGTATGTTCAATACCTTGTTTAGTTAAATGTTCACTTAGGTGAGGAATTAATCTATCTAAGTGTTCTTTTCTGTTTCTGTATGGTATACATATACCTAATTTATGACTCATATTCCAATTATTGCGTGATATGTTTTATTATCGTTCAAAAAACCATGTTGAACAAAATCTATATCTGATAGTCCATCATTATATAATAAATCTTTATTTAAAGATACTTCATTCAAAAATCTAAGTTGATTCCATCTGGTTGCTTGGTCTTTCCATTTTGTACCAAGAAAACCATTTTGTTCGTGTGGTAATGATTTAAATAATGACTTTCTTCTATGGGGTATTTTAACTTCTGTAAATTCATCATAATCACTATCTATAATTTCACATTTTTTTATTATACCATTATTACCATTACCCGATAAATCAACTAATTGATAATTTTCGATAAAATTAGCATCATAATATGTTTTTAAATCTAATGATGATTTATAACTTTTAAAATTTTTTGTTAGACTTTCATTTTCATTTGTTGAGATGTCGTGTATTTCATCACTATCCAACTTACTATCAAAATATGCAAACCTATCAATTGTTCCTCTAAAATAATTTTCAGTTTTTTCTCTATTTGGATTACCGACCCCTAAATAGAAAAAAGGTTCTTTTTTATAAAAATATAATTTTTTAAATGTCGGTGTTTCCCCAATGAAGGTTCCATCTTGATAAACTTTTATAATTTTTTCATCCCTATCTAACACGACGGTTATGTTAGTTTTATAATTTGTTTTTATTTTTGAATTGACATATAATGCGT
>Ga0247723_1001117_pt1 | contig 16186 bp, 31 predicted proteins | sample MSEWelMarce5H_FC_FD_189079 | JGI IMG/M metagenome (GOLD analysis project Ga0247723, IMG submission 189079) | Subsurface sediment microbial communities from gas well in West Virginia, United States - MSEEL Well Study Marcellus 5H_FC | ecosystem: Environmental > Terrestrial > Deep subsurface >...
ACGGATGGATTCAAAAGATTTACTATAATCCATTTTTCGGCACAAGGGAGTATTCTGGATTCGGAAAGAAACAAACTATAGAATACGATGCGTTTAATCCTAAAGCTGTAAAGGAGCAAATAGCCAGGGACAAGGATAAATACAAAGGACAGGTCTTATACGTTGCGACTACAACGACTTTAAACAGGTTTTACCCACATCATGAGGCGATAAGCGGTAAACGCTGGATGCGCATTGAGGCATCTGTAGCGGACTACCACGATGAGAATTTGGCTAACGGTATGCTTCAGCCGTTCATGCTTTTGATGAGAGGCAACCCAAATGATCCAACCACTAACCCGGATTACGCAGATTACAACGGTGACGGGAAACCAGCTACTGTAGCCCAGGAGTTTGACGAGATTGTAGCTGAAAACTTCATGGGAGCCAAAAGAATTGGAAATATGTGGGTTCAGTGGCTTAATAATGGTGATGAGGCTCCAAGCGTTTTAAATCTTCCGGCAAACAATAACGGTGATCTGTTCAATAACCTTGACAACCAGTCAACAAGAAAGATTACTCTTTCGTGGAAAGTACCTGCTGTGCTTGCAAATATCAACGAGGGCGCAAGTTTGGGTGGTGATGGCAACTTGATTCGGGTAGCTGTTAAACTCATGCAGCAACGTTCAGTGAGAAAGCAACGCTACCTGACAGAGGCCTACCAAAAGGTACTCGCTATAATGGCAAAACCATACGTGCAGGACGTTAAAATAGTTCCTTACAATCCTTATCCTGAACTTGAAATACTGGATGATAAGATATGGAACGCCATGACTCCGGAAGAACAGCGCAAATGGATTGAGGATCATACCGACATTGAGCTTACAGACAACACGGTAGTTGAGCCAAGCCAGCCTGCGCCAGGAATTACGAACGCTATACCTATTGAATTTACAGATTCGATTAAAAATACCGTTAAAAAATCCCTTGAATACTCGGATAAAATGGGATTGAAGTGCGGGGGTACGGCAGGGAAGTCAGTTGCCCAGATGATTATTGATGGAACCCCAATGGGATTACGTCAAATTAAACGCATTTACGGGTATCTCAAAAAAAATGAACAGTGGGCAGACAGGCCTTTTCAGGATGGATGCCAGGTGATTCTGTACAATCAGTGGGGCGGTAAAGCCATGTTTGAGTATTTGGACAGCAAAATTAAAGACATTGACAAATGGCTAAATTAGACAAGCTCATAACATACGCCTATTTACGGGAGGAGGTTGACATTCCGCAAAGCATTCAGGACGAGGAGCTTGAACACAAGATTTATCGCGCTCAGGAAATGCTTAGGATGATTATCGGGGACACGTTTTACCAAGATTTTAAGTCAAACTACATTGCAAAAACACTTTCTTCTGCCTACGAATCGTTATACCCGTACATAAAGCAGTTCATTGCTTGGCAGGCGCACGAATATTGGATAGTAAAGGCCAATTTTAAGCCTACAAGGGGCGGTTTTAGGGTTCACCGGGAGGATAATAGCGACCCGGCCACAGATACCCAAATGGCAATGCTGATAAAGGATGCAAAACAAACCGCGCAGTACTATAAAAAAGTGTTAGTAAGTTTTCTTGAGGAAAATTCGGCCAATTATCCATTATATTCGTCCAATTGTAATAGCGATGTGTTGGGTAATTCATTTCACATCAGTGTAGTAAGCAGAAAAAAGCACCACGATAATTGCGGGTGTCCGCGTTGCAGATGTTAGAGGTAAATACTTTATTCAACGGCCAAGAATACAAGCTGGAAATTTACAACGGCAAGCCAATTTTGAACGTTGGTATAGCTTTTTACTATTACAACTGCGGAACCGAAACAGCTTTTGACTTCACTGGGTATATTTCTTCTTCACTTGTTATTTACAACGAGCGATTAGGTCGGGTGATTAAGACAATACCACTAACCAGAAGCTCTAACATACTTTTTATTAACTCGACCGACACTGTTTTTGATGAGAATGGGAGATACTTTTATGAGGTTAACTATTTGGCCTCCGGTGGCTACGAAAGGAATTTACGTTACGGTGATTTGATTGTAAAATGAGCGGATTGGTTTCATATATCGAAGGAGGAACGACAATTATTAAATCCTACATTGTATTTAGTGTTGTTACGGTTGTTTCTGGTGGTATTCAATCAATTCAGGCGGGAACAAACATATCAGTTAACAACGCAGACCCACAAAACCCGGTTGTTTCAAGTACTGGCGGGGGAGGATCAACCGATTTAGAGTTTACAATCCCAAATATAACAATGACCGGAACCTACACGCTTTTGTCTACGGACAATGGCAAGGAGGTCATTTTAGAAAGAAACTCACCAATTACTCTTGTGCTTCCGGTATTGACGCAAGGGTTTAATTGTACGGTAAGACGCAGAGGATCGGGTACGCTTACTTTTTCAGCGTCAGGAACTACAATCACAACAAGCTCGGGCGACTTAACTGATTCAGGAGAAAATGTAATCATGGCGGTAAGCTATGAATCTACAACGGAAGTAATGGTTGACAATGGAACAAATCCGGTTGCCACCGTTCCAACGCTTGCGCAAGTACTTGCTTCTGGTAATGACGCTAACGCACTGAAAATAACAAATCTTGCAACTCCCACTAACGGTGCTGATGCTGTTACAAAAGATTACGCGGATGGGTTGGTTGCCGGGGTTCCAACATCAAGAACAATTAACGGACAGGACTTAACGCAAAACCGAACAATACCACATTCAATCCTTTACCGCAGAGATGGGCAAAGCAGGCATTACTCAAACAATCTATTTACAGCAACGCCCGGAACAAGCGCATTAGCATTAAATACGCTTAGGGCTTATCCGTGGATTGTGTCGAAATCTTTGACTTTTGACACAATAGACTCTACGGTTTCAACATTGCTTAACCCGTCAAGTTATAGAATAGGAATTTACACAGATGACGGTAACGGCTATCCTGCTGATTTAGTTGCCGGTAGTGACGTTCAGGCTTACGATGGATCAACAGCAAATAACAAACTTGGAACCCCCGGCTCTCCTATTACGCTAACCCCTGGTCTATATTGGATTGCAATAAATTCTAACGCGGCAGGCCCTACATTACGCGCATGGCCAAACGTTTCAATACCGCACGTTCTTGGGCTTTCTTCCGGAGCGGTTGGTACGACCCAGAGCGATCAACAAGTGGGATGGACTGTTTCGCAGACTTTTGGCGCGATGGCATCTACTTTTCCGGCGGGAGCAACAGCATTGCTTTCCTCTGCCGCTAACTGTCCTATTGTAAAAGTTCGAACAACATGAGTTTAAGGAGGGTTACATCAAACGTTGAAAGGTCTGATCCATACACTCCGGTGGATTACACAACAAACCTATTGTACGATTTTGTCTTTACTCAAAACTTTGTAGCTGACACGAACGGAACGGATTACGATTCGGTTACTGATTTGGTTAGTGGTTTACCCTTATCACCAACACTAACAACGGAAGATTTGGCCGTTGACGGGGTTGTTCAACTGACCATTGACGGACAGGGCTTTACAATTAATAACAACAATCCCGGGCTGGCCGCAACTGATGTTACGTTTGTTTTCTGCCTTGCGGCCGATGCGCCACACGCAGAATCGGCAGGTATAATTTTATTCGATAACCTTACACCAACCCCAAGAGTAATATTACAGTTTGAAACCTCTAATTCGGACTCAAATTGTCGAGTTCAATGGAACTCAGTCGAAAAATCATTTGGAGCCGGTGTTACTTTTGATGATCAGTTCAGGGCTTTAGCTTTTAAATTCCAGGGAACTAACGGTTATATGTTTGAGGCCGGTTTGCAAAAAGGAAGCGTTAGCGGGCTTACCGGTGGCTCTTTTGCGATGGACACAACCTCAACAACAAGGCGTTTTTTGCGTGGCGCAAGCACCATTACAAGGACTTACAAAAAGAGAATAAAACGAATCCGTGTTTATGGCGAGGCTGTATCGGATGAAAATATCAGACTGATTTCAGATTCACGAAATACGTTCATGAATAATTATTCGGTTCGCCCGTGTATTATAGTTCGGTGGAAGGGTCAAAGCCTGGCAGAAGGAGGCCCGAATTTATGGGACACCGGAACTATCCCTGCCGAACTTAGCGGAAACATTCCCCGGTGCTATAAGTGGGACAATAACGCAAGGGTTTTGGATCCGTTAAATGCATCGGATGACACCCTGCTAAGCCCTCGTATGTCATTTTCATACGCCCTTTCACAAGAATATCCAGACCACGATATTATCAATATTGTCGGAGCGATTGGAGGAACAAATATGGACTCATGGACTCCACCATCCGGAGCGCGATATACGAACGCAAAAACATGGGATACTAACCTACAAACGCATTTAACCGTACAGGGCAGACAGATTGACTTTGAGATACTTTGGTGGAATCAGGGTCAAAGCGATTCCCAAAATTCTACCCTGTCGCAAACGGCAGTCTACGGACCAAAAGAACTTTCATTTTTTCAGCAGGAGATAGCAGACAATAACCCGGATTTGATTTTAACAAGCCGGATGCGTACTGATTTACCAACACCAACAACGGTGACAAACGTAAACAACATCAACGCGGCGAAAAACTCAAATGCTGCGTTGTTTAGTAATTGCATAATCTATACCGATACCTATGAAATCAGTGGGGATAACACTCACCACACGCAACAAGGAAATATTGACTATGGATATGGGACAGCTACATTAGCAATAAATTATATAAATTCGTTAGCGGTTTAAAAATGTGGGAACAAAGCCTTATGAGATTGTAAACGTAGTAGTTATAGCGGTTATTTCGGTAGCCGCTTTAATTATCATTTTGCTTTGCAAGATGGTTTACGAGCAATGGAAAAGGTATAAACTGATAAAGTATGTCAAAGAGCAAAAAGAAAGACTCGAAAAAGAAGCTGCCGAAGAAGCCAAAGGAGGCCGGGGCGGCAGTTCAGGAAAGTGGTGAATCCGGCACTCCTCCAAATCCACCACCAGTTCCTCCAAAGCCGTGAAGAAGGTAATAATACTGGCATTGACAATGTTCCTGGCAATCCTGTATTTGAGGATTCCGGAAAGCAATGTTACGTATGATTTCTTTCCTTTTGACGACCACCGGGTAACGCTTCAAATGCATGTATGGTTTATCCTGAACAAGTTAACCCTTGCATTGTTCGGCTTTATAATCTGGCAGGAATCAAAAACCTATAGAAAGTCATGTGCAGTATTTTTTTACATTCACGCTTTTAAGGTGGTTGAGTATATGCTGATGTATAACAACTCGTGGAAGGAGATTGAAACTGAAAAACACGTGTTTTTCATAACATCAACAACGGTAGGCTTTACAATTCTTTGTTTTACGATAGCATGGGAGTACTTATGGAAGGATCGACAATAGACGTAGCGACAATCATCATCGGGGCGGAGGGTGCTTTTATCTCCCTGCTCATTGGAATCGTTGGGTACTTTCACGTAGTCAACACCAAGAACCAGAACAATCGGATGAACAAGCATGAGCGCGACATGTCCGAAATGAGCAAGTTCATCATGGCGCAACAGGAGCAAATAAAGCTGCTTGCTCAAAAGATTGAAGATACTATAAACCTGGTGGACAACAACCAAAAGAACGATCAGGAGCGCATGAAGTTTATGCAGGATTTGATACTTAACCGGGTTAATGCATAATGTGGGACAGACTTGTTGAAGCCTTAGAAAAGGCCGTAACGACCAACGCGCAAGGGATGCTCCTGTTTGTGTGCGGAACCATTGTTATGACCGGGCTGCACATCATACACGGTAACGCATTTGTGAAAGGGCTGAAAGGCGAGAATGGCCTGTGGGAATCCCCGGAAATCCTCACCTATCTTATCACATGGCTGCTGCCGGAATTTCTCATGGCTGACGCTTGGCTGAGTTTAAGGCTTTCAGATGCCGGGTATTTGATTCTCGGGGAGATTGTTTTATTCGCATTGATGGGAAGGCTTGGACTGGAATACATGATGAGCCTGCGTGGCCGTACGTTCACAGAAAAGAAGATTGAAATAACACAGACAGATACCAAACAGGAACCGGATAAACCGGATAATAAAACAGGGGAGCCGTAAACTCCCCTGCCGATCAATCTTGTGCCGGAGACCGCCAGTTTCCTGCATTTTAAAAGCGATTGCACAAAAATAAGCAAAATCCGCGCAGAAATGCTACTTTTAGATAAACACTACCTTCACATGAGAAAATCAACATATCTATGGGCACTTGATGCCGGTCACGGTGGCATTACACGGGAAGGGAAATACACAACGGCACCCGCTAAAATGCACACTTTCCCCGATGGAAAAATTGTTTATGAGGGCTTGGTAAACCGTGATATTACAGAGCTTCTTTACAAAAAGCTGGAACGCGCTGAAATAGACTTCGGACTTGTATACGATGAGGTAGAGGATACCCCTTTAAGCCAAAGGGTAACAACCGCGGACAATATGTTCCGTAAAGATAAACGAACAGTGTACCTTTCAATTCATTCTAATGCTGGAGGAGGATCGGGGTTTGAAATATTCACGTCGCCCGGCCAGAGTAAGAGCGATAAGATTGCAAACATTTTCTGCGAGATTTACCAGAAGCACTTCCCTGGATTTCCGTTCAGAGCCGATAAAGCAGATGGTGATGCAGATAAAGAAGCTGATTTCTACGTCCTGAGAAAAACAGACTGCCCTGCTGTACTTGTGGAGAATCTTTTCTTCGACAACCGGAAAGACGCAGATTACCTAACCTCAAAAGAAGGCAAAGAGGCTATCGCTGAATGTCTTTATCAGTGTATTTTAGCCTGTGAGAAATTGAAGCCGATATGAAACCAGATCCAAAAACATTAGCCATTATCTTCCTTACCTTAGTGGTCACGGCTTGCGGTCCGGCCGCTAAACTCCGCAAGGCTGAAAAGCTAATTGCACAAGCCGAAAAAGCCGGGGCAAAGTGGCACGAAAAAACAACGGTCGATACAGTCTACAGGGTGGACACGGTTAAGGTAACAGGTAACGGATTTAAAACGATTGAAAAGTTCACCACAGACACGATCACAGTTTACAAGGACAAAGTACTGACCAAAATAAAAATCACTCCTGGCGCAACTGTATACGTTGAAACGAAGTGCCCGGACAAGGTAGTCATCCGAAAGGTTCCCTACACCGTGACCAAGACGGTTAAAAAAGAAATCCGGGCCGGACTTACCAGATGGCAGGAAATCGGACTCGGGATATTCTTCCTCCTTCTCGGGTTCATGGCTAACGACCTTTACCGGAAGTTATCAAAGAAGACATAATCATTTTTTGCTTCGGCAAGTCCTTCAAAATATCTTCCGTAGTCATGAATTTTCCGTTACGTTCAAGTACTGATATTATCACCTCTCCCAACATTTCGGAAGTCAATGGTTTATAGCCGAATCTCGGCATAGACCAAACCGGATTTGATTTTTTGTTTGAAAATTCAACCTTTTCAATGCCGTGTATACGCCCCTTTTTATCTTTCCAAACTAACCCATCTTTAATCCACTTCCTAACGACACGATGAATGTTTTTGTAAGTCCTGCATTTTTGGCAATCATGATAAAGAAGTGAAGGATCGCCACATCTTGTACATCTACCTTGCGATCTTAATCTCTGGCGATATGTGCGCTGTTTGCTCATTTTTTTATTATAGTGTTAGGTCAACAACTTCGAAGTTTCCTATTTTGAGTCCGTACTTTAGCAGGCATTCAAAAGATTTTGCAAGAGCGTATGGTGCATCCATGCTGTGTAAGTGTCACTTTTGTTATCTTTTATGAAGATAATTTTAAAGTCTTGTTGTTCCATCGCTCTAAGTGTTTTTATTTTCTGCTTTTAGTTGATCTATCAGGGAGATGGCTTCTTGAAATGCTACTGCTTTCCATTCGTACACTGGAAGCATCGGATGGCCGCTTTCAGTTTCATTGTATTTATTATTATTGAAATTCATAAACGCCTCCAACTGCTGCCTCAGATGATCGAGACGCTCGGAGGTGTGGGATTCGATGGCTTTCAACATTACTTCCACCATTTTTTTATTGGCACTTTTGTATTTGATGTAATCAATAGAAGTATAATCACCTGATGAATTTCTTATGATTTGATCCTTCAAATGCTGCTCTGCTGTTTTTAACTCTGTTTTCATACCGTTTTAGTCCAGATTTTTGAATTTTAAAATCTTAGTGTTTGCGTATCTTTCTACTCTGTGATTTGCGTATGCCTCCATAGCTCTGTATATGGACGGTCTTTGCAATGAGTTTGGATAGATACTTTTTCGTGTGGATATGGATATTTCATCTTCACCAAAAGCCTCTCGTAAAAAATTTTCCTTTGTAGCTCCATCAACTGTCTGCCTGATTCTTTTCTGAAAATCTTTAAAACTCTCTCCTTTCATACTACATCGCTGGTTTAGGTTCGTATGCTGTTATTGTGATTTTGTACTTGTGCTTTGTCTCTATCCTAACGTCAATTGAAGGCTCGGCACCACGGTAAATAATTTCTCGATCTTCCGTTTCAATGTTGTTAATAACAAAGTCCATCAGGTCGCCAATTTCTGCCTGTAGTTCAAATGTTTTTGATTTGCTTTTCATGGTGTCGCTGGTTTAGGTTGATAGGCACTTCCTAGATTTTTAAAGCATTTAGAGCATTGCATGTATGGCACGGTAGATTCTATTCTAACCGGAGTGTGGTTACATATAACATTATCCGATTGAGGCTTTAGCTTATGACCACAAATCATTTCTGATAGCGTTAAGACTTCATTAAAGTCGTGCGAACTGACAATTTCAACTTCAAGTTTGAACAGCTTGAGAACCACAACTTTCTTAAAAAGAGTGTGTACAAAATTGCCGTCAGGTTGCCTTTCTGATCTTATAAAAAGATTGTTGTATTTCATAACTGTGCGTTGGCCTATTTGTTTGACAAATTCAGATTGTTCTTGGGTTGTTTCGTTAAGCACTTTCTTTAAAATCTCGCTTCGCATAAATCATCAGTAAGTTAACTTTAAAAAACAGGGCTGGCGTATGAGCCATTTAACTCCGATCTCAACGTATTGCGGATTGCACCCTGTGTTTTCATTTCCAATCGTTGTTAGGTAGTTTAGGGCTTACGTTTATTTGTCATAAGGATTTCCGCAGATCGGACAGAATGAGAACACAATCGATTTTTTAACTGGCCGCTTCCTTCCCTCGGCCTCTACCTCTATTTCACCCGTCATTCTATACTCTGATTTAGAGAATATAAACGCACGGTTTAAAATCTTGGCGCTGGTTACTTTAAGTTCTTCGAAAGGTTGATCTACAACGATTCTGTCCTGAACTTCTGTTATACATTTACACATAGGCATTTATTTTTCTGGTACAAAAACATGATTTTCAAAAACTTCAAGTTCTCGGCTCTCTGAGCTGGCAAAATGAAATATATAAATCCACCCTCCGATTACACGAATGATCTTGAACCCAGCTCCATCCGGACGGCTTACAGTTATCATTTCATGTAAGTCCATGTTATAAAGTTGTTCTTTTGTTACTTCCATACGTCTGATTTTATTTTAGGTGAAACATTCTTAGGCGATGAAAAACTCGTGTTCTTCTCTGTTGTACATCATAGCTTTTTTATTACCATTAGCAGTGGTGCGACACATAACCACATCCTTTGAGTAACCCTGTCTCTCCATCGTAAGCTGGAGCGAGAGTTAATCCAGCCTCCTTTCTAACCGAATTAAAATAACTTTCAGTCCATCCAAATTTTTTAAGGATGCCTTTCTTTCTCGGCAGTATCTCCGACTGGTTCCATGCGTAAACGTACAAACGTAGTTTATCGGCATCTGAAAGCCCTTCGTAGTTGATAACCCCTTCTTCATGGATGCTGTCTTTGAATCCACAGGTTTTGTTCTGCCAAGAATCATAATACGGGTTCTCGGTAATTCTGGACTTCATTTCTTGCTCTGTCATTGGTATCACTGGTTTATGAAATATGCACTTCCCCATCTGATTATAAATCCCTTCCGAACCATTGCCTCTACCGTGTCGCGCCTGAAAAACGTGTTTTCACCAGTTGGTAATGCTATATGAAAACCGTAGAAATAAGTTGAGTGATTCAGCCTATTGCCGTCTTTCAATAAGTCGTAGATCAGTTGTTGTGGTTTAGATAGCTTTTTCATATATAACTACATTGTTTTATCGTAACCTAATCTTGGTGTCTTTTTAACTGGCGGCTCCGGCACAGGCTTAGAGCTTACACAGGAGAAAAGGAATAGGGTGAGAAGGAGGGTGATGAGGGTTTTCATAGTTAAAGTGAATTAAAATTGAACGTTTCAGAATCCCTGCCGAACACGTGTACATACCCGCTACCGTCTTCGTAAACCACCATTCTAAATTCAGTGTGGCCTTTTGTTTCCCGTTTAAAATACTCGATCAGTGGATTGGTGTGTATAACAACTCCACGACTTTTCTTTTCCTTTTTCAATTTTTTGAAATCTGAACTAAGTTTGTCAAGGTCTTTCTTTTGCTCTGGTGTCATGTCGTACTATTTAGGGTGAGAAGCAGGATTAGCTTTTTCATTGGGCATCAAGATTATAATTGTTGTGTATCGTGCCTTTAGGTACCTGGATTATGTAGGTTTTGTCGCCCATATCCGTGCTTAAACCGAAATAGTTAATCCATGAATCAGTAGGCCATTGTTTTGTTATCTCGACTTGCGGCCTTCCTTCAAAGTACTTTACTTTAACTAACTCACTTTCAGCTTGCATCATTTTGTAATAACCATCCTTTTCGCAGTAGAATACATATTGCATTTTACCATCAATATGCCCACTTCCTAAAAAGAATTGACCGCTTAACTTACTGCCATCCTGTAAAGACTCGAGCATTAAAATTTCTTTCTTGCCTTCTAACTCCATCGGAAGAATAAAGGCTATTACGATTCCAGCAGCAACTCCACCAACACAGCCTAAAAAAATATTCAGTAACCAATACATTAAAGAAAATCTCGATTCAAGAGAATCTCTAATACCGAGCGCAATTCCTAATAAAATGCAAATGCCTATTGTTATCATAATTTTGTGGGTTTAGTTTTATCGTTTTCTGTTTTCATTTTCTGCGGCTTTTAGCGTTTAACCTTGTTTCATTTTTTCTTCCATCCAATCCTCAAAACTTGGCGAACCTGGAAGCAGTCGGCCTTCGTGGCTCATGGGATTAGAATAAAGTCGGGCGTATTCAATCTTGAGATAATGCAAGATTACCTGATTGTCGTCATGGTGATGGCTGCGCTGCCGCTTTGGTTCCCATTGGCCTTCCTCTTGGATCTCCTTGCTCGTCAGTTTTGGCACGCGCTTTGGCGCGGGTATCTTTGAAATCTCGTCCAGCCATGCCTGAATGCGCTGCTGATGCACTTCATACGGGACTGATTCAACCGGTTCGGACTTCGTTTCCTCTTTCTTTACAGGCTCCTGCTGCAACTGTACGCCCGTGTTTTGCTTTCCGTAGGGCATTGTTCCCAGTACGTTAAAGATGTGCTTACGGTGTTCTGTAATGGGCTTGCGGGTTAATGTTTCGTCACTCACCACCTGCCCGTAAACTTTCAGGATCGCAGCGTCAAGGTCTTTCCCACGTGCCGGAACGCGGATCATTTCCATCCAAAGCTCGGAGGACTTTACTTCTTTGGTGAATTGTTCAAGCGACATCTTTAACAAGTCTTTGGAGTTCAGAAATTAATGCAAGTACGTCCTGCTTATCAATAGCCATTGACTGCATCCGCCAGGTGTCTTCCGGATTCTGTTCATCAAACATTCCGATGTAAAGCTGATCTTTGTTATTAACGTAGGTTTCCATTGCTGTACCCGATTCGTCAACCACTTTAAAAATTACCATGTCGTTATCGTTATAGGATTTAATCATTAGGCATTTTATGGATAGTCTTAATCTTTCCTTCTTTGTTCCTGATCGGTCGTTTCTCCAAATCAAGCACAAACTGTTTAACAGCATCTTTTGCCTTTAGTGGAATCCTTACCACTACGGTAGGCTCTTTTTTGGGTCTGCCGCCCTTGTTTTTTTTCTTCTGTTCCATAGTGTAAATGTAACGAAAAGGTATAGAATTGTGTTACAATAACCTGAAATTTATTTTCGATCATTCAAGAGAAAAAGAAACGGCTGGAAGTAGGTAAGAAAACAAGTTTACCCCCTACCCCCTATAGAGAATAAACCTATTATTCTTACCTTAGTTATTCAATCGAATGAAGTATCCGTATGTTTAGTTTCGGCTCACTGGGGCTATCAAGTTGCCAACGCCATCAATGATTTAAAAGAAGCTGCTGCTGCCGGCCATATTTGCGATATGACGGGACTTTTACACTTGGGTCGTGCGGGCTGCGGGCGTGGTGCGAGTGGCCTCTGGTGAAGCGGAAAGGCCTTAAAAGTTCGAAGCCCTCAGAAGCAATCCGCCAGGCACCACACCGACAAACTGCCTCAAAGGGCTTCTAAATTCATTAAACGACTAACAGTGGTGCATCGTTCAAAATATGTGGCTTATGAGACCCGCGTGCAACCATTACACCTTAGCGCTCCGCAAACATAGCAAATTACCTGCTATCCTGCCATACCTGTGAGACAATTTTTTTTACTCAAAATAGCTTAAGCTGATCTTGTTTGTAAGGCATTATCCGATAGTCTGGCATTTTCGCTGTTTTTATCGACTTACTTTCCTCATCAAACCATTCAATCAAATACCAGTTATGGCTTCCGTGAACGCCAAGCAGTTCAATTATCTTTGCCGGAACATCATCTGGCTCGGTTCTTCCGGTAACTATGTCGCCTACTTCCATCTTTAAAACCAGTTTATCAGTGTAGTATTGAATAGTAATTACGGTCTAAATTTTTTTAAGTCGATGATTCCCTTCGGCTGATCGTCAGGCAGTCCGTACCATTCTTTCAGCCATTCTTCCTGAACCCTTCGGGCATACTCGCGCATTGTCTTGAAGTACAAGCACCAGTAAATTACCCGTTCTATTGTTGGTTGTTTCATAGTTTAAAAATGCCACGCCCTTGCAATACGTGGGCTTTTACTTTTTCACCACATTTAAAAAATCAATCATTGTTAAACATGGAAGAACTAAGCAGCAAGGTAACCCGGCTCGTCTAACCGGGTTTGTCTTTTCTGGAACTTATATACCGGGGCTTGGATCATAATGTTTTCTACTTAGGTGGTTAAAGTTTTAGTCTTGTTCAAAAAAGTCTTCTACGCTTGGATTTTTAGGCCAGTTCGTAATAACTCCTTTTTCATCAATCTTGAAATCAATGTAATCGCCATACTGTCCGGGAACCATTGAATGGGGCACGTAGTCATTTTCGCGTTCTACAATTTCTGTTCCTGTTGGTGTTAAGAGTGTGTAAGTGCCTTCATCACAAACTTTCATGTACAGTTCTCTCGGTTCTATACCTTCCGGCCAACCTTCAATTTTTCCGGTATCAACGTTCACAACAATATTCCACATATCACCTTTACGAAAGGGGTAATTATTCGGCATATCTTCTTCTTCGTAACGAACGGATAAAGACATTTTGATGTGTGAAATTTCTACTTCTGTCGGTAATAAGATTTCTGCTTTCATTATTTCAGGGGGTTAGTTTATTGTTATCTTTCATGAACTGTTTACGTGCGCTACGAATGATTATTACCCCAGCCGCACAGGCAAGTATGAATATCGTCCAGAACCCTGTAAGGCCGTCCAAATCGGTCAGAAAATCGCTCACAAACTTTATCTGGCATATAAGATACAAAACTGCGGTCATGCCTACAATGGCCATGATAACGGATAAAATCAGTGTCGTGACAGTCCAGGCGGTAAGCTGCGGATCGTTCGGGTCGTGTTCATCGCGGAAGGCGCGGATCTGTTTGTCCTCGGATTTAGCCGAATGTGGTTCGTAAGGAAATTGAATAAATGGTTTCATATTCAAAAGGCAATGCCGTATTTAATTACTCTCTTCCCCGTCTTAGTCTTTACCCATTCCTTCGTTATGGAATGAGTCTTGCTGATCTCCGAGATTCGCCCGGATAAGTTGACGCACCCGAAACGGTCATACGCCTGGAGCTGGGTTACTTTGCCACCGTTCAACATGAAGGTGGTTAGTTGCTTGTTTTGGCTTTCTGTTGTCATAAGTGTTTAAGGTTTAAATTAGCGCATTTCATTACGTGTTCGCCTAATAATGGATGAACACAATTCCTAAGAACTTGACCTGGTGAGTGGTTTCCTTTATAGTAAATGTTGCCTTCATACTGAATACCGAGCCAGTCTTTCAGAGATTGTATTTCTGCTGGGCTATCGGCCCTTATAAAGTTTTCATGATTAGTTATTTCGAAATCATATATTTTGAAGTTTGTCCAAAAACAATGTCTTCCAAGTATCTTTGTCGGCTGAATCAGAAAGTCGTAATAAGGCTTTACGTTTTCAACAACCCACTTTCCCTTAAAAAAATGATCCAGAAAAATTACCTGCTGGTAAAGGCTCATATCTGGATAACGTTTCGTTTTGTGCCTTGTCGCTTTTGCCATCTTGCTGTGAGTTTGGCATGGCGGTGAACTCCAGATGAAGTCAAATTCACTGTAATGATCAAGGAGATACTGATGAGCATCGCCCTCAATTACCGTATCCTCTGGATGGCGTGATCGGTACACATCAAGAACAGGAGCGAAGTTGTCAACAGCCGTGACTTCAACATCATCCCACAGTGCGCGATTACCACCAAGTCCAGCGTATAAATTAAGTACTCTCATATGTTTAACAATTTACAAAATAATTGAAAGCGTGCGGGGAAAATGAGTACCATGAAGTTGTAACCGGTTGTAACCGGTTACCTACCTAAAACAAAACACTCTCGATTCTCCCCGCGCGGTTAGCCGTCTGCTTACCGGGGCTTTCAATGTTGAAGATAATAAGACGGAACACGAGCGGTCAGGATGCCGTGTTTATTGTCGGCCCTGTCACTGTAACCCGGATAAAAGTCTTTTTCTTTTGCTTCCGCTATTTTGGTTATCAGATATTCGTATTCCATCATGGTAGACTTAATATCCGATTCCTGGAACTCGTATATCGTGGCACAAAATGGCGGCTCCTTTTCCAGCACAAGCCAAAAGTAATTGTCAACGCTGTTCATTAACCCGGTCGCAAGGCATCCCGATATTTCAACGCAAGCCTGTAACGGGTAGTCGTACTTCACAAGGTCGCGCGAAAATGCTTCCGGGCTTCCGTTGATCGTGGTCTTTAGGTTGACGATAACGTTCTTTTTACGCTTGCAAATGTCGGGGCGGGTTTTAAGTTTCAATCCACATTCCTCGTCTTGCCAGAATAGGCTTAGCTGATACTCCGTCCCCTCAATTAACTTTTGAACCGTTGAATCTTTCCGGCAGCTTGCGAGCATCTTTTCAATGGTTTCGTAACTCTCTTTGCCGGTTTCGGCTATCTTGTATTTGCCTTCGTTTGCTGTTTCCCATTTGCTATACTCTGCTTTGTACCTTGCTGAGTTGCGCGGGATTGTATACGTCTTTCCTTTTTCGGCCATGTATTCCTCATTGGCCAAGGCAATCCAATAACTATCCTGTTCAATTGCTACTTCCGACTCAAATCCTTTCTGGTCAAGAAGTGCCAACTCAAAAGCATTTCCAAAACTGAATTGGGGTTTATCCTCTTGCTTGTTGTCAAGATAATACCGGAAGTGCGCAAGTGATTTCTTTGCCTCTTTGATTGAGGAAGCGGATGTGTATTCCCTGTCAGCGTGGTAATCCTTTATGCTGATGTTGTCAAATATCCCGTTCTCCATTACTCAACCGCGTTTTTAAATCTGTCAACAAGTTCCTGATCTGCCGTAAAAGGCAGTATGTCTTTCCGGTTCAGGTTAGCCCCGAAGATGTTTCCGATCATGTCGCAAGCGTCTTTAACGGCCAGCGTCTTAGCGATTGGGAAGGCCATCGATATAGCCCCGTTGTTGATATTTGCGAGGTCTGCCGGGCTGGTTCCTTTGGCCGTCTGCAACTGTGCCGCCCCGATGCCGTCCTGAGCCTCCATTTGCCCCGTAGCGGGGTTAAAATACGAAACCCTTACTGTCACCCATACCCCGTTAAAAGC
>Ga0247723_1001118_pt1 | contig 16184 bp, 19 predicted proteins | sample MSEWelMarce5H_FC_FD_189079 | JGI IMG/M metagenome (GOLD analysis project Ga0247723, IMG submission 189079) | Subsurface sediment microbial communities from gas well in West Virginia, United States - MSEEL Well Study Marcellus 5H_FC | ecosystem: Environmental > Terrestrial > Deep subsurface >...
GATGGCCTGATTTTTTAATCCATACAACCCGTCCAATATCGAGATTACATTGAGCGAAGTTCAATCTATTCTCCTTAAATATGGACTACCAACCGATAAAATCGTAAACATGGAGTTATTTAAGCGCGCATTTGTGCACAGATCTTATACCAAGCGCCCGCATTTTGAGAATCTTCAGCAAAATATCACAATAGTGCCTAGGCCCGACGATTGCATGCCCTTGAAGTCCAAGTCCAATGAACGCCTTGAATTCTTGGGTGATGGATTATTGGAATTGGTGACGAAATATTACTTGTATCGCAGATTTCCCAAGGAGAATGAGGGTTTCATGACGGAGAAAAAGATTGCCATCGTAAAGAATGAGGCCATTGGACGAATCGCGCTAGAGATGGGACTGCATAAGTGGCTCATCTTGTCCAAGCACGCAGAGGAAAAGAAGATTCGCACAAACTTGAAGAAATTGGGTTGTCTCTTTGAGTCATTTTTAGGAGCATTGTTCCTTGATTTTAATAAAATCGTTGTAAAGGACGAAGACGGCTGGTTTCAAAATATGTTTGTTACAGGCCCAGGGTTTCAAATGGTGCAAAAATTCATAGAAAATGTCTTTGAGCAACATATTAATTGGATTGAGTTGATTCAAAACGACGATAATTATAAAAACATTCTTCAAGTAAAGATTCAAAAGGAGTTCAAGGTGACGCCTCATTATTTGGAGATGGAACATGACGTTGAACAGGGATATCGCATGGGTGTGTTCCTTTGCTTGGGGCAACAGGTGCATAATTTAGTCCCAGCGGATGCTATTCACATTGAGACCTTGAAAACGTTCCAAGAAATTCAAACATATATAACCACACACGGCAAGGTGTTTTTGTTTTTGGGTGAGGGATTGCACAAAATTAAACGCAAGGCCGAACAAGAGGCTTGTTTAGTTGCACTCGGTGTCCTTGAAAAATACTCTAAACCCGCATAAGTATTGTTGAAACCAGGCAATTCAATTATGCAATGTAAACGTTGTTTTTTATATATAGATTCTATATAAGAAGCATTATGGATTCTTTAGTCAAAGATAAATTAAAAATGAAGCCAATCGTGACATCACACAAACCGATTGAGGTAAGGATTCGTATAGACGCGCCTGTAATAAAGGGCGTTACTATACGCGATGTGCGCGAGAGTGCTCAACCTTACGACATGACTGAATTAAAAGAGCGATTAAAAGAAAGCAAATTATCGCATGTCACCATGAAGATTACTTCCGCCGCACCTATTGAGACGCCATTGTCTCTTGTTCCGCAAGCGCCGCCGCCTAAAAAACATGCAAAAAAAATAATCAAGAAAAAATTAGTAATCATTGCAGAGGAAGACGAGGAACCGCGTGCAACCGAAAAAATCGCCGCGCCGGAGATGGTTGAGACTGCCATTTCCCTTGTAGAAAAGGAAAGTGCGCGACGCACACCTAGAGTTCAGCGAGGCGTTGCTGAATTAGGACCTGAAGAATGGGTTGAAATCAGTGGTGAAAAAATCTCAAAGCGATTGCCTGCAAAGGAGCCACCTGTTAAGATCAAGTTATCCAGCTATTACATGAATAATCGCAAAATATTTGTCAATTTTATCAATTCCTTTTTTGAAAGATACCGAGAAGAATTGGAAAACGTAGAAAAGACGATTACTTGCGACTCGCTCAAGGGCGCTGACTCTTTTTCTTTATTAACACACCAAAAAATTGTCAAGGATTATATGAATTTGTACACGCCGTATCGTGGTCTTTTACTATATCACAAATTGGGAACCGGCAAAACGTGCACGAGTATTGCCATCGCAGAAGGCATGAAAAACCACAAGCGTGTTATTATTATGACACCAAAATCGCTAAGAGACAATTATATGGAGGAATTGAAAAAATGTGGTGATCTCATGTACAAGAAGAATCAATACTGGGAGCGAATTGATGACCCATCAACGTTTGAAACGTTGTCTAGCGTTCTAGGGTTGTCTATGGAGTATATTACTCGCAACCGGGGGGCATGGTTGGTTGATATTTCAAAACCACCCAACGTGCTATCCAGTAGCGATATGAAAAGTCTAGACGACCAACTAAACGAGATGATCCAAAATAAATACACATTTATCAATTATAATGGTTTGCGCGCTACTCGTCTACAAGAACTTACAAATGACTACGAGAAAAATCTTTTTGATAATAGCATTATTATTATAGACGAAGCACACAACTTTATTAGTCGCATAGTGAATAAATTGCAAAAGGAAAAAGCAGTCCCAGAAAATGCGCGAGGAGAGAAGGAAAGGTTGCCGAAAGCCATGTCTTTGAAACTATACGAATACTTGTTGTCGGCCAAGGATGCGCGCATCGTTCTGCTTTCTGGTACACCTGTCATCAACTACCCAAACGAAATTGGAATACTTTTCAACATATTACGAGGGTATATTAAGACTTGGGAGATCCCGCTTGAAGTGAAGACCACCAAAAAAATCACGGCGGAAACACTTCAAGAAGCCTTGCAAGGAGAGAAGATTCTAGACTTTTTGGATTATTCGCCCGCCAGTAAAAAATTGTTTATAACACGAAACCCTCTTGGATTTAAAAACAAAATCAAAGAGAGAAGTGGCTATTACGGAGTATCCAATCAAAAGAAGAATGACAAGGATGAGACCATTATTGAAACAGATTTTGTCAGCGATGATGCTTTTGAGCGCAAAGTCATAGGCATGTTGCAGAAGATGGACATTGATGTTAAAACCGCAGGGATAAAAATCCACAACTACAAGGCTTTGCCTGATAAATTGGACGAGTTTATACTGCGTTTCATTGACCCTGCAACGAAACAAATGAAGAATGCCGACGCGTTTAAAAGGCGAATTCTTGGGCTTACCTCTTATTTCCGAAGCGCACAAGAGAGTTTATTACCCCGTTATGAAAAGACACCCGAATACTATCATGTTATTAAAATTCCCATGAGCAATTATCAGTTTCAAGTATATGAATCTGCGCGAAAAGCGGAGCGTAAAATGGAAAAGAGCTCCAAGTCAAAACAAGGTCAATTTGATAAGGATGGCATATATAAAGACCCCACCTCAACATATCGTATTTTCTCGCGTGCCTTTTGTAATTTTGTCATGCCCAATCCGCCTGGCAGACCGATGCCCGAACAAAATAAACAGGTTGGTGATAAAGCTGGTGCTGGCGAAAAGACTGGTGCTGATACAGAAATGGAAAATCTGCTAACCAAGGCAAAGAATGTAGAGCTTGACCAAGATGTCAATGCTGACAACGAAGGCGAAATTGAAGGCGACGAAGCCATTAATGCGGTTGCGGATGCGACCTATTTGGACCGATTGAACTCTGCAATTGAAGAGGTTAGAAGAAACGCAGCCGAATTCTTGAACAAAACCGCGCTAGAAACGTACAGCCCGAAATTCCTGGCCATGTTGGATAATATACAAGATCCAGCATATCCTGGCCTGCATTTGGTATATAGTCAATTCCGCACACTTGAAGGCATCGGATTGTTTTCCATGGTTCTTGAACAAAATGGATTTGTTCGCTTCCGCTTGAAAAAGTCCACGTCTGGTGGTTGGGAGCTCGATATCAAAGAAGAAGACCTTGGTAAACCGACCTTTGCTCTTTACACCGGCACGGAATCTGACGAAGAAAAGAAAATTGTCTTGAAAATATACAACGGATTTTGGGATGATATTCCAACAAGTATTGCGACACAACTGCGTAAGATGGCGCTCAATAATAATTTGGGCGAGATTATCAAGGTATTTATGATTACGTCATCTGGTTCGGAGGGTATTAACTTGCGCAACACCCGCTATGTGCACATAACCGAACCCTACTGGCATCCAGTTCGTATGGAGCAGGTCATCGGTCGCGCGCGTCGTATTTGCAGCCACAAGGATTTGCCGGTTGAGTTGCAATCTGTGGAAGTGTTCGTTTATTTGATGACGTTTTCCAAAGCACAAATTGATGGCGATGATTCAACGGAACTCAAGCGAAAGGATCTCAGCAAGCGGGCGCCACATATCCCATTAACCAGCGATGAAGCCTTGTATGAAATTTCAACGATTAAGGAGGCAATTAACGACCAATTAACGATTGCCATTAAAGAAGCGGCAATTGATTGCGCGGTATACTCGCGAGGTTCTAAAGAAGGATTGAACTGCGTTAGCTTTGGCGAACCGAATAACACGTCATATTCATACAACCCAAATATGGAATTGGACCAATCGGATATGGTTGCAGCGATTAACAAGGATAAAATTACTTGGACGGCTGTGCCGGTTACTATTTATGGTATAAAGTATGCGGCTCGTAAAGTGAAAGAAACGCTTTATAATATCTATGATTTAACAAGTTATCAAAAAGCAGTAGAAGTTGGTGGCGACCCCATCCTAATCGGCACACTTGAAGTTAAACCAGACGGCAAAAAAATATTCAACACATTGATTAATTAATCGTCTAGTTTCTTTGTCTTTCTTGTCGTATAAGTTGTTCCAATTGGTCGAATCGTTTATTAACGTAATCATACAAGGTTTGGATATCCATTGTGGGTTGTGGGGTGTATGTGGGTTGTGGGGTGGGTGCAGATGTTTTTTTTAGTTTGGAAAAAATAGAATCATTTGTTTGTATCTGCTTAGGTTCGTTCAGTTCAATCGTAGTGTTATCACCCCAGCTAATCTGTTTTGATGAGGAGGCTGCATCATTCAGCTCTTCGGTTTGTAGAGAAATATTCAGATCATTTTTTTCAATCTTGATAGTTTTCATAACATTGGCCTTTTCAATAGCCTTTTCTTCCTTGATAGAAGTCGGTGCGGATTTTAGCCAGTTTTCGGCATCTCCCTTATTTGCTGATTTGTAAAATTTGTCTAATTCCAAATTACGTTCTGCAATCGTTCGTTGTATAATCATATTCATTTCTGTAAGTGGTACGTCTTTTGTGCTGTCTGTAAATACAGGGGTAGTTGGCACTGGTACGGCCATTGCACTTGTAAATTCTTGTTGCTTTTTATTAAGTTCTTGTTCAAAATTAGCGGCGCGGTCGTTTTGTAATTCTTCTTGTGTAATCAATAACTTTTTCGCAGGAGGAATCGGTCTAGCTACTTGAGTGGAAGGGGCTTGTCTCAACAAATTTAACATGAGGGATATAAATTGTTTGTTCAATCCAATCAGCGTTGTTTGTGGTTTCGATTTCTCTCGTTCATAAAATTCTGGAAGCGTCTTGACAAATGTTTCCTGTGTGCGCTTGTCTTTCATAATAGATTCTTCATCTATCAACACTTCCCACAACATTTGGACATTTGTATCTGATAAGAAATTTTTGGTCGACATTATAATAAGTATATATACATTTTTATATACTTATTCTTCGGTTATTGATAGTTTTAGAATAATTTATCCTGGTTAAAATACACTTTGCGAAATTTTTCCATGTATTTGTCTTTTAGTATATGTGTTTTTAAATAGTGTGAGGTTATTTTGTCTTCAAGCATATGAACTATGAAAAACAAGGAGTAAATACCGCATTCAGTATTCCCATATTGATGCTCTACTGGATGATTCTGGTCAAATGTAAAATTCATCCCGAGCGATTTGCCTTGCGTAATAATCGTATTTGCAAATTTCATTATCTGTGGCGGAATTTTCTCTCCTGCACTATCAAAATAAAAGATCGTGTGTTTTTTAATATTAATAAACATGCTTACCCAATGCGAACCGCCCTTATAATGTGGGTCTAAATTGAAACTAACACCAATCTTGGTTTTGCCCTTATTAATCTGTTCTTGTAAATTAAATTCGCACAACTCTTGCCAAACACACTCGCCATACATTTGTTTCGTATCATAATCAATTGGACTTGGCCCCATAAATTCAAAACATTTATACGCCTTCTCGTATTGTTTCATGACTTTCAATATATCCGTACTAGATAACCATTCATTTGGCTTCTTTTTCCAGGAAGCCGGTGCAACTGGTGCAAATGATGAAGACAAGTCTTTACTTGCTTTGTCGTCTACAAATTTTTGATTCAACCAACAAGATTCCTTACTGCAAACATTTTGTAGATTCTTTTGTAAAAGTGTCCAAATAGTTTTTAAATCATTGCTTTTAATCTGAGCGTCCGGGTGTCGGATATTCCACAAATTCCGAAGCTTGTATAAGTCGTTTTCAGTATAACAAGTAAAGTCCATTTTTTTCGGGTTTGGACTGCACTGCACCGGTTTAAACAACTTGGACGAAGTGTCTCGTTGCGTTCGCCCCTGGTTGGACTTTTTTGCATTTTTTTGTGTTTTATTATTTATTTTCCTGACCCTCCGTGTTTTTTGTTTTGGATTCTTCTTCATATTTATTGGTGATATTTTTCTTTTTACGAATACCTTTATTTTTCAATGCAGGGTCTCTTAAGTTAATGTCCTTTTGTTTCGGAAGAATTGGATCCTCTTTCGGTGCAGTTGTGCTACGTTTTACAAATTTATCTAGTGTTGTAGGTTCTTTCACGTGAACCGAACGCATGAATAGTTGATCAATCTCCGCTTGTGTCTTAATATCTTCCGCGCTCATTTCAGGCGTCTCTGTCGCAGTAAGACTTGAATAATCCTCTTGAATGATATCGTTTTTGTCTAAAGTTTTGAAATATTCAATACACGCTTTGCTATACATTTGAAATAGGCTCACTATATTTGGATTGTTAGGCGTGGTTGTTGTGGTTGTTTTTTCTGTAGCTTCCTCGGGATAAAGCAGTTCTTTTGTTAGAGATAATATCCGCCTTCTATAAAATTTTTGATCCTTCTTATTTACGACACTTTTCTTTTTTGTCGCGACATATTTTTTATAAGTATCCTTGTTCATAAGACATTCTAATGTTACTTGATTTACGTATTCGGTTGACATACAACGATTATACTATATATCCCAATAAAAAATGTCCTTATTTTACTCACCACATCTAGAATTATGTATATGAGTAAGTTCAGTTTGTATATCTAATTCATGGTCGTTTAATTGTGTCTTTGTTGACAAGTACCGAAGCACACGCTGAATTGCTTCTTTTGTCAAATCAAAACGTTTACTATTAAATGTATTATATATAAAATAATACTTAATAGCAGACAAGTCTGATTTGGGTTCATGATAGTTTGTTAAAATGGAATAATACTCACCATTATAAATCGTAAACAAGTCTGGATATCTGTCATAACAATATGTCATTAGCTGTTCGTCCGAGTGTCCTGTCATTTTACACAATTGTTCGTTAAATATTTCCATCATGGCGTTATAAAATCGGTTTATATAGGTCGCTTCGGCAGTAAATACTGTAGCAGCCATTCCACAAGGTCCTCCCTCTTTGAAAAATGTTGCTAGATCTGCTAATTCTGCTTTGGAACGATAATGAATATAACATGCTGCAATTTTGGGATGGGGATTGTCTAACATTGCCGGCGCACATTGTTCCACGTTTTTCAATACATGATTACATCCTAAATCAACCCAAGCATAGTATTGGGTATTAAAAAAATTCTTTTGTTTGGCAAGTAGTAGCGCAATGCATTTAAATGTTGTAATGAGAAAATAAGATGTAGTATTGCGCTGTCCTGGTATGTTGTATTGACTACAATTTTTACGATTATGTTCAATTATATCAAAATTGTAAGCATAAAAATCGTATTCAACCAATGGTTTGACTATATATTCCGTTGGACATTGATCTGCTAATGGGTCTCTTATTGATTTAATATAACCGATTGTTTCATTATCACAAAATACCACCATTGGATATTTTAAATTTAATGTAGCTAGGCCGTTCTTAAGATAAAAGTCTAATGGTCTAGTTGAGTTGGACGCGTCTTTTAGTCCTTTCAAATTATAAAACATAGTTACAATCGTCGTTTTTGCCATAGTTTATTATATTTACAATCATTATATTTTTTTAATAGTTTTTCGGTAAATAGTTTTTCGGTAAATAGTTTTTCGGTAAATATGTTCATGTATTTATCAAAATGTATGAACGTATGTATATTATTTCTTTTGAACAGGGGAGTCGCTAGCGTCTATTGTTTGAGTTCGTGTAGGATTATAAAATACAGATTGGTGTATGTTCTCTGGTTGTGGATTGCATTGATCAAATTGCGGTTTATTAAACAAATCTGGAAAAGGCTGCATCATATTCGTTCCAGGTGTAAATCCATAATTGTATAAATCACTCTTACTAGTGGGAACATATACTGCCTGGTCGCAATTTTGAAGAGCATAAATCTGATTTTTCAAATCGGATTCTATATTTATATTCGTTGCATATCCCGAATAAGGGCCTTCGTCGTTGCCTGGATTAAACTGGGTAAAGGGATTGAACGTTGGCATGACTTTCAACGGAACATAGAGTTTTCTTCGTGGATCTACCACCGGCATAATAGAGTATTTTGTAGATGCAGGAGGAACACTTAAATATGACTGAAGAGGAACACTTGGAATATTCCTGTCATATATTCGGTGATTTGTTTGGAAACGAATTTCAGAACTAGTTGGTTCGTTTTGATTCATATATACATTACACTTACATTTTAATTCGCGCAACTTTATCATATTCTCTAAATAGACAATTTGAAAAAATATTATTAGTATATATATATATATCAGAATATGTCTTCGTGGGATGATTTACAAATGAGTGGAGTTAAATTTTTTATTATATCTACATATATTTTTTATATTGGAGCGATAATAGGTGTTGCAGTTATTCATCCAGAATGGTATCGTACGTTAGATAACATCATGAAATTATATGTTGGGTTGTTTTTATTTATTCGTTTCAATCCGTTTAGAGGCGACGTTAAATTTACAAAATTAGACCGCGAAATCAGTTTCCATGCAGGCGTATTCATATTGTCTATGCTTTTAGTTAATAGTGCTTTTGCAAATTATTTTCCACAGGTAGCCATTTTGAATAATAGAAATAATCAGACTATTTGAAAAACGCTTGCAAGAGAACCATTAGTTGTTTAGAAACTATTTTATCTATTTCATATTCTTCCTTTGATTTTATTAGATTATATATACCCGAATAACGTTTCATATATGTTGTTGCAAACTTATTAAAATCTGCCTTGTTTTGCACCAATGGTTTTGAAACGGAATTTGAAATAAACCGGTCTATCATTACATTTGGTTGCAGTGCATTAATATATGTGTTTACATTGATATAATATATATCGTGTTGATGCATACTTTCGTGATATTCATTATCGACAAAACAAATCTCTATATTTTCCGGTAATTTAGTGCAACGTATAAAATCGTCCTTGTTTTTTTCAGTTGTAGTGCGACAAATCTCAATTATTTTTCCATTAACCTTGAACGCACCTATTACCTGGTCAAACAAATTATACTCCATTTTGTCATGGATATAATTTTTTATAAAGTGGACCCATTCAGGAGGCCCCGTATTGTTTGTATATATCATTACGCTTCTGCATAAACCTGACGTTTTTTGTCGCTTCAAGTATTTCAATATAGTAAATAAATTTGGACGCATAAATTCAGGGTACAAATCCAAAACTTTATTGAAGACCTCCTGCGTTAATATATTCGCCGGTTTTGTATATAAAAGTAGTGCTTCCCAAAATACCCCCAATTCTAAAAAGTACCCAATGGTTTCATCTAAATCAAAAACAACCACTTTGTTTGATAATTGTGAGCTCATATATCTATTATATGTATATATTTAATGTAATACAAAAAAAATACGCGTTTATTGTTTATACGCACTATATTTAGCTTCTTATCGGGGAAAAAATAATATTTCTATTATATATCTAATACTATTCAATGACTATGGCATTAAATAAAAAGGATTATACTAAAATATTAAAATATTACAATTTGCCTATACCTAGATCTGCTAGTGAAATGAAGAAACAAGCCGAAGAAGTATTAGCATTGAAGCTCTGCCGATGTATTAAAAAAGTGTCGCCGTCCAATGAAGCTAAAGCTATTGGTGTTTGCACGCGCACAATATTTGAACGGAAAAAATTGACGCGTGGAGCATTCACGTGCAAGCGAAAGCGAAGTGTTCAAATAAGTAGAATGCGCAAGCGAACTATTAAAAATATGAAAAAATAGGTTGTTATATGATACGTCAAATATATATTATATGATATATATTTGCCAAAATACCATTGATTTTCATACGCATAAGTACTTCTTGTCAATGGTGGTGTTCTCTGCTACTCTGCGAATTATCTTTCCAAAGTCGCGCTTCTCTTCTGCTTCATCCACAGGTCCAATAGCTTCTATATTGATTCTCAGGTATTGATCGTTTTTCCTGCTGTTGTATTCCGTGCAACCTGGATTCGCCTTTTTCCAATCGTCCACCTTCAGAATATTCTTATGAGTAAGTTGTTTAATAATTTTTCTCAGTCGGTCTAGATTTGCATTATCTCTTTCCCACTTGTTATCATCCTTGATATGGATTATTTCTCTCTTGATGTCGCTACAATGAATAGGTCTCTTGGTTATATCCAAGCTGTTCAGGCGATTCACAAAGACACGAGACATGCCTTCGGCGAAGCCAATTTCGCCCATCTTTTCCAGCTCTGGAAGGCTCAATTCCAACGATTTTATGAAGTCTTTCATATTCATCGCATCTTTGCAGGTCTCGTTCAAGAAGAATTGTAGATTGAATGTCTTATTATTGCTGTGGCTATTGTTGATATTATTATTGTTTATTGTATTATTATTTATTTGGCTGTTTTTTGCGACTTCTATGATGGTCTTGTTTTGTTCCATCATTTGGCTGCTTTGTTGTATCAGCAGGTCTTTGAACTCTTGGTTTTGCTTAACCAGTTCAAGTATAATGTTCATTTGCATATCCTCTGATGATGCGTGGGGTGGTATGATGTTGCGTGGATGTTGCTGAGAGGCAACGTCATGATTTATCATTGAACATTTTTTTTTATGACGCCATAATCCGGCTCTATCATTAAAACATTTATTACAAATATTACACTCGTGGCTACTTTTGGCTACTTTTTGGTTGTTATTAGTACTATTTTCATGTTTACTAGACAATAGATGTTTATCATAATTGCATTTTTTACACGTAGTATAGTCGCATGTTTCGCAGAAATATTTTTTATCTGTTTTTTGGCTACTTTCCGTTGTCATCCGTTGTTATATAATGACAACAGAAAAGAATCCCTAAAGAATCCGCGCCAAAAAATAAAAAAATTAGCATCACAAAATTTTTTATTTTTTTTCGGTCGCGAGACGCTAATTTTTCATTATGCTCACAAATCATCGATTTTCCAAAAGTATTTTAGGATTTTCAAAAATGGACATTTATAAATGTCCAATTTTGATTTTCTGAAAAAGGATTTGAAGTAAAAAATCGTAAAAACGCAAGGGTGGGAACTTTTCCCACATCCCACACCCCCCACAAATATTTTATTTTGCTAGATGGTCAAGCGCGCTTAGCAATACTTGTTCTTGTTCTGATAGACGTTGAAAGATAAGATTTTCGTCAAACTTGATTTGGAAATGGCGATTATATACCCCTTTACACACAAGAGAGAGGCCGTCGTCCGTTATTTTGATGTCGCACAAGATACTGCCTTGTTTTAATCTTATTTCTGAGGGATTTGTTAGTGGTATCCAGCGTATATAAGAACCGACATGCAAATCTGTCATCTCATCCACGTACTTGTAGTCCTTGAGCTTATGCATTAATTCCTGATGATAATCCCGCGATAATTGTAATTCGGATAAGACAGACGAATTTATTTCCTTAATCTTTGCACTTGTCATGTTTAAAAGACCTTCATTGGAGTCTTTATCTAACGCCTTTAATAACTTGTCAATGTCCATTGTGTTATAAATATATAATACGTATTTTTTATATATTTATTCTTAAACCTTGTTTGGAGGCGATTCGTCTTTTTTAGACGTTTCTATTAGAGGTATCGCGCTAGCAGTATCAGCGATTTTATCTGGGTCAACATAGTTGTATTGAACGCGATTTTTTAGATAGGCGGAATAAAATATGTTTGTTTCTGTGTTGGCTAACCCATGTGCATCGATTAATTTCGTCGCAAGAAATATAATATTGGTGAAGAACACGCTACTAGTTTTGCTATCTAGGTACCTATCATATACTGAACAACCGCTAAAGATTGTGTTTAATATGAAAAAAAACATGGAAAGATACGTCGCGCGTTGATAATTATGATCTAAACTCAAAATGATATTACGACGCTTTTCTGGTAGAAGCATTAATGCATTACCAACCGATGTATTATCAGATGCAAACTTGGGATTCACATCTAAATAATCAATCATTTTGTGTTCTCGTCTAAATTCGAAAACATAGAGCGAGAGAAATGACGCGATAGTAAAGAAATTTATTACATAATTTGCATTATAGGCTGCACCTGCGTCAGTAAACATCAATTCGGTTGAACCACATGAGCGATCGCCGCATTTTTGCGGAACAAACATAAGAAGCATAGAACCCATCAATACGCGGTACAACTCAAGAACAGATGTAATTGATGAATTGAGTTTTTGAGTAAAGTCCTGATTGCTGACTTTTGCAATAAGACGTTTACAACAGGAATCCTTTATTGGATCAGGGGTATGTGTAGGTCCCTCTATTTGTGGGGGGTCCATGATATATTTTTAATAGATAATAAAAAATATATTTAAAATGCGCCAAACATACCTCCGCCACCGAATGCCTCATTTGCCGCAACAGGTCCGTTTGCATATGGGTCTCCCATTCCAGGCGTTGCCGCATTAATCAAAGGTGTGTTTTGTTGTTTAGTCATATTGCTATAATCGGGGATTTGTGGGTCGGATGGCAACATGCTTATAGAGGTCGAATAACTATCGCTCATCGACTGGTTCATTGCCATTTGATTTTGAGACGGCATTTGTTGCTGTCCTCCATTTCCCTGTGAAATCGGCTGTGATACCCGAACATTTCCTTTTCGTGCACCTTTCTTTGCGCCAGTATCAGATTTACCATTCCACAACTCAACTAATCTATCAGATAATATACTTACCTTTTCACCCAACTTTGTTTGTAAACTCAATGTAATCATAAGCACGGCTAATATAATGAAAATAACGCTAAAGTCGGGATACTTAACTCCACTATAAGTTGGAATATAGGTAATAATACGATTTATAAAGAAGATGGAAATAAACATGCCAATAGTTTGAAGGATAACTTCCATCGAAAGTTCTAAATTTCCCTTGTCGTCATCGGCTTCAGGAACATAATTTTGCATGATTTTATTAATAGCGACGATAGGTATAATCGCCAACAATGCATATTGTATGATATTTAATAAATCCCCCTTTGAATCTTCATCAAAGTTAAATACATATTTAAAGAACCCTGATGATGATTTTGTTGCATTATCTAAACTTTCCATATGATTTATAAAAAGAAATTAATTAATGCTAAAACTTGTTTATTATGAATAATCAAATACTTGCGTCTAAAATTTAAAAACAATATGTTTAATTATGTAAATGAGCAGTTCTAGATCTGTTGCAGCAGCACGCGCACGACGCGCACCCGAAACTCCTTCACAATCAGCGTTTAAGCCTCAAATGGCACAACAAAGGCAACCCATGCAACAACAGCAACCTCAAACATCAAAGGCTGGTGCTGGTGCCGGCAGTAAACCTCAAATGACTCCCTACCAACCCCAACAAAGCTCCGTTGAGAATAAGTTATCTGTATCTGATGCATTTGCTTTAGTAACACTACGTTTAGGACGTGTTGAACTTCTTCTACAGAAGTGGCAGGCGATGGGTGTTGAATCCGAGAGTGGTGTGCATATACCCCAGGCAACATCTGTTGCTCCTGATGTAAATAATACGATAGTTAAATCTCTTGTAAGTCGCATCGACGATTTAGAGAGAAGTGTAAAGGCCGCCGTATCCATGAAGGATTTTGAGGCAAAGATTTCTATGTTATCTGACAGAAATACGCATTTGCTCAATGAACTACGAGATGCCAAGGATACTATTTTTAAATTACAGACTATTACATTGGAAACTAGTCAAAAAATGATGCAGATGATGATGAGCAAAAGTATTCCTGAAGTAGCATCGTCTTCTTCGGAAATGCAAGATGATCTAGAGGAGGGTCTTGAGCTGGAGGAAACAACTGAGGAACTGGAGCTAGTAGAGGGCGAGGCCGGTCAGGAAAATTTATCTTTACAAGTTGAGGGACAAACGGCATAAAAAAATATGTATAAGAGTATACACATGTCGTTAAATACTATGTCTATATTTGATTCTAAGGTAGATAAGTCATTAGATTTACATGGAGTGTTTCGTAAAGTGTGTAATTATCACGACAACAATATACACATAGATAGCAGGTATTGTAAACTACTCATAAAGCACAATATTGATTTAAAACTCATACAAGATTATATATGCAATATTGTAGAAAAGGTATTATTAACTCATTCAAAATATGAAATACATGCAAATCTGGAGTCTCTTTCCATTTTTGATTTTGATAAATACAAGACATTTATACATGACATGACAAACGTGTTTCGTATGAAATTTACAAATTGCCTAGAAAAATGTTATCTATACAATACGTCTATTATATTCAAATTAATCCATGGTTTTTTCAAGCGAGTTATGAGTAAGGAAGATTTGGAATGTATTATTTTTGTGAAGGAGGATTAGCAACGGAGTTAATACGGGGGTGGGTAATTTTACATATACTTGTTGTATACGTAAAAATATAAAAAAATCATTATATGTTTGTATTAACCAATGGAAATGATAATCGGATTTTTCGTTTTTTGTCTGGTATTGTTTATTTATCTTCATGTCATGTTTCAGCTACGAACAAGCGATGATTTAGAAGTATATGAGTTGGACGATTCTTCAAAAGAAAGAATGGAGGAAATTTGCGACATGCGCCAGCCAGTTATATTCGGCTTTGATAATGACGCAATAGTGAAATATACAAGCAGAGATTATATAACTTCAAATTATCATGCTTTTGAAGTAAAAGTTCGTGATGCGAATGATATTGAGGGCGACAATGCTTGTTTGCCGTTGCAATTGAATCACGCAATCAAGCTCTTTGAGGAAGACAAAACAAAGACCTATTTCTCTGAAAATAACAACTCATTTTTACAAGAAACAGGTGTTATTAAAAATTTGCAGTCAAATGACGAATTTATACGACCTTATATGGTGGCGAGTTGTGAATATGATATTATGATGGGTACTGCAGGAGGCACGACGCCTTTAAGATACGACGTGAACTACCGAAACTATTATTGCGTAACACAAGGCAATGTAGAAATTAAGATGATACCGCCGAGGAGTAGTAAATATTTGTCGGCCGTAAATGACTATGAAAATTTTGAGTTTCGTTCGCCGATAAATCCGTGGAACGTGCAGTCATTATATGCCAGCGATTTTGATAAGGTGAAATGTTTAGAGGTAAAATTGCAAGTTGGTCAAACGATATATATACCTGCTTATTGGTGGTATAGCATCAGATTTGGTAAGAATACGAGTATTTCATGTTTCCGTTATAGAACTTATATGAATAATGTCGCAATTCTTCCGAAAACCATCATGTATTTGCTTCAAAACCAAAATGTAAAGAGAGAGGTCGCGAAAAAAGCGCAGACGATGCCAAGTGTACCTGTGCCTGTTGTAGCCGATGCGACGGCGCCTCCTATTATTCCTTCTTCATCAGCCTCCGCAACGGCGCCTGTATCACAAGAGACTACATCTACAGAGGTGGGTGGAACAAGCATATCTGAGTTATTGAATACGACGCCGGCTTAATATTTTTTATAGTCTGGACCTAGGTAGAGTATAATAGGAAGAACATCCGCGAAGAAATGTGATACTGGACTATAATAAGAAGAATAATAGTTAAAAGACTCTGGTTTAAACCGCATGATTCCATTTTCAAAATCAGTAATAGTTATAGTTGCCTCACTTGAAGAAATCTCATTTTGGTAATATGTTTCAAATGTGTAGTTTTTAAACGGATCATGTAACAAATTTCTAAAAAACATTCTTTTTTTCCATTTAACATTATTTTCATCTAAATAATACTCGTCCCCATTATTTGGAATAAGCATTAATTTTCCTACAGGAAGAA
>Ga0247723_1001119_pt1 | contig 16177 bp, 19 predicted proteins | sample MSEWelMarce5H_FC_FD_189079 | JGI IMG/M metagenome (GOLD analysis project Ga0247723, IMG submission 189079) | Subsurface sediment microbial communities from gas well in West Virginia, United States - MSEEL Well Study Marcellus 5H_FC | ecosystem: Environmental > Terrestrial > Deep subsurface >...
CTCTTAAAGAGCGGTTTACTACAGCCGCGCCAGCAGCTAAGCTATACGCAAACGTAGGTGACCAAAAGCAAGCAACCGAAGAACTACTAAAAGCTAAACAAGCATCTGATGATGCTTTTAAGCAAACAGAATTTGGTGAGATAGGCGACGCGTTTAAAGCGGGCAACTTCGGCGAAGCTCTTAGCAAAACCGTAGATAAGTTCAAAGAAGTAGCTGGCTCATCTTTAGGCTCGGTAACTCCCGCCGCCGCTGTTGGTGTTGGAGCAAGGGTTGCCGCAGGTGCCGCGTTGGGTGCCGCTTCTCTACCTGCAGCGGCTATCGGTACAGCCGCATTTGGTATTGTTACTTTAGGCTCTTACATCGCTGACAACATCGGTCGTCAGAAGCAAGAACAGGAAAAGAAAGGCGACAAGTACGCCGACATTGACCGCTTACCCGCTACTGTTGCGGCTGCTGGCTCTACCGCTTTAGATTTAGTAGGGTTTAAATTCTTTAAACCTTTAGGTCGCTTAGTTGGTATCGAGGGCAAGGAAGCGTCAGAACGCGCTGCCTTAGAGATTGTTGAGGCCGCTACCAATCCTAAAGCATATCGCAACGCGGTACTAAAGGGTACGGCGCAAGGTATTGCGTTTGAGGTGCCACAAGAAGTTTCACAGCAGGTTCTCGAGCGTTGGCAAGCGGGCTTGGCGTTAAACCCATTTGATGATCCAGAAGCTGCTAAAGAATACGCTGAAGCCGCAGGTGGCGCGATGCTGCTTGGCGGTCCTATGGGTGGCGCCAGTAAAGTTGCGCAGACTTACCAAGCCCGCCAGACTCCAGAAGGACAGGCGCTGTTACAAGGCACCAACTTAAATGTTGGTTCAGTACTAGATACGCTTGGGAAGGAAGAAGATGTTGGACAACCTATCAACCCACCAGTTGGAACAGGCGTTGGCGTGGATACACAACCCCCTGCGCCAGCCACCACCACAGGAGCTGGAGAAACTGACACCAGCGGAGTGGTACGTACTGACGGGGCTCCTGCGGGGCCTGCTGGAAGAGAAGCTGCACCAGCCAGTTCACTAGAAGATTTCTCTCGTCAGTACAACGATTTGCGTAGTGAGCTTCTGGGGCTCATGAACAAACCTAACCCAACAGATACGGACAAACGCCAAGTTGATATAGTCTATAGAGACTTTAATGAAGTTGTTACCGCAAACGCCGAAAGAATTGAAGCCGCTGGCGGAAGAACATCTAGTTTCTTGAATCCCGCGTTTGATGGCAATAAAGTTATTGGTGAGATGGCTACGAACGAAGTAGCGGGCCAAGCTAAAGCCATGCAGGGTGACTTGTTTGGTAGCTTTGGTGGTGCGAACCGTAGTGTGCAAAGTGCTATGGCGCTGGCAGGGCAAGACCCTGCTGGAGCCTTACAGCAATTAGAAGCCAGAAAACAACGTGCACTAGCAGAGTTTGAGAAGAACAGAACAGACCCTACGTGGGCTATGACGTTTGCTAGTCAGTTAGGAATGACAAAGGGTGAGGCAGCCAGAAACCCAGAAGCCGTAGCTAAACATATATTGGACCAGACGCTTGCTAATGTTGAGCAAGCTGCTGACCAGATTAAACGCACCTCTAAACCTATGCAGGGTGATCTGTTTGGTGAAGAGAACAAACCACAAGATGAGTTTGCTAAAGAGCGTATAGAAGCGGCTAAGACTAGCCAAAGAGAACGTGCGGATGAAGAAGAGTTTGGTGCACCTATAGCGGGCGAAGAAAAGACTGAAGAAGTTGCACCTGCACCTGTTAACCAAAAGGAAGAAACAGTTGTAGCCCCAGACGTAAGCACTGAGCATGTTGCTCAGACGCAAGAAGGCTCAACTATCAAAGACTTCTTCGACAGCATTCAATCAGCAAGCGAAACTGAAGAATCACAGAAACGCCACGGCGAATCTAAGAACACTGCGGCTGGCGCTATGCTCAGCTACGACATCGTTGCCCCCGGCGAAACAACAAGCCCCGGTGCGAAGAAGATGCTGGACTACCTCGCCAAGCGCGTGGGTGGCTTAGATAAACTGAATGAACTACTCACTGCACTAAAAACTGCCACGTCTGATCAGCAGTCTCGTTTGTTCGAGAGAAACAACCTGCCTGACTTAACAAGTCGCAGAGGTATGGACGAGTTCCGTGATCAGGTGCAACAGTATGTAGACAGCATTAGTGGCTCTGAGCAAGGTGTTCGTTTACCAACTAAGAACATACCGTCTCCATTTCATGGGCGTGTCATTCCTTACACAGAGACAATTACGTCTACAGGTGTAACAACTCAGACTCGCGGTCCTTCTGCTGAAGGCAAGCCACGTCGTCCAGTGCAGGGTACTACTGAGACTGAGCATGTAATCGTTGACCGCAAATTGCGCGGCGCATTTTTGATTTTGAAGCAAGCACTTGGTTCTGGGAAAAAGTTATCCCCTCAACAATCTGCTGCCGTAACTTATCTTAACAGTACAAACCGTAGTTCTTTCGGTCAAGCTCTTGCTGACTTGGCGTTTGATTTGGCGTATGGTGAGATAGACCCTAAAGAGCACGGCGCTAACTCTACATTTTTTGGTGAAGGTGGCAAGTACGCCAAGGCTTTCCAAGAATGGATTGTGGCTAATCTAGACCAAGGAACAGTCGACACACTTAACGATATGGTTGCGGAGCATAAGCGCAACCATGCGGAGAACATAAAGTTTGAGAAGGCTATCACCGAGTACCACAACAAACTAGATACGTACTCAGAGCAGAAACGCAAAGACTTGGAGAAACGCACCAAGACTAAAGTGCCAAGGGCTCCTAGAAAGGTGCGCATCAGCGACATCAAGGAAGAGGAACAAGAGCGTGGAGTGAACGTCAAGAATCTACCAAAAATCCAAATGATTACGGAGATTCATCCGATGCTCAAGCGTATGCTTGAGGAAGGCAAAGTACAAGAAGCGTTAGACATTCTTGCTAATGCTAAGGGTAACCCCTACTATGCGGCACTAGCTCAGCGTTTGCTGGACACGGGCATGACAGCGGAATCTCGTCTGGTCGACATAGATGTTATTGAGTCGCTCAACAGCGACCCCGCTATTAAAGAATCACTGGACAAACACCTTGAAGTATTGCGTGACATAGTAGTCACGATGCTCCCAACAGACCAACAAGCCACACTAACCGCTGGCTTACGTTCTTCTAAGTTACGGGACCTTGCGAATGCTGTAGCCACACTACGTAGTATGGTCGACACCGTAGAAATGTCGCCCGCTCAAAAACAAACGATTGAGGCTACATATGATTTGATGAACGAAGAGTATGCTTGGAATGGTAAGTACGACCCGTCTACTGACGAGATCGTGTTGCGTTCTGGCGCGGGCCGACTAACTAATCATATGTTCTTGCATGAGGCCCTACATGCTGCGGCTTCGCATCTCATCGACAATGCAGACAAACTGACCGGTATTCAGCGCCAAGGTTACGAGCGTCTGGTTGAGTTGTATGAGTATTCCAAGAAGGCTTTAGCTTCTGAAGAATTCAATAACGAGTTCTACGACCTGCACGAGTTCGTGTCGTATGGTCTGACAGACCCTATTTTCCAAGCGCATCTACGTACTTTGGGGTACAAGGCTGCGCCTTATTCGTTGTGGAATAAATTTACAGAGGCGATTCGTAAACTGTTCGACATCAAAGCCGGTCGTGAAAGCAACGTCATGGTTGAGACCATGCTCGCCACTGACTCTATGTTGATGGGCACAATGAATCTCCAAGGGTTGAACGAAGCGGGCGGAACGATCGCCGGACCAGCCAAACCTATGGCTACTGGTAAACCCAGACAGAAAGTATTCCGCCCCGGTATGCCAAACCAGCCGGGGATGATTTCGCGGTTGATGAAGGGTAGTTCTTGGTCCCAACAGGCGATAAAAGAGTTCCGCAGTATGGCGGCTAGTGCCAGACCAGCGGCTTTGGGGCTATTAACACTGCGTCAGATTGACGATTTAGTCGCGGGGCGTATCCCGCAGCTTAGCAACTTCATTAAAGTAACCGAAGATTTCTTAGCGCGTAAGAACGGTATCCTCAAAGAGTCTGGTGAGATTTCTAAAGATTGGGAAAAGCTGCAAGGCAAGAACCCCGAAATGTCTAGACAGGTCGGGTTGGTAATGCATATGGCTACCATCACAGAGATTGACCCAGACAAAGCTACAGTCTACCAGCGCAACGCTAATCAGCAGTTGATGATTGAGTGGGGCAAACTCGACGCAAACGCTAAGAAGATATATCGTGATGTGCGGGATTTCTACGATCGTCGCTACAGCAACTACAAACAGTTGATGAACCGTCGCATCATTCAAATGCGACAGTTAGGTGTGTCTGAGAAAACTATTCTTGAGATTCGTAACGAGTTTGAGAAGGGTAAATTAAAAGGCCCTTACTTCCCATTGATGCGTTTTGGGCGTTTCTGGTATGAGATTGGGCCACGCAATAATCGTGAGTACTACATGTTTGAAACGCAAGCCGCTCGTGATGCACACGTTGAAGAGCGGATTGCTAAAGACCCACATCTAGCAGACACGATTGGCTCCAGTATTGGTAACGACTACAAGTCGCAGATGGATTTTCACGCGCAGCAATCTAACTTCCTCAAAGAAGCGTTCAACGCTGTGGACGGTATAGATGTCACAGGGTTAAGCCAAAAAGATGCCGACGAAAAGAAACAAGCACTGAAAGATAGTTTCTATCAATCGTTCTTGGCGTACCAGCCAGACCGAAGTGTTCGCACCAAGTTTATACACCGCCAGAATAAAGCAGGCTACTCAGAAGATGCTCTCCGTAGTTTTGCATCGTCATCGTTCAATATGGCGTACCAACTTGCCCGCTTCGAGTATTCCCCAGATATGTTCTCTCAACTGGAAGCCGCAAAGCTACAGTTGAAGGACAGGTTTGACCCTAAAGTTGGATACGACCCCGCCGTAATTCGTGAGAACGATGAGCTTAACGACTATGTAGGTGAGACAAAGCGCCGCCTTGATTTAATCTTGAACCCAACTGACATAGGCACCATACCTTCTATGTTGTCAAACATAGGGTTTATTTACTATCTATCATCTGCGGCTTCTGCCGTCACCAACGTACTTGGTGGCGTGATGATTGGCTTCCCAACATTGGTGGGGCAGACAGTAAAACTAAACCCCGGAATGTCATATACACAGGCTGCTGTTAAGACGTTGTTTGAGACTAGCAAATCTGCCGCACAAACTATAGCCAGCATGACTAAAGGAGCATCGGCTCCCCCGAGTGGGTTGTCCGCAGTTGAACAAGCCGCTCACAAAAGGTTTGTGGCTGACGGCTTAATTGACATCACTGCTACATATGATCAGTCAGGTTTGGCTTCTACGCCTACAGAGAATTATTCAGGTGCAAGATACAAGGCTATGAAGGCGCTCACATTCTTGTTCCACCAAGCTGAACGCCTTAACCGAGAGATTATGGCTATGTCGGCTTTCCGCACTGCGTATGCAGAAGCAACTGCGGCTGGCTTATCCCCAAGAGCGGCGTTCACAAAAGCTATTGCTAACGCCAAGGATGTAACAAATAGGGCTATGTTTGACTACTCGTCAACCAATAAGCCACGCTACTTCCAGCATCCCGTCGCCCGCGTCGTGCTGCAGTTCAAACAGTTCCCGCAGCAGATGACTTTCTTCTTGGCGCATAACTTAGTTAACTCGCTCAAAGGCGAGTCGCCCGAAGTCAGACGCGAAGCGCGTGCGCGTTTTGTTGGAACGATGGGTATGGCAGCTATCATGAGTGGCGTCACTGGTCTCTGGGGATTCTCCACCGTAGCCTCTGTGGTCAACGCCGTGTTCAACGCAATGGCTGATGAAGATGATGGTGAGTTGCCATTCGACTTTGAGTTGGCATTTGCTAACTGGGCTGCTGATACGTTTGGTTCGCAGGTTGGTATGGCTATAACTCGTGGTATTCCTAACGTCGTTACTGGGCTGGATATTGGTGGTCGCGTTAAGCTCGACGATATGTGGTTCCGCGATGGGCGCAAGAACCAAGACGAAGCGGAAGCCTTGCAGTCGTTCTTAGTTGATGCGTTAGGCCCAACGATCGGGATTGGTATAAACGCCGCCCGCGCAGTTGATCTATGGAATCAAGGGCATGGAGATCGTGCACTTGAAGCAGTATCACCAGCTATAGCGAAGAATGTTTTAATAGCTGGCAGGATGGGCCGTGAAGGTGGTGCAACAACATTACGCGGTGACATGCTCACTGAGAATGATTCACCATTCATACTAATGATGCAGGGCTTAGGCTTGCGTTCAGCAGAGCTAGCAGAGCGTCAGTACTACAACATTACTGTTAAAGGTGCGGAACAAGCAGTCCTTAAAGAACGCCAAAACTTATTGAACTATTACGGTTTGACATTTATGGCTAACGATGTAGACGCAAACCAAGAAGCCTTTGACAAGATGATGGAGTTCAACCAAAAGCATCCAACAGTTGCTATCCCTGCAGACTCAATCGTTAGCTCAATCGTTAATAGATTTAAGAAGAGCGCCCAGACTGAGTACGGTATGTATATAGACCCGCGTCTGAGAGCTCAACTATCCCAACAAGACTACTTAGCTGGTCAGTGAAAAAAAGCCCCGCTGTTTAAGGCGGGGCTAATCACTATCTAAGGAGAGAGCAACTGCTAGTTGCAGGCGAATTCTAACGCTTAATTCTCCAGACTCGCAAACCCCTTATCCCATCTTCTACTACTAGCTTAATAGTTGTTGCGTAGTTAAGACGCTTCAGCTTACGTTCTAAAAGCTCTCGTGCTTCTTTATCATTGAGACACGGCACAAAGAAGGAGCTACCTACGGTGAACTCCAACCAGTTAAGTTTGTAGGTTATGCCTTCAATCCGCATCGCCAGCGGTAGGTGGTGCAATACCCAGCAGATCAGCATCAAACTCTAGGGCTACTACGGGAGGCACGGTCATCTCCATACCCATATCTAAGCGAGTGCGCACCTCAGCTATAAATGCGCCTGTCTTGTTCAAGCCTTCGAGCAGGTCCATAAACGTAACTTGGCGGCTTACGCAGAAGTCCTTCAGTGCTTGGCGCACGATGAATATTTTCTTAGTGTCAGGCTCGTATCGAATCATCAGAGAACCCTTGGGGCTGACAATAGGAGAAGCGGCTATGCCGGAGCGGGATGTGCTGTGGCGGTTACACACCAGCGTATTGACATTGTGCTTGAGTAAGAACTCACCCACCACGGTGGCGTAGTCTTCAAAGGTCAAGCGTGTAGCGTTCTGCATACCTGAGATTTCGTTGACTGACCAGTCGTAGACGCGTTTAACATCTATGTCGTGTAGCCCTAACTTCTTGGCAACCAGAGCGCCAGTCAAATTAACTGCCGCCATGCCCGACCAGTAGCGTTCACGAGTCTCAATCTTTACAGCGGAGTCAAACCTAAGTTGCATACGTAACGCCGTATCCACAACTTCTTCTAGGTTCTGCACCAAGTATTGAGCGTATAGTTGACCAGCTACGCCGTGGTTGCTGTTAAGTCGACCAAAAATATGTTTGGCAGTGGCTTTATCTAGATTGTTGGTTGGGTCAATACGGTACTGCATCAGACGCATTAACTCACCCTCAGACGTAGACTTCAATGACTCCAGTTTGTCAGTCATACTAGAGTTAGATGTGCTGACCATCATGGTTGCCCAGAAGCCTTGTGACTCGCGCTCTTCATTGGCAGATGCCTTCATACGACGACGCGGTGTGCCTTGGGTAACGCTATAGGCTAGGTCAGAGAAGTCGTCACCACTCATCTTAGTGATCTCGTCCACACCGATAGGTAGGTTACACATCACAGCCATACGATGTAGTTTGACGTTCAAAGTATCACGCCACTGGAGCATCAGGTAGTCAGGATGCCCCCATACGCTGTTCATAACCTGCAGGATGGTGGACTTACCTGTACCTGAGCGGTTGTTGATTAAGTTAATGATGCCACCTTTGAGGTTCAAGAACTTCAATAACGGTGCACCAAATGCCGTGAACACAGCGAAAGCATGTGGCTCAAAGCCGTGCATGTTGTATACGTTGATGATGTCTTTCCAGTCCTCTAGCGAACCGGCAGGGCGTAGAGCGTGAGCCACTTCGCGGGTAGCCTTAGACGGCGGGCTATACCGAATAAAACTAGGGCCGATCTCTCGGTCACCCAAAATAAACTTAGAGTCTTCGTCAGTCCATCCAAATTGCAATCTCATCATTTCTGCCTCGTGTGATACCTGCAGTTCCTTTGCGCATTGCACGAGATACTCGAGAATCAAGTTCATCTGTAGCTGCATGGCAATCACGCCTTGGAACGAAAGCACCTTACGTAGTTCTTCTTTGCTAAGCGCATCTACCAACGTAAGGGAAAATTCTTTAACACCATCTTTGGGCAAAGCCAGATGTATCAATACCGTCTCGCCCTGCATAGGGTCAAATAAGCGTTTGATTACGAACAAGTCGTACTCATAGACAAGGGCAACGCCCATACCGCCGTCTTCCTCTTCCTCGTCTTTGATGTTCTTGTATATACCGCCGTTCTTACCGCGAAAGTATTTGTTTGGGAGCTTGGGTACTTTGAAGCCGGTCTTAGTTGACGCTATGGACGCCGCCGCTGGGTTGGCGGCATAGTTGATCTCAGCGCCTTCTTCAGACTTAGCAATCTCATGCCCGATGACGATCGGGGATTTGATATGCCCGCGATGGCTACAGTTGGAGCAGATGTTGGGGGCGAAGGAGTCAAAGGTATCGCAGGTATAAGGACCCTTGGTCTTAGCGGCTTTGCGCTCAGTCTCAGCGGGGTCGTACTGCGGGTGCTTCTTGGATATGGCGTGTATGGCTACGTCTCGGTCTACACAGTGCTGGGCTATGGAGAGCCCCGCCCGCCATAACGGTTCTTCGATAGTGTCTTGGTTGTCGATGACGTTCTGTAGTTGTGCACAGCCTCTACCTTCTGCTGTCTTCACTAAGATAGTCTTGAACCTAGACTGCCTATTCCCTATTACTGCTTTCGTGAAATCATCTAATTCTTTAGGTGGTGTGTGAGGCTTGACCGGAATGATTGGTCCTAGCTTGTCAGCGAACTCATCGAACGTGATGGGTGGCGCTAGGTGCATCAACGTCACGTCGTGTGCTGGGTCGCCCTTGAAGTTCTTAGTTCCGGGGATACGCAGAATACGAGCGGCATCTGCAGGTACAGCAGGGTCAACGATGAACTTGTGTTGTAGACATAGAGCCTTGAACGTATTAGCCACAGGTTGCCACTTGTCCCGCTCTACGGGTTCGGTCAGCGTCCAGTAGACATGCCAGCCACGCCCTGAGTTGACGATGGTGGGGCGCGGTAGGTTGAGCGTCTTGCACAAGTCCTTGAGCGCATCCATGCCGGTGGCTTGATCAATGTAGCCCTTGATACGCCCGTACTTGTCCGGCGTAGCCTTATCTGCTCCACAGTCAATGTCTAGGAAGAATGACTGCATCCAACCACAGTTGTCAGCATCTCGGTTCTCATCAGTGATAAAGCGCCCGCACGCGTAGAACGCATCGGCCTCTGCCGCGACTAAGCGATCAGATTCAACCGCGACTTCGGCTAGTGTTTTGTAGTGCTCTTGGGATACAAACTTCCCATTTTTTAAACCTAAGACGCAGTACCAACCTTCTGCAAGGTTAGGTACTACAGCCTCAAGTAATCGAACATCCGTCATATGTTGTCCTGCACGTCAGAAGAAGAAAGGGGGTAACGGGGGCTGACGGACACCCCGTTCGCTCCGTCGAGCTAGTTACCCCCAGAACCTTTGGATAAGGACTGAAAAAAGCTATCAATCATACGACCATGTTGTAGGCTTGGACGGCTGATGCCATAGAACCAGTTGTAAACTGTTTGCTTGGTCACGTCAAAGTACGCCATTACGTCTGTAACCGGAATGTCCCTAGCAATACAAAACTTGCCAAGGCGCACTCCAAGGTTTTTCTGATCGGCTTCTTTATTAGTCCTTACGACTCTTTGAGAATAGCCAATCATTTTTCGTCATCGCCCCACTCGTCGATCAACGCGCTGAGATTCTGCTTAGCCTTTGGTGGGGCTTCTTCTTTCTTCTTCTCAGAGCGCACAGTAGGTGCCACGATCTCTTCCTCTTTCTTGTCGACGACTTCTGCGGCGGCACTGCCAGCAGGTGCGACTAACTTAGGAATAGCGGGTGCAGATGCGATAGCCTCAGCCTTCTTGGTGAAGTTGAGCTTGCCAGCGTTAACAGCGATCTGTGACTCACCTTGTTTGACGCACGTCATGTAAGTCTCTTTGTCGAGGAACTCAGCATGTGTGAACACCAGCTTAGGGAAGTCGCTATCTGTGTCGAACGTCAAGCGGGTAGTCAACATGTTCAGGTTGTAGCCTGACTGCGCAACGTACTTGGCGTACTGGAGGAAAGGCATGTGCTCAACATCACCTTGACCGAACAGCGATTTCTGCGGCAGTATGAGTTGGAATATATCTCCACCGACATTGTTGCGGAGCACCACACCCAGACGCCATGAGAAGCGGCAAGCGGCACGACCAGCACCACCGGAGCCTTTGATAGCCTTGGGGCACTCTTTGCAGTTGTGACCTTGTGGGTCAGCAACGTCAGCGTCAGGGCGCTCACCATCGCTAGACCAGCAGTCAGGAATAGAAGTCTCGTCAGCGTTGTACTCAGCGCCGTAATAAGCCTTCTGCACAGACTTGCTGCCGTTAACAATAACGACGTCCATGTGTGGCTCAGTGTTCTTGGCAATCTCTTTGCCGCCGTCAACGAGACGAAAGACGCGCCCGCGCAGTGTGATGCGCTTCATGCTCCCGCCTGATGACTTGAACGCTTGGGTGAAGTCGTCCAGCTTCACGTTCTGCAAATGCTCTGGCAGGTTCTCGCGGAATGTAGTAGTGATGTTGCTCATATGGTTCTCCTAATTAAGCAAGGTTTTCGTTGTACAAATTGATAAGCTCTTGTTTGGGCATCTTGGAATACATGTCGTACAGGTATTCGTTTACCTGATCTTCTGTAACTAGATGCTCACGTCCGCACTCTTTGGCGTATGCGGCATCTTGGTTCATGTAGTCTTTCTCCAAGATAACGAGTTTGTCGATTAGTTCTTTTGTGTGTTCATCCATGTTCTTCTCCTTAAAGTGATGGCTTGCGTTTGACAGTAACAGCGTAACGGCTGTCGACGTTGAGACCTTCGGGGTACTCCTCTGGATGTTGCTCCAGAAAATCTTTCATGTTGGTGTCGTGCACGCGTTTGTGCAGTACGCCATATGCTTTGTATTTATCAACTAAACGATACACAGCATCCCAGTTTGTTGGGTTGTAACGCTTGGTCACGCGCTTGATGACTGTGTATTTTTCAGTGGACATGCTTGTCGTGTTTTCAGCAAGCATGATGTCGATGAGCTTAGATTCGATCTCGGCGAGTTGATCGGAGTAAACCTTATCTTCCCCCTCGAAAACTTCTCTTTTTGCTTCGCGCTCATTGCGAATCTCGACGTACCTGTTTGATAGGTCGGCGACTGATTCAGTGGCAGTTGTGCTCTCTTCCATACTAACTCCTTTTGTTGTAGTGAAACTATATTATATGGCTAAATTAGACTTTGTCAAGTGTCAGCCAATTCTTTTTTGTAAAGATCAATCACTTTGATGTGATTTGTTATGTTTGTTTGTAGCATCCGATAAAGTTTTTTCTCTATTGGGCTACCTTCGACGTGCACGATTGTCATCGCGTTTTTCTGACCGGGGCGGTCAATACGAGCATTAGCTTGCAAGTATGTTTCTGTCGACGTAACGGGAGCGTACCATATGATTACGTCTGCCGCAGTAAGGGTTACCCCATGTGATGCGGCTTGTGGTTGGATGACTAGAACTTTTGGTTCTGACTTCTCTTGGAATCGCTTGAACGTATCTGAACGTAAACGCATACCAACATCACCATGAATAACTTCTGCGGCTATGCCCGCTTTGGTTAAGTGTTCATGTACCAACTCAATAGCGTGACGGAACGGAACAAAGATAAGAACTTTGTTGCTAGTTTCGTTTACAACTTCTTCTATCACACGTAGTCTTTCGGATACATCAAAGTGCACCACGGCTCCGCTGTCGCTATAAACTGCACCACAAGATATTTGTAGTAACTTGTTCATACGTGCGGCGGCATTGACTGTGCTGATCTCTTCGCCCGCTGTCTCCAAAAGCATCTGACTCTTGAGCTCTTGGTAATACTTGCGTTGGGTTGGCGTGAGAGGGGCATCACGATATACGTGCGTAACAGGCGGCAAGTCCAAGCAGTCTGCCTTGGAGAAGCGGATGGCTGGTTGCAACATCTCATGCACAGTCTTCTCTGCATCAGGGCGTGGCTCCCAACGATACATACCGAAGTTCTGCATGACGGACTCGCGGAAGTCACCAAAGAATCTAGGTGCACGCTCAGGTGAGCACAGCTTACCTAAGCCGTAAGCATCCACAGGTGACTGCGCGGCTGGTGTTCCAGTAAGCATCCACAACCATGTCTTGTCGGTCACTAACTTGTTCATGAGTTTCCAGCGTCTAGTCTGTACGTTCTTGTACGCGTTAGCCTCGTCAATGACGATGAGGTCGAACATGCCACTCTTGATAGCCTCTTCTGCGATAGCAGGGACGCCGTCATAGTTAATGATTACGAAGTCGACGTTGCTCTTAGCTATTTTCAATCGCTTCTTAGCATCGCCATACGCTACGTCTACGCGTCTGTGCGTGGCGAACTTGAACAAGTCTTGTTGCCATGCGCTCTGCATGATAGACAAAGGGCACACGATTAAGACACGCTTGATCACGCCCGCGTTGAGTAAGTAGTCAGCCGCCCAAATTACTGAGGCGGTCTTGCCCGTACCTTGTTCATTGAAACAAAACGCCCGCTTGCGCAGAGACAAGAACGACGATGTTTCACGCTGGTGATCGAATGGCTCAAACCCCATAGGGCGAGGCCACTTGTAGTCACGCTTGATAGGCGACGGCACATTCTTCATGTACTGGCTAAGCACGCGGGCTGCTTGAAGATTCCACTTCACAGCTACCTCGTACCGCCCGTCGCCGTAGTTCATGACAACCTCACTGTCGGGGATTGTCTGCGTGATACGCGCAGGGTATTTAGTTTTAACCACAAGTGTGTGGTCGGCTAGTATCTGCATGTTATTTCATCGAACTGTCTGAGTTTCGTTTGAATGAGCGGTTCTTACTGGGGGCTTCAAGTCGGACTCCATCCTTGTTGCTTCCTCCTTTAGATAAAGCCTTGACGTGTGCAACATCTTTGCCGCTTCTATCGACACCCTTGGCGTCAAGTTTTCTGCGGGCACGCTGGCGCTCCATCCGGTCAGGCAACTCACCTCTAGATTTTTGTTGTTCATACTCTTTCTTGTAGGGTCGGGGCTTGTTTACGTAAGGCATCTTCTTTTTCCTTCATGATGATTAAGGTATTTTGGAGAACGCGGGCCTCAGCTACCAAGATAAGGCACAGCTCGGAAGCCGTGTTTATGTCACGGTCTAATAGTTGATTGTGCATCTCTTTTATCAAACTTTCAATCCGCATCATGGGCGCGGCGTAATCAATAAATGTGGTCATAACAGTGCTTCCTCGTAGTGTTGTTTAGTAGATTCGCGCATTACTTTTTCTAGTAGCTTTGGGTCTGCCCGCTCGAACGGATTCCAATCGTTCTTTGTTATTAGCGAGATGGTTTCTTCGTTCTTCATCAATTGCCTCTTGCGGGACAATGACTTCTTGGGTTGTAAATCTGTGTTCATTAGCGCACTCTCTCCTTCTTGTGTACCCAAATGTGGGTGATCTTGTTGTTTGTTTTACTAGCGTCCATGCTCCGCATGTGGGGCATTTCATTCCATGTTCCTCACTTTGCCAAGCGCGTCCCAAAAATCTTTGCTGGCTTCTTTTGCGTTGTCTAGGTCACCAACACCGACCTGCTGAGCTACTTCTGTTGCGCATTCAATCGCTTCGGTCAGGCGTGTATATGCCCTAGCCCCATGTTCAAAACCCATCTCGTAGGCTTCGGTCATGGCATCAATAGTCTTTGGGTCCACGCCCGCTATGGCAAGCACGGAAACCATTTCTTCTTTTTTCATATGTCCTCCCTAGACATCATCACAATAGCGACGCCGACAACTACAACGACCGCCGCGCCTAAGCACAGTAAAAGAACTATCCATGCGATTGTTTCAAGCATCTTTGTCTCCTATTTCTTTAAGCCTCTCTTCGAGGCGACGAATACGCTGGCGGTTGTACTCAACTACGCTAGTAGCGTACTCAAGGGACTTCTCCGCTTGCATCTTGGATAGAAACGCATCGCGCATTTCAATGTCAATGAGTTCTTTCATTGTTCTTGGTCGCAGCATATCTTTAATAAAAGTTACTATGGTTTCTCTTTTGGTCATGTGTTCTCCTTCTGTTAGTTGGTTCGTAATAATCTTCGGGTGCAACGACTTCTCTGAGTTTAAAGTCGGGGTGCAGTAATCTGCGTAACGCCTTAGCCTCAATCTGTCGAATACGCACACTTGTTAAGTCATACATCCCTGCGATTTCTTCAACCGTAGAGTCACTGTTCAGAGCGATACCAAATCTAAAGCGCAGTATTTTTGCTTGTCTAGGTGTCAGCACGTCTAGTAGCTCTCTCACAAACGCTGAGACTTCTTTTCTGTACAACTCTTCTTCGGGGCATACATATTCTGTGGGCTGTGGCGGGCATGGCAACTCAGGAAACTCATCGTCGTGTTTATACCCGCCGTAGTAATACGCTTTACGCAATTCATAGCCCGCATTTACCATACTGCCGTAGGGTATGGTCTGCCCCTTGTTTATTTTTCCGTAAGGTCTAGGCATTTTTTTGTGGGGGTAAGTGTTCAAGATGGTTTTGTGTCTTCCAACCCATTGCATCGGCGTAGCCTTTTTGGTACGCCGCATCAACTGCTGGCTTGAGCATATCTACCGCTGTCTCAGTCAGTTTGGTTTGAATTTCCAACATCTCTGTCAATTTAGCAATCAGTTCATGCGTCATGTGTTCTTCTCCTTGAGTTGATTTAACGCCCAATCCAACCACTCGCTTGCATCCATCTCATAGTAGCCAACTGGCCCAACAGATGCCAACTCTTCGCCAAGTCTGATTGCGGCTTTATGCCACTGTTCATTCTGGTATTTATCAGCCCACGCATTTAGTTCATCAATGGTGTACCAAGGGCGTGTGTTTTCATCCATGGTTCTTATCCTTTAAGGTTGCTTCTGCCCACAATGCACCTTGAATGAATCCATGCCCTAGTTCTCCTTTGGATTCCCCCTCTTTAATTTCCTCATCCGTCAGCCCAACCCATGTGCGCTGTGGTTCAACATAGCCAATTACTTCAGCATTGAAAGAAATCTGTGGTTTGCACTTGTCGCACTGACAAATAACGTGCAGTGGGCCTTCTACTTTCATTGTCTTAGTCATCACTTGTTCCTTTCTTGTAAAAGGTATACGCAAGCCCATTCGCCCATACCAGCAAACTCTATTTCCCACTCCTTGCGTTCTGCTTGTGCAACTAACTCGGCAAAGGCTTTTATATCTTTCGGATAACAAACCCAATCGTCATCTGTATGCCCCAAGCGTTCAAACCCTGCTTGTTTTGCAATCGCCATGATTTCTTCTTCGGTCATGTGTTCTTCTCCCATTCTGTATAGCGGTATTCATACACGGGCAATAAGCCATGTGCCGACTTGCACTCGCTCAATTCTGCGATGTTCTATCTCAGGCGCGTACTGGTCTGGCACATTACGCACCCGTAAGAACTCATCTTCAAAGTTTGTCAGGTTCATGTGTTCTTCTCCTTCAATTGTTTGGTTGCCCACTCCACACCATCGCGCCATGCGCCAGCAGTATGCATTGCGTAATTAGTGCGTAGCAAGCCTTGGTCAATTTCCTCATCCGTCAGTCCTACCCATGTGCGCTGTGGTGGGGTGGTGTAGAGGGCAATAGGCTTGTATGTGCTTGATGGTTTCTTCCATCTAAAGTATTTGTGACCTGTTGCGTTTTCACAAAGGTATGCAATGGGTGCAGGCATGGTTATAGAAATAGTGCCAGACTGTTTTGCTTC
>Ga0247723_1001120_pt1 | contig 16171 bp, 19 predicted proteins | sample MSEWelMarce5H_FC_FD_189079 | JGI IMG/M metagenome (GOLD analysis project Ga0247723, IMG submission 189079) | Subsurface sediment microbial communities from gas well in West Virginia, United States - MSEEL Well Study Marcellus 5H_FC | ecosystem: Environmental > Terrestrial > Deep subsurface >...
TAGTGATTGCGCATGGCATAGTAAAAAAGTTTAAAAAAAAGGCGGCGTTTATTGCACCGCCTTTCTTTGGTTATTTATTTAATTAGATTGCTGACTTAAACTTAACACATAAAGTTGTGTAAGCTACGTTCACACCTAATTTGAAAGCTACTCTGTAACGAACTTCGTTGTTATCTTTAGAGTACCAGATCATGTAGTTTTCCTCTTCTGCCTCTAAGTCAAACGCCATAGCGATGTTAGACAAAGTTGTTGCGTAGATGTCACCAGTACCATTTAAACCATTAACTGCTACTAATTCTACATTTGTACCCGGGATAACAAAAGTTTGATTTGCATCACCATCAACTTTGTAATTGTAAAGGTTTAATGCTTGATAAGCTAAAACTGCTAATCTGTAAACATCAAATCCTACCATTACTTTTAAGTCAGCTTCATTAATAATTTCAACTGGGATAGCTTTGTAAACTGCATTTAATACATTTACTACGTTAGCAGCAGTGATTGTTGCAATAGGGCCACCAGATACAAATCCAGATACGTTTGCGTCAACTGGAGAACCAGCATCGATCAACTTAATAAGGCCATCAAATGGAGAAAGATTCGGGTTGCTACTAGCAGTATTTCCTTGCCAGATTCCAACTTCTAATTGCTTAGCGATCATCTTATTCTTTTGCTCTGTGAACTTAGTTTGAAACTCTGCCCATCCGAAATCTTCATAAGTAGATCCAGCTTTTAAAGCTTCTTGAGAGAAATAAGCTTCAAAATCTTTAGGACAGATTGTCTCTTCGATTTTGATTTTACCAACTACTACCTCAGCTTGAGACAAAGTAGTTGTACCACTTGGATTCCATCCGCAAGAATCTGTTTGGAAATTTGCGTTTGTAGCCAATTTAGGTACTTTAACGCTTGATTTTGTTTTAGGTAATAAGATACCACCAGCCTTGATGTAAGACTGAGTTTTTGCAGAGAAAACTGCTTCTGTTAACAATGGAGCAATCTCTTGTTTAGTGTATGCTGCAATGCTTGAAAATGCTAATGCCATTTTATTTAATTTTTAGTTATGAACAAATTGATTTTGAAAATTTATCAAACTCTGCTTTAGCATCTGTTTTAGCTTCTGCAAAGTTGTTGCTTGTTTTAACACCAGCGTCCGGTGCTGACTGAGGCGCTTCAACCAACATCTTGCTGATCTGCATTAAGCCTTCAATCACTTTGTTTGCTTGGCCTAATTTAGCCTCATATTGTGCAAACTTGTTTTCGTATGCGCTGAATTTTTCATTTGTTGCAGATTCAAAAGCAGCAAATTTTGCGCTCATATCTTCAACTTCTGGTACTTCAACTTCTACTGAAACTTCATCCATTTTTGGTTTGATCTCCATGATCGCTCCATTATCGCCTAAAACGATAACTTCACCGCTCTCAAGTTCATGCTCGCCTACTGGTGCTGGTACACCTTCAATAGTTACAATGCCACCAACTGCTAACTCAGTAACTTCAACAATAGTGCCGTCTTTTAATTTGGCTTCCATCATTTTAACTTCTGCTTTAGGCTCGCCGCTAGGCATTGGCATATCTTCATTGTTCACTAGCTCAGCGAAAAACAAAGATACTTTCTCTAAAATGTTTTGTGCGTCTTTCATACTTTATATATATTATTTGATTGATAAAGGTACTTTTAGTAACTCTGCCAGTTCTGCAAGTTTTTGCTCTGCATAGGTTGGCTCCTTTTTTTCTAATGGGTATTCAAAAAATCCCTCTACTGAAAATCCTTTTACTTTGCCCTCTTTAATAAGCTGCCATGCTTGCTCATTCTCAACATAAAAACTACCAAACCAGCTACCATCTTTTGCATCTTCAAATCCTTTCATTGGTTGAATACCACGCTCTTTATCAACTATAAATGACTCAAACATAATCAAACCATCCAAAGTCATTGACTTGTCATGCATTAAATTAACCTTGTCTTGATACCCTTTCTTGCTAAATTTTATCGCAATGTCTTTGATTGTGTCTGCTGGGAATGTCACAAAATGCTCGCCAAACTTTTTATTGCTGCGATATATTGGCTTATCTGCTAGCATGATCGGGCCAGATATGATGTGCTTATCTTCATCTTGGATTGCAAAATTTAACTTTGGTTTATCATTTGCAAAGTGTTGATCCCAGATTGAATTGCAAATTGCAACTGCTTGCTCACTATCTTTACCTTCATTGATCACATAGCTAATACATCTAGGCAAAAACTCATCTTGTCTTTCGCCTTTACTTGGATCAATAAAATCTTGACTAAAAGCTACAAAGTCACGCTGAATTGCTGGCTTATCTACAAGAGCAATAAATGATACCTCAGCATCATCTTGTAGATCCTCTTGTATTCTTAATTCGTAAATAGGTAAGTTCATACTCAATAAATATTTTTAATGGCGTTTAGGTACTTTTAGCTGATCCTAGCGGCTCTGTTTAATCTTGTGATCCTTTCTTGATTTCCACTTATGTCACTTTCTACAACATACGCTCTTGCAGCCATGTTGCCCATTTGGTTAACTTGTGCTTGATTTAAGGTTGTTGTTGACGCGCTTGGCATTAATGGTGCAGATGGTGATATTGATACATTGTTATTGCTATCACCACCACCGCCAACACTACCAGATGATACTGATTTTTTGCTTGCTAAGATTGCTGCTATTTGTGCAGCACCAGCAACACCGGCTGCAATAACTTGTGCTGCCGTGTTTGTTTTAGATATTGCTTTACCAGCAATTGCAGATCCTACTGCTGCTTTACCAGATAATATCTGGCCGGCTGCTAGACCTTGCATGCCCGGAATAAATGCATTTGCAATACCTATTCCGATTGTTGCATTACCGGCTGCAATAGCTTTATTGTATTCTGCTTGTTGTTGCTTGCCACTTAGTAAAATTGATCCTATTGATGCAGCAGTAGATATTGCAACTTGAGCAATACCAAAAGCCTTAGCCAAGTCACTACCATCTTTTAAAGCGCCACTAAGATTGCCAATAGTGTTGGCAATGCTAGTTCCTAAATTTGCCCAGCTTTGTTGAATTGCTATATTTGTTGCAAAAGTTGTATCTTCTCTTGTTTGATCTAATTCTTTTATTTTTACAAGCTGATCATTATAAAATTTATCAAAGGTTTTTTGAGCCTCTAATAATTCCTCAGCGCGTTTTTTTGCTTTCTCCTTTCTTTCATCATCAATTTCAATAAGTCTTTGTTGTAAAGCAGTGTCAAAATCTTCATAGGCTTTAGCATCTGCTTTTGCTTTCTCAAGTCTTGCTTTCTCTTCTGCGTCTCTTTTTTCTTTTGCTGCTTTCTCTTCTGCATCTCTTTTTTCTTTTGCTGCTTTTCTATCGGCTGCTCTTTTATCTAGTTCTGCTTTCTCTGTGTCAGTTAACTCTTTAGCGCCAGCAATAAATCCTTTGTTTGCTTGTTCATATCTGGTGCCAAATTCTGTTACAGATTTTTTAGCATCATCCCACGCGCCGGCAAAATCACCACTTATAAACTTTTTAACTGCCGATCCAACCATGCCAATTCCTTGCAAGAATGAACTTAAAGCAGAATAAGCCACCCTAAATGCATCTGCGACATAAGGCAATGCCTTAGTTGCTAGATCAATAAAGCCATCTATTATAGGCTGCATTGCACCTAAAATGCCATTTAAGATCCTACCAAACTGAGTCATAATAGGCTCAAGTTTTTTCATTGCCTCTTCATTCTTTGCAAATGCAGCAGCAAGACCAGCTACCAATGCAACAAGCAATCCGATACCACTCGCTTTTAAAGCAGCACCCCATGAAGATGTTGCAATCTCTAATTGTCTTATGCCCTTGCCAAGCATACCAACTGGGCCATCTGCATTCTCTAATGCGCCAGCAAAGTCATTAGCGCCAGCTTTTGCATTTTCCAATCCATCCTCAACATCTCTAATTTGTGCAGATAACCTTTTAAATTCATCCGATCCAGCAGCAGTTTCTTTTAATTGTTTTTTAAGTTCTTTTAATTCCTTAACAGATCCGGCAGCAGCTTTTGTTGTGCCGTTTAAATGACCTTGCAGTTCATCAATCTCTTTATTTAGTCTATTAAACTCTTGAGATCCAAACTCTGCATTTTCAAGATCATCTTTTAAACCTTTTAAGTCTGTCCTTAAATCCTTTAAAGTCTTACCCGAATACTTAGTATTTATTTGTATCTCGGCCGCAATTGTTGTGTTTTTACTTGCCATTCTATATTATTTTAAACAAGTGTTTTGTGCAACTTGTCTTATTAGGTTAGTATAATTAAATGATCCAAAGGTCTCATTGTATTCCGTATTCATCACATCTTCATAAGGCAACTTGTCTGTGTATGCGCCTTTGTAAAATATATTATGATTTTTTCCAATTTCATAAGTTACACCGGAATTGTGAAAAATATCACACTTGCTCCATTTATCTATTGGATCTGTACCCCAGCAAAAATCAAGCCTATCTGTAATTTTTACATCAAGATCATGATACCAGCAATTCCAAAGCATACCCCACATGCCGGCAGTAAACTGCTGGATGCCGTAATAACTAGGATTTTTTTGCACTCTTAATGGCTCACTCTTTTGGAAATAATCAAACAAAGCAACACTATCACTCTCGACCTTTTGCCAAAATTTATAGTCAGTATTTTTAAAAATGTATTGAGATCCGCCACTATGCAATCTGTGCTTTATTGGCACGCTATAATCTAAGCCTACAATGTCGCACATATCTTCATAAAGGTCTTGACCTTTCTCTAAGATATAATCGCTCCAGATAAAGCTTTTTGAGTCGCTAACATAGCAGCTATCATCTTGCTCTAGATCCGTAAAATCTACTGGCTTTGTGAAGATCATATCGCAGTCATGCAAAAAGACATTTTCCATTTGCAAATAAGGATAAGCTTGATAATGCTGCTTAACTGCATTCATGATTACACTAGGAATGTAAGTAGGCATGACTCGAGTATCTTTGTACTCAAAAAAAGCTATTGTGTTAAATTTATCTTTTAGCCTTTCATACATAGCAGTAGTCTCTGGCCAGTTAGTCTTATCATTTTGATCTTTACTAACAGATAGCAAGACATTAATCTTGTTATCTGGTATGCCCATTGATTTAAAGTTGGTTAGCATTACTTCTAAATGCCATGCGTAATAAACTATCTTAGGTTGTGTGCAAATGTATATCATATTGTTTTTTTAATTAGCATGATCCGTCAAACATTTGTATTGTTATTGTGCCGCCATCCGTAACAACTTGTCCGCTAAATGTTCTACTTGTTGATCCAGCACCAGTACAATTAAGATTTGATGCAGTATCTATAACCTCAACAGAGTCACCACCTACATTTGTGTAAGATACAACAATCGTTCTAGATGCACCAGTCTGTGTTGTTGTAGCAGATGCTCCATCACCAGCAACTATTGGGAATGTTACACCATCAACTTGTACTCCATTTATGGTAATATTAGTAATATCTGTACCGGATGTATTGTTAGCAATATCAACAAAAGCATATCCTAGCGTTGTTGTAGTTGTTGTTGTACTAGTTGTTGTTGTAGTAGTTGGAGCGGTTGTAGTTGTTGTTGTAGTACTAGTTGTAGTTGTAGTAGGTGCAGTAGTTGTTGTTGTAGTTGTACTTGTAGTAGTAGTTGTTGTTGTAATACAATTTACAACCGCTCCAGAACTTACTCCTTTATTACCTACATTATCCATAATCGCAACATAGTATGTTGCATTTGCAAGCATAGTATATGTAAACTCAGTAGCACCTCCTAAGAATGTTCTAGTTGCTGAATTGTCTAATCTACTAAGCGCATCACTACTTGATGTTGAACTGATAGCAATATACTCAAAACTTTCACTACCTCCGTTAAATCCATTAGCAGTAATTGTACCAGTGCCAGCACCGCCACTGCAACCCGGAGTCGCAGTTAATCCAATTGGAGCATAAGTTGTAGTAGTTGTTGTAGTACTAGTAGTTGTTGTAGTTGGCGGAGGCGTAGTAGTTGTTGTTGTTGTACTAGTTGTAGTAGTTGTAGGCGGAGGTGTTGTAGTAGTTGTTGTAGTACTTGTAGTTGTTGTAGTAGGCGGAGCCGTTGTAGTAGTAGTTGTTGTGCTTGTAGTAGTAGTTGTTGTTGTAACCGCCGGACAAGTTGAGCAAGTCTCTTCTGCCCATACACCTACAAATTGACCACCTTCAATAATAATAGTAAATTGTCTGCTAGTACCAGTACAAGCGCTAAGCCAGAAATTGCCAGTTATTGTGCCAATTGCAATCAAGTCACTAGTTATTTTTGTAGCAGTACAAAGTGTATTTCCGCCAGCTAAAATAGTGAATGTTTCAACTGGACGCGCTGGATTTGGACATACTACATTACATACATCATAAGCACTTGTCATGCTATAAGAAGCGACAAAAGTAGCTAAAGTTGTAGTTGTAGTTGTTGTACTAGTTGTAGTAGTTGTTGTTGTTGTAGATGGTACAAAATCAGTACCAACTGCATCAATGACTCTTAACAAATCAACCTTTGTAGTATCATAATTTTCTGGACTATAATCATACACTTTTATAAGTCTATAAAGTCCGCCATCAATAAAATAATACTTTGCAAAATCTATGTTAAAAATATCTATTTCCGTTAAATCAAAAAAGCCGGTTAGTAAACGGCTATCTTTGTCGGTGATCTCTGCCATGTAAGGCGAGTAGTAAACATTGAATAAGTTATAACTTAAATCACCACTTGTTAAATTAAAAAACAATTGTTGAGGCGCTCCAAAGTTTATGTCTATGTTTGGTGTAGTTGGATTGTTTAAATGCCCACAAAATAAATAGGCAGTGTTTGATCCTAAGTTAGTGGCTCCGTTTAAAATGCTCCAGCTTGTAACACCAGTAATTTTATTGATTTGCATAATACGCATGATATGATCCATAGGATCCTCTTTAGTATTATTGTCCGATTTTTTATAAATAGCTGGAAAAACTTTGTCAGTTGTACTTGTACCAAACAATGGTGATGATGCAAATATTATTTCAACGCTTTCAGTATCTTTTGCAAATTCAAGGCCATTATCATAAATGATATCACCATATCCTTCATTAAATTTTTTACGATAGTCCTCATTGTAGAAATCATTATCTTGTTTATATTTAAAATTGTAATATCTAGCATTGATCTCACTCATTGGTTTGATCTTAATTGCTTTGCTATGATCTAGCTTTTCACTCCAATCAACAATCGTACCAGTATAAAAGTCAACATAAGGCTTAATCACTAAATGATTTGTTTTGTATTTATCTTCAATGATCATTAAATTAAACATCTTCATAATAGATGTCACAAAGTCTTTTTGAAATATGCCTTTTGGGATTGTATCTTTAATCACCATTGTATCACCTAATTCAATAGGGGATGTTGTTGCAACATTATTTAAAACATTAATTGTGCTTTCGCTAACATTAACCTCATCACCAATGTCAAGTATGCAACTTGTTCTAACTCTTAATGTGTCATTTGTTGCTAAAGTAACAGATAAAGATTTATTATAATAAAGCAAGTCAGTGCCATTATAAGTTTGACTTGATCCAGATATTACAGATCCATTTTTTAAAACTGCTATTGTTAATGGCCTTGTAGCTAATGTATAATCACCAAAAAGTTCTATTGTTAAATTAGTAGTAAGTGTAGGCGTACCATTATAAGTAAATGTAGTATCACCAGCACTTGCAGTGAATAAAGATCCTACCTTAGTCTCATAACTTACAAAGTCTTGAGAGCCTCCTTCATTCATGCTTTGATTTATTGCTTTAGTCAATGCAAGTACATCATTTGTCTCTTTAGTTAATTGCTTTGAATTGTTAGGCACAATTAGCTTTCTAAAATCGCTAGTATTAAACAAATCGCATTCATAAGTATAGCCACTGCCAGTGAAAATTTTATCTAGATATTCACGCACAAATAATGCTGGCTTAAATGTCTTATATTGAAAATTTATCTTATCTGTGCTGACATTTCCATAATCAATTAAAGGATAGCAATAACCAGTGCTGCCGCTACTATCCCAGCTTGACACAATATTTGCATAAGAGTATGTATGATTATAAGCGCTAAAATCTAAATCCTCAAGTCTTTTATTGCCAAGCGCATTTATAAATCCGCCTAATTCACCAAATAATGCGCACTCATATTCAATGCTGCCGTCAACATGTACAATCTCAAGTAAACGCAAAACTCCTTTCATGATCTGTAAGCCATCAACCTCTATGCGTGCAGATGCGTTACGCGCTGCGTTAAAGTTTGCCAGCACATTAGGATCAAGAGGATTGTCAAAGTTTGCATTGTTAAAATCAAAAATATTACCTAGCAATTTATTATTGTTAGCAGTGCCTGGCAATACTATTGTTTTTGTAAAGCTGGTGCTTTTGCTATCTAGGTTTTGTAGATCATCAATGGCATAAGTAATTTGGTTGCTTAAGCCTTGCGTCAAATCAAGTTCATATCCTTCAATAAATATTCTAGTCATGTTATCTTAATTGGCTAAAGCGTGTTTGATTAATGTCAATCTCTACCTCAAAAACTCTTAATCTATTGTTGACATATTTGCTATATTCAAAATTTGTATTCTTAATTATTACTGGATAAAAATAACTATCCAATTCAAAGTAAACTTGCGGTGAGTCAATTAACTCTGCAAGCCAATCATATTGACTATCTGTTGGCGCATTCATTGTAAGCTTATAAGTGTGATCCTTTTTATTTAGATAGTTAACCTTGCTATCAACATACTTTTTATTTGAATCATAATAAGTAACAGATGACGCACCTAATGTGTAGTCTCTTTTCTCAAATATCTTTCTTTGTACATCCATTGTTAGCTTTGATGCTAGATCAAATTTGGCAGTATCAAACATGCCAAGATTATTCATAAAATGTAGGTTGTAACTAGTGTATTTAGGATTGCACTCCATATTAACTCTATATGTGCTAGTGCCTATTGTGATCGTGTAGTATTTGACAGATGATGTGATCACTGCACTAGGGTTGTTTAATGCTGGCGATCCTACGTTAAGCTGGGCAAAAGCTTTAGTGCCACCTAGCGAGTAGGTAGTATCTGCAATCTTTACATTGCTAAAATTATAAGTTGACACAACCAGTCCGCTCACATCCTTTGCGCCTATGTATATATTGTCACCCAGTGCTGCGTTTATTTCATTTGGCCTATTGCTTAATGCCTTGCCATTGTAAGCCGTTAAGTCTGTAACCTTGCGCTCAAATGTAGGAGCCACAAAATTGTAAGCAGTAACATTGCCACTGGCTAAGTTTAAATAAGTCACGCCGCTATATTCCTCACCGATCCTATATTGATAAGTCTGGCCTATTTGTCCGCTAACATTTGGCTCGCACATTAAGACGCTTGTATTTGGTGTAAGCCACTGGTAAGTCATTGTATTTCTTATGATAGGCCCAGCATCAAAATACCCGATGCCGTTTGATGGATCTGGGTAAAGCTTAACTCTTACTTGTTGCGATCCGCCAACGTAAAGATCAACAACATACTTTAAGTCTGCGCTTGTTATGTTTGAGTCAAAAATATGCCAAAGAGTGTCTTGCACCGATGGACTGCCACTTGGATAACCTAAGTTTGTTATTGCCATTATTTATTACTTTTATTCAAATTAATTCTCTCAAATGTGATCACAATGTCCGATTCTATTGCCTCCGCCATCTTAACCTCAAAATTCTCAAATGTCTTGTTAAAGGCATCCGTGAAATAGTTAGTTGTTTTTATACCAAACTTTTTTATTAAGTAAGATAAAGTCTCAACTTGCATATCAATTAAAGATCCTTTTTTGCTAAAGCTTACGCCTATTCTTTCGCCGCCTTTGCCTAGCGCCTTGTCATTTGTTACGCTTGTAATCTTTGCTTTCCCACTCTGTATGTATTTTTTTAGCGATGCTCGGCCGCTTGCTGGCATGCCATAGTTCTTGTATTGATATGGTGACTTAGGTGCATTTGTTGAACTATCAACACCTTTTACCCCCTCATTGGGATAGTCATAATAGTCAAGCATCCTTAGTCTAAAGATAGTTGCACCATTTTGCTCAACTATCTCTGGGATCATATTAGCAAGCAAATCACCGCTAGCAGCAACCTTTTTATTGTTAGCAAAATAGCTAATGTTTTTTAGAAATTCCTCACCATATTGCTCAAGCACGCCATTTACCACACCGAACTCTATGATGTCAGTACCACCAAAATCGCCGCCTTCCCTAAGAAAGTCCGCTTGTGCTTTGTTTATATTGATGCTCATCTAGTTGCTTTTTACTTTTTAAATAGGACAAATCGTTAAGAAATTGAATGACTGATAAGTCATAAACTTGATCTAAAGGTATTGCCTCAAACTCACTTACTTGCTTTGCATTGAATACCCACCCCCAATTGCTTGCAAAACTTTCCTCAATTGTTGCACTCTTTTTTTGTCTAGCTTCCTCAAGTTCATCTCCGCCGTCAAACAATCCATCGTATTGTTGGTTGAAGCTTTTAAGACTTGATAAAAAAAAACCATTGCGAAATATCCGTGCTTAAAGTTTGCTTGTTTCATATCGTTTGCATATTCGTCATGCTTTGATACATCGTAGTCTAGCTTGACAAAGTTAAACTTGAGCCAACTCCATTTCATAGGTGTACAAATGCTAGCAAGAATATTGTGCATGTTCATAATAGGATCATCTTTGCTAAATGTTAAGACCTCGATATATCGCCCAGTGTTAAATGGAGGCTTGATGTCAAAGTTTAAATGATACACCTTATTGTTGCAATATATGATCTGTTTAGGCTTTGCCATTGTTGCCTCGTTTACTTTTATATCAAAGGCGTTTTTTAGCTTTTCACATAAAACTGCAAACTTCTTTATTGGCATTGCGTCAATTTCTGCCTCGCTTTTATCAAGCAATACTTGGACTAGCCTAGTTGCCTTTAAAAATTCATCTGTCTCAAGTGTTGCTATTGATTGTAGCTTTTGGAATTTGTCAATCGTTAACTTCATAAATAGTAAGTATAAATTTTATATAACATGGTATTTACCAACTTGTTTGTGATCAATACGGCATTTATTAGCCAGAGCCAAAGCAATCACGCAGTCATCATGAAAGCCTTGCGGTGCAGAGTAACGCACGCCAGTAGGTGTGAATGTGTACTCAAAGACCTCCAACTCTTGCTTGATCGGGCCATCTGGATAGCTGATCGACTTAGTTTGGATTGCACTGCTTAAGCCCTCAAGCAATTGCTGCTTGCTTGTAGCCGTAAACTTAAAGCCGTGCATTTGTGTGAACTTCTTTTGTAACTCTTCAACTATGGCATCACCTACACCAGTGCTATCAATTACGATAGGCAGATTTTTAGGCAATCTTAAGATCGTCTCTTTAGTCTGCATCCAGTCTTTTTGAAAGCGATCAAAGTGTACCACATTGCCTTGTTTGTCCATGCCTATGATCACTGACCAGTCAACAGACTTAGCCAAGTCAATTCCGTAATAAGCAGCTACACCTTTTGTTTCTTTTGTGCATGCATAGATGAAATCGCTACCAAAAGGGTTGGCTGCATTTTCCATAGGATCTGCCATGTACTCTTGCTTGAATACCACTGCTGGTAATTGTGCTGCTGCTGCGTCAATTTCTGTGGGATCGATGTGTGGATTGTCATAGGTAGTAAATTTAAAAGATTCCCAGTTAGGCTCACCGCCACGCATGAACATGCTATAAAAGTAATTCTTACCTCTAGGCGTGCTTAAAAATATAGCCTTGCCTTTGTAGTCAGTAAGCGTTGGCCTTATTGAATTATTCCATCCATCCTCTAGATTTGGAATGTAGGATGCCTCATCTATAATTACCAGATGATACTTAGTACCACGCATTGCATCTAATCTCTCACCAGTATAAAAGCGAACTGATCCGCCAGTGACAAAGTCAATAAGCAAATCAGTCTCATTCTTTTTATAAACCTTGTCTGGTAATATCTTGCATATTTCCTTAAAGAACATCTTGCCAAGCTGGTAGGTTGGTGTGATGTATGCAACATGTTGCCTTTTTAAGCCAGTCTCAATAGATATGCTTTGACTGATCAATGACTTGCCAAACCTTCTGCCACACATCATTACCCTAAATCTTGCCTCCGAGTCAAGCACTTGCTTTTGCGCCGGATGTGGCTTAGGTAGTTTTATATCAAGATTCATACTTGATTGTGATTGTATCTATGTTTGTATTTTCAGTAGTTGCGCGATCAGTCATTCCGAGTGCATTCTTAGCATAGAAAATTGCTTTGCCTTCATTTGCTACTATGTCAATAGCTAATGACTTAAACATAAATACAATCCTATTAGCAACCTCATGATAAGGATGCGTAGGATCTTGCCTTACTTTCCAAAGGCCCATCTTAGTGTAAAATTCAAAGTCATGCTTTCTTAACCAGTGATCTAAGAAATAATCAATCGTTGGCACAAAGCGATCTCTAATCTCGACAATCTTGCCCGATCCAGTTGCCACTTGCTTTTGGCCCTCCATGCAATTGTCACAATATGCAAAGGCTAAGTCCATCAATTTCTCTTCATCTATGTCCTTAAACTTTCTTGTCACGCTTTCTCTTATTTCCATAATTTTATATTTTTAGTGCCATCGCGATAGCCTCTTATGTCAGCTTCATGCTTGGCCCAGTTCTTTTGTAATAGTTCGGTCTTATTGTACCCATACTCGTCACCCGATGCATGTCCGCCTATATGCTCTGCAAGGCAGTCCATCACATAGTAGGTATTAAATCCAGCTATGTTGGCCCTCTCACAATAGTCCAGATCAATAGGCCCATAAGGAAACATTGACTCATTAAAGATTCCGATCTTATCAACTACCTTCATACTAAGTAGCCAGTTGCTTATAATGTGCTGACTCCTAATGCCACGCCTTTCTCTGTCCAAGCTGCTTGCAACAATGCCGGCATCTGGGTAAGTCTCAAGTGCCTCAACTTTTTTAGCAAGCCAGTTCTCTGGCTCAATAATGTCATTTGCTAGATAAGCAATCGCATCATAGCCATCCACACCAGCAATGTCAATAGCCTCGTTCATTGCGTTGGCAATACCTTCTACATCAATTAAGATAGTTTCAGCATGATAGCCAGTCTTTGTGCAATTATCTATAATGACTGATCTAGGTCTTTTGCCATAAATCAATCCAGCTATTAGTACTCTCATTAAAATATGTTTTTGCCTATTTCCTTTGCTGGGTTGCCAGCGTACTTTGTTGCATGTGTAGTATGTAGCTTTCTTGTCACCACGGCACCCATTCCGATCATACATCCTTTAGCTATGATCTGCTTTTGATGGATCACTGCATTAAGTCCAATGTTGCAGCCATCACCGACAATAGTATGGCCACCGATTTTTGCACCGCAACTGATCGTCACATTGTTACCAATGACACAATCATGACCTACATGTGAGTGCTTAAGCATCCAGACACCAGCACCGATTATTGTCTTATCAATTGTGCCGGCATCAATAGTCACATGACCAGTGATCACGCAGTCATCACCGATCACAACTTCGCCTATTGGCGCATTCCAGAATAGCTTATGCTCTGCTGGCTCACCGATCACACAATATGGCCCGATGTAAACATTATTACCTAGTGTGACATTTGGCCCTACTATGGCCGTTTTATGAATGAATGTACTCATTATATGTTTTATATACGTTAACTAAAAATGATCCCACGCATGCACCACATCTGCCGTTGTATGTGTAGTGAGGATCTTTTATGCGCATGATTTCTACCAGTTCATTTTGAATCTCATGTGTAAATCCAACCAGTTCACCGGTTGTCTTGAACAGATCATAAAAATGCTTATGCCTTAACAAGGTCTGCAAATGCTGATCGTCTAGCTTCATTAATTCGCTCATGATTGTATTTGTTTTTTGCCCACTCAAAAAGATCATTGCCCATCTTGATCCTTTCATCTGGGTTGTTTACTAAGTATGATAAATGCTTAAACCAGTCTGCTTGATTTTTTACCCATAGCACTGGTGCATCTTTGTCTAGGTTGTATGGCTCAACATCGCTCACTATCACTGCCACTCTTTTAGCTGCCGCCTCAAGTAGCTTTAAATTGCTTTTGCTTGCATGCCATGGTGACTCTTGCAAAGGCACCACCATAATGTCTGCATGTTTAAAATGCTCCATGTAATTACTTGGCAGTTCGCTTATAAGTTTTCTATTAGCTAACTTTCCGCCATTCGTAAACATTGAGTGTATCTTATCCCAGTATGATTTACTCACTGGATCTGTGTCAGTATATCCGCCAAGCACCATCTCAATGTCTTTTAATGCAGTCAGTCTTTTAAAAGGATTTGCTAGCAACTTGATGTCCTCAAGGTGTGTAGATCCGCCGGCCCAAAAGATACGCGTCTTGTCGCTTTCGTATTTGTCACCATTGTATTGATGCTCACCATAAGGTATGCAGTTAGGCAGTATTAATACTTTCTTGTTGTACTTGCTCACCTTATTAGCAATCCTTTCATTTGTGCAAGTCACAAGATCAGCATTAAAGATGTTGTTAATGATCCGCTTTTTGTGCGCCTCATAGCCATAATACAAAGGATGGTTGTATGGCAATTCCCAGTCATCATCCAGATCCATCACTACTTTAAAGTGCTGCTTTGTCTCATCCCAGTCATTATCAAATTGACTGAATCTGTTATACAACAAAATGTCAAACTGCCTCTCTTCAAGTATTTCTTTTGTAGGTACATTGCACACATGGTTGTAAGAGTCTGGCATAAATGCCAAAGGCAGCATGACTCTATGCCATCCGCAACCGCTTAGCTTTTGTGTGATGCCAAGTACTTGTATGATCTTAGCGTCCTTGTCCACGATATTTCTTAGGTTTGGGTGAATGCTTGTTGTAGCTTTTTTTTGCTGATCCTATTTTGCGTTTGCCAAATGTGACCTTGCGTGAGTCATTGCTTACTTTTGCCATGATATGAATAATTTTTTAAATTGATCAAAAGTTAAATTCACAACATAAGCATCGCCATCGCACACAATCTCTGTGTACTCTTTGCCTTGCTTAAAATTGCCACATGCATAGTCAATGTTAAAAAATAAAAATTCAACCTCTTCTAAATCGCTGAATTTATATTCAACACCTAATTCACTAAATAAGATTGTGTCACTATTGTGACAAAGGATCGGCAAGAGTACTGGTTGCATGTTATTTAATTTTTTGTCCAATGAATCCAGCACCAAAGATAATACAAATAAATTGTGAATATTCAATCGGCATAAAATATAAAAGCACTGCCGTCCAAACGCTTAAACATGTCACGCAGTCAAAAGGCTTAATCCTTTTTTCAAAAGGGATTTGCCATACCTTTTTTATAACATAAACTATTTTGGCCACATTCACGAAATAATACGCAAAAAAGAAAGCCGCTAAAATGATTGTAAGCATAATGTTTTAAGTTCAAGTTTTGTTTTACGAATAATATCTTTGACATGTTTCTCTGGTATGTTATAAAACTCCGCTACCTTTTTACATGATCTAAATTCAACATATTTATTGAAGAGTATTGCCTCGTGTGCTTGCATCTCATCTTCACCATACTTGTCAATCAATCTTTGATTTGCTATTTTAGCAAAGGTAGGATTTAATTCTGGTAACTTTAACTGGCTTTTTAGGTACATGATCGCTTTCTCATATTCATTTTTCCTAAACTTCTTATAAAATTGACTTGTGCTGCTAAAGGCCATATTAGTGATAATCTTAATAGAAAATCCTAAAAGGCCATTAGAGGCCCAAATTTCGTTTATTTTCTCACAATCAATGCCGAGCAAGGCTAAAGCCATTTCTTGCCTTAAATCGTCTTGCAATGACTCTGGACGCACACTTTTGATCAGTTGATTAATCTGCGGTGAGCGGTAGATGCTTTCAATATGTTTATAGCAATCTTTCATTATTTATACAAATGTACTCAATGTACTCGGTTTTTGCGTGTTTTTTTATTCCTATACTCTTTTTTTTTATTTTATACCCCCCCCTAGAAAATCAAAAAAATAGAGTACATCGAGTACAAATATTACATTCTATTGTAAATCAATG
>Ga0247723_1001122_pt1 | contig 16157 bp, 23 predicted proteins | sample MSEWelMarce5H_FC_FD_189079 | JGI IMG/M metagenome (GOLD analysis project Ga0247723, IMG submission 189079) | Subsurface sediment microbial communities from gas well in West Virginia, United States - MSEEL Well Study Marcellus 5H_FC | ecosystem: Environmental > Terrestrial > Deep subsurface >...
CAGGTGGTTCTTCTGCAGGTGGTTCTTCTGCAGGTGGTTCTTCTGCAGGTGGTTCTTCTGCAGGTGGTTCTTCTGCAGGTGGTTCTTCTGCAGGTGGTTCTTCTGCAGGTGGTTCAACAACTGGTGGGGCAACTGGCTCAGGTTGTACAGGTTCTGGAGCTGGTGCAGGTGGAGTAGGGGCTGGTTCTGGAGCTGGTGCAGGAATTGCATCAATTACTGTTTGTGCTGCTGCTACTATTGTAGGTGCAGTAGTAACCTTTTCTACGGCCACAGAAACAGTTGCAATTGCTTCTACCTTATTGGTTAAATCCGTGCTTGCATTATTTAATGATGTAATTGTATTTTGCGAGACAGTCGCTATTGGTGCAATAACTGTATTTGTATTTGCTGTATTTGTTGCAACAATCTCTGTAACTGCTGAGTTTAATGCAGCAATTTGTGCATTTGCTGTATCAATTGCTGCCAATACTGTTGCATTGTCTGGATCAGGGGTAGGTGTAAATGCAGCGCCTTGACTTATCGTTCCAGTAAAGCCTGCAGTAGCAGTTTCTGTGTTAGTAATATCTGTTACTACGCCGCCAGTTGTCTCTCTTACATTAAACCTAGCCCCATTTGGGATAGGGCCAGTGACACTTACATCTGCTTGCCATGCGCCATCTGTTGGGTTTACGTCTGCATTAAATCTAACCTGAGTCATCTGCGTCTCGGCAGTGGTCAGAGGATAAACTCTAAGATCCCAAGCAACGCTAAGGGTGTTTGTAGTTGTTGAATATGTGATTCCAGATCCGTTACTCCAAGTGGTCCAGTCGTATCCAGCTATAGAGATAGAAGGGGCATTTGGCGTACTGTAGTAGTTTCCACCTTCATTTACCCCAAAAGTTATTGTTGCGTTAGATCCAACATAAACATTGTTGTATGTAACGCCACCCATTTGTAAATTAAATGGAAGGTTCATTCGTACACCAGCGTCATCTATATTAGATAAAACATTTGTTGTGGTGCCGATGGTTGCTGCTAAAGCGTTGACCGCATCTTGGGCATTATTAATTGCTACGTTTGCTTGAGTTAATTGTGTTTGAGCCTCTGTCCGTGCAGGTGTTACTGCTGCCACCGCTGTAGTTGCTGTAGCAACTGTTGCAGTAGCCGTATCTATTGCTGTCTGTGCTGATTGAACTAAAACTGTGGCTGTCTCTGATTGGGCAACTTCTGTTGCAATTGCTGTGGCTACTTGTGCAACCGTGGTTGGAGTCTCAGTCATTAATGGGGTTGCTGTTGCTATTACCGTGGCTACTGCAGAATCTACCGTAGCAACGGCTTGCGTTACTACTGTTTGCGCCGCTACAACCTCTGGTGTTTGGGTTGTGGCTGTTACTGGTATTGCGGCTACGGCTTGTGTGACTTCCGCTACTGTTGAAGTAATTGTTTGAACAACTGATGTTGCAGTTTCTACGGCTGTGGATACATTTGAAACTTCTGCTACCGCAGTAGTTGCTGCAGTCACCGCAGTGTTTGCCTCAGCTACGGATGTGTTAGATGCTGTTACTGCTTGGACTGCCGTGGCTATTGTTACTGTTGCTGTATCTGAAGCTTGCGCTGCCTGTGCTACTTCTGTTGTTGCTGTTGCAATTGCTGTGTTTACTGCTTGTTGTGCAGGGCTTACTACAACTTGTTCTGCAGGAGCAGGAGGCTCATTAGCATTGGCAAAATTAGGACTAAAAAGGAAAAGCCAGCCGATTACAAAAAGGCTGGTTAAAAAGTACTTAATCTTTCTAGTCAACTAAGGCTCTCCAAAGTAATGCAATATTTTTGCTTACTTAGTAATTATAGCAGAGTGTTAGTTTAAATTACTTAGGATTATCTGTTTTATAAAAACCATTACCCTTAAACTGTATACCAAATGGCGTGAAGTGTCTTGTCATTTGCGACTCACATTCAACGCAAGTGTATCCTGGATCATTCTCTGTTATTGATCTATGAACTGACATTGTTGCATGTGCATCATCATATGAGCATTTGTATTCGTATACTGGCATTACCTATCCCTTAAATGTTAATGAGCAGTTTGAGGACATGCTCAGGTCCATCCTGCGGGTAACGGCCCGCTATCTGCGACTCCCCGATGAAGGGGTGCAGAGTTCAATTATACTATTTCTTTCTCTTATTTGCACTAGGTGCAGTTACTACTTCATCTGGTGTAAATGAGTCTAAGATGTCAAACTTCTTAGGCTTTGCCTCTTCTGGCACATCCCTAATTACAAGTACACGAAGTACTCCGTTTTCCATTGTAACTCCTGCTACAACCATATACTCAGATAGAGAGAATGTTCTAGTAAAGTCTCTTGCACCAATTCCCTTATGAATATACTTATTAGAATCTTCCGCTGATGAACCCTTAATTGTTAATACATTTTTTTCTTGTTCAATAGCAATGTCTTCTTTCTTGAATCCCGCCAAAGCAAGCTCAATCATATAAGTATCTTCACTAACCTCTACCAAGTTATATGGCGGATAGTTTGTTGAATTATGCATTACCTTTTCGAGATCTCTGAATTGGCGATCCCAACCAATAAAAAATGGATCCTTAAAAAGATCCAGTGTGAATGTAGTGTTAACCATGTTATTCCCCTTTCAAGCGAATAAATTAATGTACGGGCCTCTTATTAGACGACCCGTACACTATTATATCAAATATTTTATTTATTCGCCAGAAGAAACTTCGGCTATTTTAGACTTGGCAATAGCAAGAACTGGTCCAACTAAGGGAGAGTATCCAGTAGCCACAGCCTCTTTATTACACTTATTTACAGAAAAAGATAGAAACTCTCTGACTGCATCATTTTTTGGTGTGCTTTCCTTAAATGCAACGATATAGCTGAATGCTGATACGTTATATGCCAAAGGGTTTTTATTATTATAGTTTGCCTTTATGAGTCCATTGGCTAATGGCTCAAAATCACTAAGGAACTGAGATGCTGCTTTTGAAGTAGGGGCAGTAAATTTACCAGCACCATTTTCAACTAGAGCAAGCTTTAGCCCACCTGCAAATGAAGATTCTGCGTATGTTATTACGCCGTTCATTTGACGAGCTATCATTACAACTCCGTGAGATCCTGACCCTGCCTGAGAACTAAAAGATAGTGTTCCAGGATAAGCACTCTTAAAGTCTTTATTACCTGCCTTAGTCCAAATTTTTGGAGCTACTGCATTTAAGTACTCTGTGAATATCTGGCTTGTTCCAGATCCGTCTGCACGATAAGCAATTCTAATGGCCGTTGCGGGAATCTTTGGCTTAACACCCTTAATTGTGTTGTCTGCAATAATTGATTTATGATTCCACTTTGTGATCTTTCCTGCAAAGATGTTTGCTAGTGTTTCTTTTTTGAGCTGTATAGGCTTTGAATATCCATCAAGTCTGTAGATGACTCCAATTGGTCCAGCAATAAAAGGAACATAGACTATCCCAGATGGCTTTGCCTCTCCTGGGTTATAGGGAGTGTCTGTTCCAGCAAAGTCGATAATCTTGTTATTTAATTGTGATCTACCAGCGCCAGAACCTAATGAAGAATATGTGATGGTATTTCCAGTTGCCTTGGCATAACTAATTCTGCATGCGTCAAGGTAGTTTGATATAAATGATGATCCTGCTCCAACTACATCTTCTGATGCAGTGGCGGGATGTGATGTAAAGATACTAGCAACCAATGCTAGAGTTACGACTATAGATTTATTTCTCATAGTATTAACAGTATATCTTTTAAAAATACATAGGTGGCAGGTTTAATGGAAACCCTGGGTTAAATATAGGCTAACATTGTATAATAGCAAAAATCAATGGCCTACTTCTTCTTAGCCCTTACCTTAGCAAGCGCTTCAAAGTCCTTTACCTTGGTATCCCCTAGGTATCCCCAGGCATATCCATCGGCAATCATTTGTTCATTAATAGATACTGCTTGATCATCAATAAAGATCCACCCAAGGATTCTCCCGTACTTTTCTGAGGAATCCATCTTTTCAGTTTTAATCTTTACCGACTTAGCATCCTTTAGCTTATACTTAAGATACTCTTTTGCCTCAAGCCCCAGCTTCTTTTCAGCAAGGTCTTTTGTTCTAGATTCTGGAGTATCAATTCCAGCCAGTCTTACTCTAGACGCAAACAATATATCAAAGCCTAGATCGATGAGGACATCAATTGTATCCCCATCGACTACGCCTTCTACTTTTCTAACATAATACTCGTACATTACTTCTTCTTTACTGCCGCCTTCTTTACAGGGGCCGCCTTCTTAGCAGGTGCAGCCTTTGGTGCTGGTGCATCCCAATCTGGACGAGCAACTGACATTACTAGGCTGTAGGCTCTCTTCTTAAGGAATACGCCATCTCCGTTTGCCTGTGATCCCTTTGCATTACCTGAAGTGTTTCCTTCGTAGCAGTGCAAATTCTTTCCGTCATTCTTTACAACAATTCCAACGTGCTCTGTATCTGTTGGTGTCTTGTCAAAGTTAAAGAATACTACATCTCCTGCTTGTGCTTGACCGATTGGAACAATTCTCTTGTTCTTTGCAAACCACTGTGCTCCAGCATCGCATGATGCAAAACCTTTCTTTGTTGAAGCGGCAACTAGGTGAACTAGTCCTGCGTCATCAAAGCATCCTGAAACGAACATTGCACACCAAGGTTGGTGATTCATTCCGTATCTTTTTCCAAAAACTGTATCGTTGTTTGGTCCTTCTGAGTATCCTTCATCAGCATACTTCTTTGCTGCTGCTACAACTTTTGCAGCTAGCGGGTGTGTTGTTTCTGCCATTTTATTTCTCCTTATTGTAGTTGACTTGATTATAGTATAGCATTTTTTTATTTGAGCGGATGATGAGAATCGAACTCACCCCTTCTGCTTGGAAGGCAGAGGCACTACCAATATGCAACATCCGCATGTTACGTGTCCCTAGTTGGATTCGAACCAACGCTGTATAGATTTTAAGTCTACCGCCTCTACCGCTGGGCTATAAGGACTTCCTGTGCCCTCGGCAGGAATCGAACCTGCGACGCAGACCTTAGAAGAGTCTCGCTCTATCCCCTGAGCTACGAAGGCATAGACTAATCATTTGGAATATCGGGGTTAAGATCCATTTCGATTAATCCCTTTTCTCTTGCAATCTTTTTGCCTTCAGGGCTCATATGGATTGTGGCTTGAAGGTTTTCATCATATTCAATTTCTACTAGGCCCAACTCATACAACTCAAGAATAGACTTATCAACATAATCTAGGTGTGATTGCCAAAGTTCTGGAGCTAACTCTTTTGCATTTTCGCTAATCGAATATATCATCTCTCCGCTTTCATCCATACCCTCTAAACTTACTGCACCAATTTCTAGGTAGTAGGCTAGTTTATGATCATTATTCTCTTCTTCGTTCACTTAATCTCCTTGTGCAACAAGTAGGACTTGAACCTACGATTACCGAATTATGAGTTCGGGGCTTTAACCAACTAAGCTATTGTTGCTTAGAAGTATATTATAACGTGCCATCTTCATTTTTGTCAATAGTTTCTTCTACTATTTGCTGTACATACTCTGAAAAATGTTTTCTTATATTGCCCATTGGCCTGTGACCAGCGAGTTTCCATATTCTTTTATATTCAATTACATTAGAGAATGTAGTTGGACAAAGAACTACTCCGTTGTATTCTTTTAATACTGTAGGAAGTGGAACATGCTTGCCACAGCATTTACATTCTTTTGCTTTTTCTTGATACGTACTCATATTATTTGCATCCTGTCCATTGCGTCTTTTAAGTTTTCTGGCATTCTCGGAGCCCTAATCATATTGTAGGAACTTGTTTCTCCGTCTGCCTCTTTTCCAAAATCATTGTCATAGCTCATTGATTCGTAGGTATGAATGTTTACTTCCTCATTTGTATCAAACTTGCTTCTACTTATTGAGTTGTATATTGCTCCACATACAGCATCCGCCAAGTCCTTAGATCCTTTTCTTGGGTGGTCTACTCGATCTCTCATAATTCTTAATTGCAATAGTTCATCAATTAGCAATGGGATATGCGGTCCAACTACTCTTTCCTCGGCAACAACCATTGCCATATCATCATAGTGTTTTTTAGCGACAGATAGAATCTCTGTATTGATGCCGTATTGTTTTAGTTGTTGCATCATATCATGGGAATTCCATCTGTCAAAGGTACATACACGGATCTTAAATCCTCGTGTCTTTAATGAAAGAATGTAATCTTTTACCTCAGTAAAATCTACAGACTTATCTTTTGTTGGTGTCCAGAATCTAACAGCGTCTATCTCAACAATAGGGGCTGGCTGTGAATAGGTGTCTGTTACTTTTACGTTAACCCATCTATTGACGTGTGCCATTGCAACTGCACAATGGTCATGCTTTTGAGCAAGGTCAACGTGTATAAAATATTCTTTGTCTGGATCTGGCAAGAACCATTCTTCTAATCTACCGAAGTTATCTACAGCTAGGTGTGCTTTATTAAATGCCTTCTCAACCTTTTCTTTTGATTTAAAGAATGCATCAACAGCATCAGGTGGCATACAAGCAAAGCGTGATAACGCATCCAGAGGATTTGTAAAGAAAGCAACCTTAAAATCATCAATCTTTCTTACTGGGTTGACTTCCCACGTTGGTCTTCTTAATGCATAAACCTTTGGTATCTTGTATGAGACTATATGGTCTTCTTCCCATTGGATCTCAAACTCATTACCCACTGTTCCGTCTGGAAGTTCTTCATCCATCTTAAACTTGTGATCACGGACTACCGTCTCTACCTCTGCTACAACAGCGTTATATCTCTGTTGAATGTAGTCGTTCTTATATCTAGGGAACGATAGAAGGATTACCTTGCCAAAGTCTGGGAAACGAGAGTCTACTGATGCACGATACATATCATATATAGCCGCACCTGTTTTTGCTTGATCGTGGCCTGTTGTGTTTTCAATTGCAAAGCCTGAAATCTCATCAAGGATAACAACGATAACGTTATACCCTTCCCACGCTTCACGCTCAGAGTGACCAGAGTGTACTGTTATTGCCTTATCAAACTTAACTTCTGAAGCCTTATCTGTGTATTTACCAGCAAACCAAGGGGATTTATCAATGCGTGTTTTAAATCCCTTAAAGAATACGTTGCTTGCCTGTTGTGAGTTAATAGCAATGTTAATAATATCAATGCTATCCCCTGGAGGCTTTCCGTAATATGTGGCTGGATCTTTTAAGCACAATAGTAAATATACTATATAGGCAACTGCAATTGTTGAGCAGTAATCTTTTCCTGAACCTTTGCCGAGCTGAGCAACTACTTCATTAGCAGTTTGCTTAAATCTTATTCTTCCTTCTTCTTCTCCGAAAAGTTTGATAAGCGTTGTGTCTTTATAGATCTGCGAGCTTTTTTCAATAAGCGTGTATTGATAGTCGGAAAGTTCTGGAAGCCCAAGGTATTCTGGACTTCTAACAAACGTTTTAAGATCGACTGGTTTTTCATCGAATTCCTCTCCGTCAAGCATATCGATAAGGTCACTGAAATCAAACGACATCGGCTTCCTCTACTGGGACTGACTCGATTATTCCAGTTATTTGGGACAATCTCTTTGCAACTTCCATCTTACACTTAGGACATGTTGATGTAGTTTCTTTTAAAATTTTAACAAGGAGATCTTGTTTGCGTTCTGTCTCTGCAATCTGTGATGCAATTTCATTATTTTCAAGTACGCCAATTGATTGAAGCATTGCAATTCTTTTAGTCTCTATGTCTGCAATAAGCTTTAATGCGCCAGACTTTATTCCTAATTGTCCAGATTGATCTGCATCTTCTACAGTCTTCCACGCCTCTTTGATAAGCATGGCATAGTGCTGATCCGCCCCTGAAATAGCCTCTCTGGCACGATCTCTTATGTTGCTGTCATTATGTACAACGTCTTTCCAGTCGTCGATTAGCTCGACAACCTCTTTGCGCTGTATTCCTGTGATTGTAGCGATCTGGGTGGGTGTGCTTCCTTTTAGAAGTTCCTCGACTACTCTGTTCATTCTGTCAAAACGTTCTGACAATTCTATTTCGCTCATTATTACATTGTACTTCTAGTCGACTAAAATGTCAATCAGAATTAGCCCTAGCAATCTTATATAGGACTAGATATCCTATTAAATCGTCAATATCGTTGTCTCCAGCAAATCCTTGGTTGTTCTTTACCCTATTTAATTTATCATCAATACGAACTTTTAATTGCTCTGTTGAGTCCGCCGTTGAAAATATCCTTGCTGGCTCTAGGGCAGAGTTGCCATAAGAGATATTCTTTTCAATTAACATGTGTGCAATTTCATGGCATGCTCCCCAGATCTTATTACCAGCTGGTGCACCTACTGATCTTAAATACAAATCATTGCAATTAAAATTGTTGACATCTTCAAATACCGCCTTTAGCATTATCTTCTCCTAATTAATTGAAACTGTTCTAGATATCTCTGTATGGTCATAGCAGAGACTTTACACTCATCGGCAATTTCTGTTACCGTCTTCTTCTGAACCACATATCTTCTATGTAGCCAATCTTTACTTTGATATAGTTTCATCGTTCCGTCAATATACTATTTGAGTAATGTGCAATTCCAAATGAATCTGCAACGTCAAAATCTTCAATCGATAGATTATACTTCTTATTGAAGTAGTCAACTGTTCTTTGTTTACGCATATTACGTAATTGATTCTGATACCAAGAATCTGCATACCCTGGACTCTTCAATCTTATTGCCGCCTTTTCTTCCTTAGTAGGGTTCTTATTGCCTATGTATGCCTGCCAAGATGAAGGCGATATAGTAATTACCTTTGCTCCCGTTGACATTAGTTCTGCAATAACAACTCCATAAACATATGATAGTTTAATCACAGCATCTGCAGACTTTACAAATACTGCACCTTCAACAACAATATAGTCTGACTTTAGTTCATCTAGCATTAAAGCCATCTTGACCTTTGCATCATGAATCTTATCATATATATCCTCGCCTGACAAGTTAATCTTTCCCCACTTCAATGGGACATCGTTCTCCATCAAGCAAAAAGCAATAGAGTTAGTTGAGGCATCTATACCTAAAACTCTATTAGCCTGTGTCTTCTTTAAACTAGCTAATGTCATCGATCATCCTAAATAACTTATTCTTTAAGTCTGCGTTAATTGTTTTCTCACAAGTTGAGCAGAAGTCGGATGTATTGTATCTACTTAGCTGAGCTTTACATTTAGAGCAAGGCCTTGCAGCACCATTTCTAATTGCCTTTTTCTCATAATACTTTTCCATGATTCTTCTATTAGTTGCAACACGGCAACACTCATCAGTACAATATTTTTGATTATGTGTTTTAGGAACAAAGTCCGCCTTACATTCAGAATTGGCACAGATCATATATTAGTTACCGAGAATAATTCAATGTCAACAGTTCCTTCTGGCCCGCCTTTTGCATAGCATTCTTTCTTAACTGGACAGTAAGTACAAGGCATCTTAGACTTTGTTGCACCTTCTGGCTTACGTGGAAGATCGCCATTCTGGAAATTATCCCAGACTTCGCACATCCAAGCAAAGGTATGCTCAATAATCTTTGTATTCTTTTCATTCATTGAGATTGGAATAACTAAGATCTCCTGAGTATTCTTATTCTCATACAGGAAGAAACCTTCCTTAGCCTTCTTTAATTTCATATAGGTTAATAGCTGAAGCATATGGTTATCTGTAGGCTTCATTTCTGACTGTCGTGTATCCCAGACTTCTTGCTTAGCCGTCTTGATTTCACCAATGACAGCTTCGCCATCATACTCCATAATAAGGTCAATGAACCCTCTAATAGGAGGATACTCATTAATAATCTCTTCTTCTTCCGCTCTCCACTGAGGCATAGTCTTAATTAAATTCTGTAGTCTTTCGTGAGCCTGAGTTCCTTGTGCCATATTAGCAACAGCAACAGCATCGTTATCATCGATAAACATTGCACCAGAGAATGCCATATACCAATACCTAGGGCACTTACCGTGACCATATCCCAACGAGCTTGGGCTAAATGACTTCTTTGTCATTGATCCGTCTGCACGTTTTGTATTTCTATACGCTTCATCAAGCAGGTCAGCAAACATCTCTGGATCAAAAAACTTTCCAGTATGCTTTTTAAATTTAAGGTTCTTTACAATATCTCTAGCCATTTATGAGTTATACCTAACGACATACTTAAGTGCATCTACAAGTTTGTCTATGGACTCCTTTACTGAATAATATACGTTCTTCTTATTGTTGTTCACAGTTCCCGCTTTGTCTTTGGCAATAGTTGAATAGATAGATGACATCACAGCAAACTTAGTAGACATCGCCTGTAGTTCCATAATAAGCATTGGGGCCTTTGCTGATGGAACATCTGGGTTCATCAATAATTTTACCACAATTGAAAGGGCTTTATCTAAGTGCTCATCCTTCATAAACTCATGAAGATCATTGAACTCAGTAATATTGCTTATGAGCTCAAGTGTATTCTTATCCTCTGTCATTCTTAATATCCTTATCTAATTTATCTATAAACAAACCTAGTCCGTATCCTATAACAAAACCAAGCATTGATCCAAATAAAAACAATGTCATACTAAAATCCTTTGTACAAGACCGTATCCGATCCACAATCCGAAGATTCCCATTAGCCCAGCAAATACTGGAGGCGCTGGTACTGGAAGCTTAAATAAACTAAATACTGCTCCAACTCCCATACCTGTAAGCGTAGTTAAAAATACTTCTCTAATCATGGTTATCCTCCCAGAACTGGATCAACTCTTCAAGAATTGACCACTCTATAATGCCAAGCCTAACCTTAGACTCTGCTCCTATAATAATCTTTAATGCTGGATACATATCTCTATTTACCTTAAAGGTATCTGTACAAATCTTTGCCCAGTTATCTTTATTTAAGGTAAAAGATGTTCCTGCTTCTTTATAATCAACAAGAAATTGTTTCCATTGTGCATCGCCCTTTTGGTAATCACCTCTACCGCTATTCTTTTGCGCCTTTGCTCCATCACGTTTTACTTCTGATCTTTCTGACATTAGCCCACCGAATAAGAGTTTTTATGTCCATCAGGGCATTCCCAAGATATAGTCAAAGAGACTGCATCCCAGAAATACTCTTCCGAATCTTTATCGCATTTGTTGCAAGGCTTTGCTCCACCTATTTTTTCAAGCTCTGGAGAAAATATTTGCTCTGGCTGATTAAGAAACTCATTAATGTTTGGCATTTATCTCTTCTTCTAAGCTGTCTACAACATCTGGATTTTCCTTTAAGTATGCTACAGCCTTTGCACGTCCTTGCAAACGTTCTCCATTTACTGTATACCATGCTCCACCCTTTTCTACTATCCCGCACATTTCTGCAACGTCAAGTGTTTCTCCTACACGATCTACACCGAGAGAGTCCCCTTGGTAATAAAAGTCATATTGTCCTGATAGATTTGGGGGGCCGAGTTTGTTGTAATCAATAATCCAGTTAACTGGTCTTCCGACTCTTTGTTCGATAATCTTGTCGCCAACTTTAATGCCAGCCTTAATAGCATTAGCCTCAGCTTCTGAGGACCAGAGCTTAATGACGGTTGAAGAAAAGAACTTGACTGCCATTCCACCCGTGGGGATGTGCGAAGCATGCATAGATCCAAACTGATTTCGTTGTTGTGAGATGAGAACAAGTAGTGTGTTTTTGTTTGCATAGTTTAACATCTTGACTGCGTGGGTCATATCCTTTGCTTCAGCGCCGATTTGCTTAGTATCTTGCAAATCCTTCATTTCATTTCCATCTTTTTCAAAATAGATTGCAGGTAGCAGTGCTGAGATTGAATCTACTACGATCATATCAACGCCTGCATCCATTAGCTTAGTAGCAACATCAACCATATCATTAACAGTTTTTGCTGGTGAGTAAATAAGGGAAGATGAATCTACTCCTAGCCGTTCCGCCCAAGCCTGATCATATGAGGCTTCTGCATCAATCCACGCACAGGTCTTACCTTCTTTTTGTGCAAGGGCAATCATTTGCAGGCAGAAAGAAGACTTACCAGCAGACTTATTTCCCCATACGAGAACCTGCCTGCCGTAACCCAAACCTCCACGTAACGCAAAGTTTAATCCAATACTAGGTGTAAGTTGTTTTTCAACTTGAACATCTTGTGCGGACTGTACTCTTGCTCGTGTCTTTGGATCTAGTTTAGCTAATATGCTATCTATTTCTATTGTCATTTAAACTCTTTCTTTCCCTTAGTATAGCATTAAAATAAATTTCCGTGAAGCCTTTGGCGTTCCTTATTTATATTAATTTTCTTTTCTAGAATTTCATCTAGGCTATGTAAAACTTGTTCTTCATTTCTCATTGCGGCATAAACATCAAGTAGTCTAATTATTACATCAGCCATTTCTTCTACAATGCTTTCGCTTCCCTTTGACTTTCTAATAGCTTCTAGAACTTCAGTTACTTCTGAATGAACTAGCGCTAGTTTATTTCCAATCTTGTCGTGATTATATTCGCCGTCCCAAAATCCCTTTTCTCTTGCAATCTCATGCAAGATAGCGGATAGAGCGTCTAGACCATACTCAGTCAGTACTTGATTCGATTCCATCTTTTTCCCTTAAACTAAATGTGAATGACGGGCCTGTCTCGTCATAATCTATTACTAATTCTTTATTGCTAACATTGGCATCTAGAAACCTAAGTGTAGGTACAACTAACTTTCCATGCTCTTCAAGGATAGCAACCAGCACTTGATTCATGCTAATTGAAGTTACTAAACCTTCTATATCGTCTGTCATTTTATTTCCTTTACCATTAAAGTTCCATCGTCTAAAGTAGACAGAACAACCTTACATCTCATTCCCTCTCGCATTTTAGCTAGGGACATCTTATACATTGTTGGGAAAGCAATTGCTCTAGTTAATTCCTTTTGTGCATTTGAAAGAACTATGTGGCTCATTGTTTTACCAGCCTTTGTTACATACGGAGTGAAGTCTACTACAATATACTCATCTTCGTCAAGGTCATACTGCTTCTTGTATAGGTAGTCTACAAATGAATTAGAACCTGTTGGATCTATATCGCTTACCTTTACATAACGAGCAATTCTATTATCTCCGACCAAGATGAAATACATCTGTCCCGTTTCAATTTGAGTTTGCTCTGTATGGAATAGACCGATAGATCCAGTCTCATCTACTAACTCAATACGTGCCCAACCATTTCCACGCTTAATTGACTTAACCATTCCAAACATTACGAATGAACCTAAGTCCTCAAACTCTTCAATTGGTCTTGCTTGTGACTTAATGCGTGGTGGAATACCTTCTAGATTAAATGTAGGTATGCCTAGATACTCGTAGTAACTATCTTTTTCATTTCCGCTTCTAGGATTATCCTCAAATGCCGCACCGCCAATTGCATTCAAAGCAGAGATAGCACGGCTATTGATTCCGCTTCCCTTCTTAGAAGCCTTATCAATAAACTCAGAATAAGATTTAAAGGGTCTCTGATCAATAATTTTATTTGCAATGCTATCTGAAATAAACTTTACTTCACCCAAACCGAATCTGATAGAGTCTCCCTGTAAAGAAAAGAATACATCCGATTCATTAATATGTGGGAGCTTGATGCTTAGCTTTAGTCGCTTTGCCTCAATTAAATATTCGGTTCTCGCATCTTTGTCATTTTCGTTCTTAAGAATCGAGAACATGAATTCCAAAGGATAATAAGTCTTGAGCCAAGCAGTATAATAAGAAAGCATAGAGTAAGCAACAGCATGGGAACGGTTAAAAGAATAACCAGCATGAGCCTCAAAAGTATGCCAGAGCGTTTCGGCTTGCTTCTTAGAAATGTGTTCTGAAGCCCCAGCAATAAACTTATCCTTGAATTGGTCGAACTCTTTTGCATCCTTCTTCTTTCCAATAATCTTGCGGACCTTATCAGCCTCTGACCAAGTCATGCCACCCAAGTGTACGCATGCCTGCATAACCTGCTCTTGATATATAATAACACCGTACGTATTCTCAGTAAACGGCTTCATAATTGGATGAATAAACTGAACTGCTTCGTCTCCGTGCTTACGCTTAATATAAGAAGCACCCACTGTATTCATAGCTCCTGGACGAACCAGGGCGTTAGAGGCAGCAAGATCTTCAAACTTATCTACGCCCATCTTGATAAGAAGGTTGGTGTATGGAGTTGCTTCTGCTTGGAATACACCCTTTGTATAGCCTTCGCTCAAAACCTTATATACATCTGCATCATCTAGTGGCAATTCTGAAAGGTTAATATCTTTACCTGAGCGCTTCTTAATTGAAGCAAGGGTATCAGAAATTACAGATAAGGTCTTAAGTCCTAGTGCATCTAGTTTAATAAGACCAATATCCGCAACCGTATCCATATCGTATGCAACGACTGGAATTCTTCCTGATACTAAATCGCTTGCATCAGCTCTTGACTCTACTGGAGCATACTTTCTTAAATCATCTTTTGCTACTACAACACCTGCAGCGTGAACTCCAACAGATCTAATTCTTCCACGCAATCTATCTGCAAGCCATAGAACTTCAGGGTATTTGTTTCTAAACTCTTTGGTATTTGGTGACTCAACAAAGTCTTCAAAGGTATCAATTGATTTCATTGCACGATTAACATCTGAAAGTGGAACCATAAATACACGAGCAGCATCTCTAATTACACCCTTATCTTTAAAGTAAGTGTATGTGGAAATAGAAGCAACGTGCTTAAACTTCTTCTTTAAATAGTCCTTAACTTCTTTACGACGACGGTCTTCAAAGTCCGTATCAATATCGGGAAAGTCATTACGCTCTGGGTTAATGAATCGGAAGAACAGCAAGTCATATTTAATTGGATCAACATCTGTAATTCCAAGGGCATAGCAAACCAATGAGCCTGCTGCGGATCCACGACCTGGACCAACCTTAATATCATTACCCTTAGCCCAGTTAATCATGTCTGCTACGACTAGGAAGTATGAGGCAAATGACTTATCTTTAATTACAGATAGCTCCTCTTTAAGCCTGTCAATGTAGACTTCAGACTCCGACAGACCTAGCCGTTTAAGGCCTTCAGAGGCCATCTGAGCCAGTTTCTCGTCGGCATCGGTCTTGGGTACAGGCAATAGGTCTAAACCACTGTTAAAATCGTATTCTCCAATTTTCTCAGCAATCTCCATAGTATTGTCATATATATCTGTACGACTAATTCCAGCCTTATTGAAGTCAGCCTCAATTTCATCCCTTGATTGAATGAATAAATTGTAGTCTTGAAAGGATATTCTACGGTCTGGATATAGGTAATTTAGTCTCTCATTAATATCTTTAATCTGTCTAGACATTTCAAAGTCTGCATCTTTATCCATCTTGGGAGATGTCGACAATATGAGCATTGCCTCTTCTAGGACTCTATCTTCTTCCTTAGCAAAGTGAGCATCTCCTGTTGCCACCGCCTTAATTTTAAGCTTGTCTGCTAATTCTAAAAGGGCGGAGTTGATCTCCACAGGGTTATGTGATTGCACTTCCACGTAAAAATCTTGTCCGAAAGTTTTCTTAAAGCCGTTGAGAAGAAGCTCAGCCTCTTCCATGTTACCTTTATCGATAGCTTTACTAATGAGTCCATTAAGACATCCGCTGAGAACGATAATACCTTCGCTATAATCATTTAAAACCTCTCTGTCAATTCTTGGCTTATGATAAAAGCCTTCGTTCCAAGCAAGCTCTTGAAGAGCATTAATATTTTCTAATCCCTTTTTATTCTTTGCCAGAAGGATGATGTGATTATATGCTTGAATAGATTTATCTGTCTTTGAAGACTTATCAAATCTGTCTGTTGGAGATATGTATGCTTCTACTCCAAGGATTGGCTTTATGCCTTCTTCTCTGCAAGCAATCTGCATTTCTCTATGTGAAGACAACGTTCCATGATCTGTAATTGCTATTGCTGTTTGTCCCGCCGCTTTCGCCGCTTGAACAAGTTCAAGGGGAGAGTTAAGCCCATCCATTAAAGAATAGTAGGAATGCACATGTAGATGTGTAAATTTCATTTAACTCTCCGCCTCTTAACCTATTACCAGTCTACGCTACTTGAAGAAGT
>Ga0247723_1001123_pt1 | contig 16154 bp, 35 predicted proteins | sample MSEWelMarce5H_FC_FD_189079 | JGI IMG/M metagenome (GOLD analysis project Ga0247723, IMG submission 189079) | Subsurface sediment microbial communities from gas well in West Virginia, United States - MSEEL Well Study Marcellus 5H_FC | ecosystem: Environmental > Terrestrial > Deep subsurface >...
AAGTTTTCACCGTCCCGTACAAGGAAGTCACCATTCTTCAATACCATCTTTTCGCCCCAGCTTGCGGTAAAGTATACATCACCGTTCAGGCAATCGGAAGGAATTTCGGCAACAGTTCGGGGTGATTGGAGCTTGCACGAAGTAATCCAGCACGCCGATGGTGTAGGGGATGCCGTGGAAGGAATTTCGGCAACAGTTCGGGGTGATTGATTGGGGATCACTGTCTTTCCATCAGAAGTCAAGTCATACAGCTTGAAAAACTTATCACCCTTCAACACGTACATTTCACCAAAAACACCACTCATGATGATGTCACCAATTTGAGCAGTGTTCTCGGTTTCCTTGCCATCATTGGTGTATGTTACCACGGTCAGATTGGGAGAAGTGTTTACCATATAGCTCAACAGGGGCATTTCTCCCGGTTCACCTTCATGACAGGTGTACTCAATTGCCTGCTTTCGGGTTTCACGAAATTGCAGGGTAGTAACAAGATTCTGCATGAATGGGGAGTCGTCAATGTTGCTCATGGTGGTTCCTAGTTAAGATGCGTTAGTTTACTACTGTTCTTGCAACTTGTCAATCACTGTTGGGAAACATTTTTCCAGTTTCGTACAGTTCTTTTACTTCTTCTGCATCATCGCGGCGAACACGAAAGAAACGGCCAACGTATTCTTCCCCCAAGTAGCACAGGACATTATACCCATAGCTATTATCGTCCAGGTGTGGATCAATTTCTGCGGTACGATTCACAGTCATTCTACTATCCTATCAAAGATTAGGCAAGGGGGTCAATGACGACAAGTTGATTACGATCACGCAACATGAAGTTACCACCATGCAGATCGTAGCTCACACTGTTTCTAGGGCGTTGAGCAGCACGATGGGCAGATTTTACCACATTCACCGCTTCAAACAGGGCATCATTTTCCTTGAATTGAAGTCCCATGAAATTGAGGGGCATGGGATCGCTAGTAGTATTACCCTGGCGAATCAGCTTGACCACCACTGACATTGCAACATCAAACCCCGGAGAATTCCAGCCAGCCGATTCCAGACGTTCCATTGCCACAACAAAAAACTTCCTGTGACCCTTTCCGGCGTTATAAATGCGAACACCATGAATCAGGGGAAGAAACGGGTTATGCTTCTTGAGCTTACTCATTTCTTTCACGAAACTGAGATAGCCCCGATTGGTGGTATATTCACCAAACTTGTAAACAATACCGCTATTGGGGCTTCCATACACTGTACCAAACGCGCCACTACCGATATACTCATAATTGCCCTGGCAGGAAATCATGTGCAAGATTGCTGCGCGGGCCGGTGCCTCAAATTCATAATCAGGGTGATTGAGGTATTGTTGAGCATTGACCGTGACAGTTTCAATTTTGAACATTTTTGCGTTTCCGTTCGTGTTGCGATTGAAGAAGTATAGCAGAGTTGGTGCAGGTGTCAAGCAATCACAGATTAACCTGAATGTCTTGTTTTTTTGGCCTACCACGACCACGCTTGACCACCGGCGCACCCTCGTTGTCCAGGCCAGTATCATCAGCTTCCAGATCACCGGCATAGCGACGACCAGCTTTGTGAATCAGACCAGTGCGAGTATAGACCACAGTGCCACCACTATTGGTAGGATATTGGTCACCGATCTTGTGTTGTTCCAGTTCTTGTTCCATGTTGCTCTCTGTTGTTGATGTGTGTACTATAGAGTATGAATCACTCGGTGTCAAGCAAATCAACAGCAGATTCTTCACCACTGTTCCGATGTGTGACCCGAAAAAACGTGGCAGTGCTTTCGGGGTCACGTTGGATTTCAAGTGCTTTGGCGGCAGCTTCTTCATCTGAATCTGCTTCAATGTCAATTTCCCAGGTAACGAGGTATTGTGCCATAATGTTTTCCTTTATGCAATAGGGTCGGTGATTACAATTTCATTCTTGCCACGCATCATAAAGTTTCCATGATGCAAGTCCCATTCGGCATCCATATTCTTTGATGATGCACGTTTGTACGCACGCTTTAGCACTTTAACCGCATCAATCACAGTTTTAGGCATAATTTGCTGGATTCCTAGCAAATCTGATGTATTGGTTTCAGTTTCATCATGCTGAAGTATTTCTCCAAACTTGTCAGCAGCATTATAAAATGCATGACCAGAACCAGGGCGAAGCCTTTCCATTGCTACAACAAAATGACTTTCTCTACCATACTTGAAGATTTTGCAACCGTAGATAGTAGGAAGAAACTTGTTAGGCTCTTTCAACCGTGACAACTCCCTTACGTAGGACAGGTAAGAGGTATTGAGTTCCGTATCACCAATCTTGTAAACAATGTTGGTATCACTGCACCCATACACAGTACCATATGCACCAGCACCAAGGTACATATACTTTCCCTGACTGAAAACAAGGTGTTTGGCAGCAGCCTCGGTGGAGTCCAACCTCTTGTATTTTGAGTGATTCTCGTACAGCTTGGGATCAACTTTGACGGTTTCAATTTTGAACATAATTTATCCAATCGTATAAGTATCGCCCCGACGCACACCGATACTTTTGAGAAGGCCATTTAGACAGTGTTGACTGATTTGCGCACGGTCTGCAACATATCGGAGCTTCAACCAGAAACGATGTGAATGGCCGTTATGCTTGATGGTAACCAGTGTCAGCTTCATGATGAGTCCGATTTGTTTCAGTGAACGTAGTATATCAGGCCGGAAACAGATGTCAACCTTTATTTGCTGGTTGCATCTTCAATGGTCAACACTTGGGTACTACCATGAAAAGTCCAGTCCCATGTGTCACCTTCTTCACCACTCCATGAAATAGTGCCAGTCAACAGGTGTGCAACTGCCTTGAAGAACAGTTCTTCTTGACCAGTTTTTCGGTCATAGTCAGTGATGACCAAACTGCCGTCATCAAGTGTATCATACCCGAACCCAAGTTGGTCAAGAATTTCTTCCACGGTCTTACATTCTTGGTCATAGTGTTCACTCATCCAAGAATACCACCATGCAGTTTGCTGACCACCACCATATTGACCTCCACGCTTTTGGTGGTTGTTGCTGGGATGGTTCAGATCGCACCAAATTTTGTAGACCTGTGGCTTGACTGCTGCGGCAATCCTGCAATCACTGTCCCAAATATTAACATAGTAACCCATAAATTTGCTCCAGTTCGTTACGATTAAAAGAGTATAGCAGACTGTGAAAACTTGTCAACCGGAAACTTCAACCTCGTCGTTGAGGTCAAAAGTAAAAAGTGAACCAGATTCTACCTTACCGTGCTGCAAAAGTACAGCAGCGTTTCCACAAACTTTCTGGAATTCACGATTGGTAAAGTCATCGTAAAACACTGCGCCAACTTCAAGTGTATCAAATTCAACGATCATGTCAAACACTCCTGTTTTGTTGATGAGTGTACTATACCAAAAGAAAAAGCCCCTGTCAACACAGGGGCCTTTGTGGTGGAACTACAACAGTTTACTTACCGGCAGGAAGTTCGTACACTGCCCACTTGCCACGATTGGCACTGTCCACCAGTTGCCACTTTGCGTGAGTTTTCGCACTGTCTTGAATGTTGGGCAGTTGCTTTGAAAAGCAAGCCCGCAGATCAGACAGTTGTTGTTGCGTTTCTGCACTGCGAAAAATCCGTGTGACAAACAGTGCCTGCGTTGATACACTCGGCACACCCGCAGCACCCAAGTTTGAATAACTCAGCTTGGCGGGCGCGTAGACTCCTGCAACCTTGGTAGTGGTGGCGGGATCAACAGGCAGGATACGGAACCGGCCATCCAGGCTTTCAATCAGCTTGTGAGGCGCACCACCAACCACTAGGATGGTGTCAACCTTGCCTTCCAGTAGCGCAGCCTTCATCAGGTCATTGGTGGCAAATTCCTGCACAGAGAAGTTCAGACCACTTTGGGCACTGAACACTCGGGCAGAGGTAACGCTACCACCCACAGCACCCACCGCACGCCCCTTGACATCGGCAATAGTGTTGAAGCTGACTTCCTTGGCGCCGATCAGACCGCCAATATAGCCGCCTTCCTTCTTGACATCAGCCCGCGCCACAAAGTGCAGTTCTTCGGGATGAAGGGCAAACAGTGTCTTGACATTGGCAACCTTGCCTTCGTCGGTCATCTTGGTGAAGAACAGCAGATCAGTCTGAACAAACGCACCCTTGACTTGGTTGCCAGTCAGCAGTGCCACATTCTGAACGCTGCCGGTGGTTTCACGCTCACGCAGGCCCATCTGAGCCCCACAGCGTTGAGCAAATTCACGATACATCTGACTGTATGTGCTACCACCTTTACTGTCACCAGTAGCAATTTCAAAAGGTTCAACTTGAGAAAATGCAGAGGTAACGACCAGAGAAAGTGCAATAGCGATAAAAGATTTCTTCATTATATTTCCTTTTGATTCAGTTGATTTTCATGCCGGTAAGGGCGGCGGTTTCGGGATTCTGTGCAGCGGGCTCTACGGACTGGGCAGGTGCAGCAGACTTTGCAGATGCAGAATTCTGTGCAGCGGGGCCTTGGTTACTAACCATGAATGCCGTTGCAAGAACCGCAATCAGAAGAACAGTTGCAAAAATTCGGTATTTCATTAGACTTTGACCTTTGAGGTTACGGGAGTGATTTCAATCACGTTGGATGCATTATAGGGCAATGCATCCGGCTTGTCAACACTTTCAATGTCCAGACTTGCGGCAACTTCCATCTGAGCAAACGCCTTGTTCATGCTGTCAAACACAGCATCAACCGCAGTGTCAGCCTTGAGTTTAGCAAATTGGTCGCCGTTGTCAAGCCCCACAACCTTGTTGGCAGCTTGTAGTGCTTGGCTCATGTCCCAATAGGCACGCATTTCATCCAGCTTGTCTTGACCAACATCAAGGGCACGCTTGGCATCATTTAGTGCTTGCTTTTTCTTTTCAACCCGATCATTCATCATGGTGATCTTTTCGTTGAACTCGGCAGCACGTTCTGGATACTTCTTGGCAAACTGCTCTGCCTTGGCCTTAAAGTTGTCACGCGCAGTAACGGAATCAATCACGTTAGATTTCAGTGTGGCAAAGGCTTCTTGACCATTAGCCAGCAAGTTTACCATAGTTTCAATGGGATTTTCCTGTGCTTCAGAAACAATTCCCTTGATCTTCCAATTGGCAAACTTCATGCTGACAACTGGCGCACCATGAATGATCGCAAGACCAACCACACCAGCCACAGCAACCGCAGCAGCAGCACTGATTACACTAACCGCAGCAGTGTAAACAATGGGGCTGACCACCACTGCACCAATGATTCCGATACCCCATTTTGCACGGGAGTCAAGTTGATTAAAACGCTGCTTCAGATCCATTACAATTCCTTTTTGTGTTGCGATGTGTGTACTATATCAATACGGTGAAAAAGTGTCAAGCACTTTCTTCGGCGTCTAACTCTGAAACCGCTTCGTTGAACAAATTTTCCCAAAATTCCACGTTTGATTGTTTGAATGTTGCTCGGCGTCTAGTTTGTCTTGTTCCTTCCTGATATATCAACCACACATGATCTGCACAGTATGATCTATCAGGCACACATTCAGCACCACAACAACTTGTAATATCTCGGTCACCGATATACTGGCAACCATCATTCGTGGAATCTTGAGTCATTATTCTTGTCCTTTTTTTACTTTTTCTAGTTCTGCTTCAATAGCAGTTAGCGTATCATCCTCACCTTGCATCTTACCACAGGTCTTTGAGGCAAACAACAGGCCAAACAAAGACCAGAACTGCCAACTGTCCCAGCTAAACCCCATAGCTGTTGACAGTAGGCCCCAAGTAGCACAGATTGCGATCCATGTCCAGTTCATATTACTTAACCATACAGGTTGTACGCGCCATACGCTGCCATCCGTTCGGGAATGCCTTCTTGAGTGCAGCAATCTTGGTAACCATACGCAGGCTAATCTCTCGCAGCTTCAGCGCATTGGTTTGCATGAACTGAATGATTTGGATATTGCCTTCCTCACCAAACGCATACTTGTCCAGCATACCATCTTGCACAACCTGATGAATACGCAGAAACTTTTCACGAATAGTATCCATACCCAGATCAATATAGTGGCACCGAGATTCCAGTGCTGCAAGATGGGCACGAATCTTCTTGCTTTTCACCATGTTGAAGTTGATATTGGTGATGAAGATAACGGAACCCTTGAATTCAAAGCTGTTGTCAATACCTTCATCACGCAGGATACGACTGTCTTTGTTCCAAGAGATAACACGCTTGTCACCAGAATCCAACGCACCCTTGAGCAGATTCAGACATTCTTCGTCACCCAAAATAGAGTCACAATCGTCCATGACCAGCACTTGGTTTTCATCCTTGCGCTGGTGTAGCTTACAGTACAGACCAATGCTGCTCATGCTGCCCTTGACAATCTCGTACTCGGGCGCACGGTCCATCAGCGTGTTGAACAGTTCTTGCTTGCCCAGCACTGCCTCTACACCAAACGACTTGCCAACACCGGGAGGGCCAGAAACGATCATAGCACGAACTTCGCCAGCTTTCACAGCACCAGTCATATCATCCAGAATCTGGAAGTTGATACGCATACGATCCATGATTTCTTGGTCGGTTTCCAGTGCAACAACGGCTTCGCGGGCAAGCAGAGCCTCAATATCAATTTCAATTGCGTTGTTAGCGGTAGCGATAGCCATGTGTGTTTCCTGTTTAGTTAAGATGTACGTATTCTAGATCAGAGAATCATTGTTGTCAACAACTTGTTTACTGCTGTTGAACAACCTTATTCCTAGTAGCGAAACCGTACTGTAACGAAAAAGGGACTTACTGTCAAGTCCCTTGTGTTGGTGGGGTTTTATTAAATCTTGAAAGTATCGCGGAATGCCCAGCGTACAAATCCATTGGATAGCTTGCTAGTGATGTCAACAATCACTTCAACGACTTGCTTGAACAGATCACCAACGATCAGACTAATAGCGTAGGCAGGCCACAGTAAAGTCCAGGCAGTGATACTATTAACCAATGCACGCCTATTGGTACGTGGAGTAATAGTCCCATCATCAGACATGGCAACAGTAATCACTTTACCATTATTTCGGTAATAAGAAACAAACTTTTCCATTGATTCCTTGGCAGAACGTACAGTTTCTGATTCGGAATTCAGCGGATCAGCCAGATATGCCTTGAGCTTTTTGTCGCCTTTTACAGTTTCGGCCCACTTATCAGCATAGAACCTGCTTGACTGACGAACTGCAAAGAAGAATTCCACCAGCCAACTATAAGCCAAACCAGCAGCAAGGTAAAGAGCAATGTTTTTCCAAAATGCTGAACTAAAAATCATATCTAGTGCGGGGGAAATACCCATAATTACCGGAACAATAATCAAGCCAGCAACAACAGCCATCCACATTGCTCCACTTGTATTGTCAGAGCGATCATAGGCAGTACCAATGACCAGCCAAAGTCCAACAAATACAATTCCAGCGCCAATGTACCATGTAGCAAACAGGGCACCAAATAGTGCAAGAATAAATTCCATTTTATTTCTTTCGGGGTTTAATTGTATATCGTTTTAAGAGTTTACGAGATTCTTTTAGATCATGAATAGCAATTGCTCGGTCAACTAAATCTAACCTTGCCAATTCTAACAAACTAAAAGCGTATTCTCTATCAGTTTTATCAGTCTGATCCCACCATAAGGCAAGGGCATCAGGACTAGAATGCATCAAAAAATCTAAGTTGTTTTTATCATGTGGAGTCATGCATCATTATGACACATTGACCCACACTTGTCAACAATTAGACGATGCTGTAGGTGGTCTTGCCAGCCTTGTTGGTATCAGTCTTGACGACGAGTCCAGCCTTGCGCAGTTCGGTTGCACGCGCACGCAGGTTCTTGATGCCAAACAGAGCCTTAGCTTGGTCAGCACTCAGCTTGCGACCGGGCTTGGCCTTGAGATAGGTTTCCAGAAACTTGGTTTGAGTCGTATTGATTTTGGTCAGTGCCATTTTTTTCTCCAGTGAGTAGTGTAAGTGAAGTTAATAGGATAGTCAATCCCAGTGAGTTAATCCTCGTCGCGTGACTGTTCACGACGATTCTTCGGACGGCGCTTGTACTCTGTTTTAGGAGTCTCACGCCGGCCCCGAAATGGCAGATCATCACTGAACAAAGCCATATGCATACGAGGCTTGTTTTGCGGGATACGAATCTTTTCAATACGTTTCATGATCTGATATTTAGGTAGTTTGTCAGTGTGTGTACTGTAGCATTAAGCTACAGTCTTGTCAACTTCCTTCTGCATCTTTTTGTCCTGGCGCATGTAGTATTCGGTCAGTTTCAGATTGACGTAGTACGGAAGTTCCAGATACTTTTCTGGCATGTCAAACAGAATCGGACTATGATTCCAACTGTTGGTTTCAAGAAATTTCTTGTAGAGCAAACGATGTTCCACATTTTCCGGGTTGAAATCAACAACAGGCCGCCTTACACGTTCCAGATAGTGCATTATATCAATCCTTTTTGAAAGAAACCGACGTTTTGAACAGAAGGGCACACAGAATCATAAGACCCCATGCTTGCATCCATGTGATAGTGGTAAGGTGAAACAGCGTTGGCATCAACCAGTCCCACAGCAGCATCACAGGCAGTGATACCAGTAGTCCAAAGAAAACAGCGATTGCCACCACGCTAGCAAGTGCGATAATGATATACATGTTTGTAGTTTATGTCAAGTAGTTTGTTTAGAAAGGTGCATCGTCATCTTCATCGTCAACCCCAGCAGCAACAGGCACAGGATTGGGAGCATCATCATCATCGTCCATGTCATCAGCGAACACAGTCATACGTGCGACAAGTTCGTTTAGTTCACGAAGACGAGTGCAAATTTCACGCATGTAAACAACAGGATCATCAATGGGTGCCGTCTTTGCTCGGGCTCGGTCAGCACGCACTTCTAGATTGCTTTCCAGTGCTGCACGAATATCTGCGTTGCCATTGTCAAAATTGATGGCAAGCATATACTTGACTGCATCAATCTTGGTCATGGGTTCTTTGAGTTCCATCAGATCAATGTCAGTATTGCCAGCCACCTGCAAATTCTTGACATAGGTAGCACGGTCGCTAAACCTGACCTTATACTTGCCGTTGAGTTTGCTGATACCTGCGAAATTGTAAGTACGATCCATGTGTGAGTCCTTATTGTAGTTAATGGTTAATTGTAGCACTCAAGACAATTTGTGTCAAACGAATTTGAACAAAAAGTTTGTTGTGTTTTGTTACTGCACCAACTCCATAATATCATCAATCGGAAGATCAGGGTATTCCTGAGTCAGTGACTCCAATTCCATACGCAATCCCTCGGGAGTTCCATCACAGTTCGCCCAGGCACCATGAATTGCCATGCGAAACTCGGGCTCAGTGCGATTATACACGTTACGAATGTTGGAGATTTTCATTTTGTTCCTTGTTACCAGCTAATGTTGAGTTCGTCTAGCACATCGCGGGCCATGTGGATTACCCCGGCACGCACCCCACCCTCAAATGCGTCATCAAAGTTTCCGCCAGAGTAATCATATACATCAAAATCCTCTGTATCACCCCATGTTTTTGTGGAGGCTAGATTCTTGAGAGTTTCAATAAATTCAGGAGTTAGTGTCATTGTATCACAAGTGTGTTTTATGGTGGGACGTGCGGGGCTCGAACCCACGACCAATAGATTAAAAGTCTACTGCTCTACCAACTGAGCTAACGTCCCAATGTTCAGATTGTATTAGATGTCAAAGTTGCCGTCAAGCACATTCTTGCGGAAAGTGGGCAGATCAAAGCCTTCAACAGTGGTTGAGAAGCGGTCTGAGTTCATACGCCCAGCCGCCTTGGTGCGACCATAAGCCTTGTTGAAGTTGTCTTGGGGGCTGCAAAATGCTGCGGCATATTGAATCACGCCGGGTTGGATTTCGCGGAAAGCCACGGTAGCGCCACCACGGCAATCAATGCCACCTTGGTTGTCAATGTTACGAAGATGCAGGAAGTTCAGTTCGGTGTTCATGGTGAGTCCTTTGTGTGAGAGTGTGTAATGTATCAGGGATGGAAATTTGTGTCAAGAAAAACTTGCTGGGGGATTGGTTACCCCTGTGTTCAGTCGTATAGCACCTTATGATCTTCGCTACGCTACATATCACCGTCTTGGTCTGAACAACGCTTACCTTGTGTCACTTCCACAACGCAGCAAGTAGGTATCTTATGTTAATTACGAAATGGTGTCAAGCGTATTCGTCATCGTAGTCGTATACTTCGGCCATACCAACAGAACGGCAGTCATATTCGTCCACACATTCGCCAGTAGTGCTATCCAGAACCCACGTGAGAGTAGATTCACGATCAGCCCGCGACCAAGCAGCAAGACAGGATTGATTCAAGTCATCAGAATAAGAAATGACTAGATCAACATTACCTTCACGTTCATAAATCTTATATCGTTGCATTTTAGAATCCTATTCGTTGATAATAAAAACCGACTGAGAAATTACTGAGTTTGGAAAAAATACCTGTTTGCCGCCAACTGAAAGTTCAAGGAATTCCATTGATCCCTTAGCAACTAATACAATTAAACTGTTAAGTTCTTCCAGACTCATGTCATCAATGGCATCACCTTGAAATGTACCATGATTGGTGGTGATTATTGTAAGGTGCATGATCTTTCTCCAACGAGAAGTATATATTTAACAGATTTTTTGTCAACAATCACCAACTAGATCGGTAGGAGAAGTCCCAGGCTCGGTATTCTTCACCCAGCAACAGAGTTAGACGTTCCTTAGTGTACTCCAAATCTTGGAAATAGTATTCATCATAGTCAGTGCCCCCAAAGAAAAACCCCGACTGAGTGGGCAAGAGTTCGGATGCAAGATCATGATCTTCTAACACTTGTGTAACCGTGTCAAGCAAATCTTGCAACTGCTCACGATCAACAGGCGTGGTTTGGCATTCATCAACCCCATCCTGGCAATTGATGACAAACCAATTATGAATGTGATTTGCCTTGCGCCAGTATGCAGCTTCTGCCGTGATACCCCTGACCTTCATAACCCCAAGGTCAGTCAGAGTAGACTGAATTGCATTAACAGTAGGTTTGTCATCTTCAAAATAGTTGCTGATATATCGGTCAGCGTTCAAATACATGTCTAGGCCCACGGCGATTCCTTGTGTTAAATGTTGAGGTTCGTAGTGTAACTGATTAACTATTAGTTGTCAATCAGTTTTCTTCGTCACTGTCATCACTTTCATCATCTCCTTGATCGTCACTATCATCTTCATAGTAATCTTCTTCTGATTCATAGTCAGACATTTGTTCACCGATTGCAAACGCTTCATCAATGTGGCGGGGAATGTTTTCAGCCACCCAATCAGAATCACCTTCAATGGTGTAGCAATCGTCGTCATCATCAGTGGTAAATTGCCCACAGAATCCCATGCCGGGTTCATAGTAGAGTGCAACAACTTCAAACCCAAGATCAGACAATTCACGGTACGCTTCAATCGGCGGTGCCCAAGCAGAATCAAACGAGAGTTCAACTGTGTTTTCATCTTGCGACACCACTTGCCCCTCAACGTCCCACTTGCAACCCCACTTTTCAATGCAGAATTCGTACCACGTAGGAAAGCCATAGGTAGCAATGTTGGATGCTTGACGATCCTCTAGTGCAGTCTGTGCGGGAGTGTCTTTGCCCATGAAACCAGAAACAGTGTCCTTGAGTTCTGCGGGACAAGGAATGAACTCTTGAAGCAGTTCACCACGTTCCATTGCAGCAGCAGCACGAGAAATAATTGCAGGGTCAGTGTGACGCAGCGTGACATTATTATAGCACCAATTCGGCATTTTGTGTTCCTGTTTGTTTAGGAGTTAAGTTGTGATGTGTGTACTGTATCAAATGGGGCGATTTTTGTCAATGGCCCAGCGCATGTTTAACGCATCATGCGGGCATCATACTCGGGATACACAATCTCAGCTTGGCAGTGCTGAGACTTGCCATTCTGATAGTAACTGATCCAGAGGTCATCCGATTCATCACCCTTGCCTTCCAGGGTAAACAGAATGTCGGGATAAGCAAGACTCAGGGTTTTCATATCCCGGTCATGATCGTACCACTTGGCACCATACAAGTACCAGTTATCAAAACGATAGCCACTGATTTTGTCCAGTGCCGAAAAAACTTCTACAACCACATCATCAGTTGCGTCAAAGGTCAGTTGAAAGTCAGTTTGGTAGCCCATGTAAGTCTCCAGTTGGTTGCGATGTGTGTACTGTAACAGATGGTGGCGGGGCTGTCAACAAGAAAGGATGCAATTGACTGCATTAACATCGGCCCCGCCACTAATCAAGCCACAACTGTATCAAGGTTCGGAAATTTGGTCAAGCAGCCTTTTACATCACCTGCCAACACCTGCCATATCAAAGTGAATCAGATTTTTGTTTAGCACGCTGGTTACACATCAGGATCAGCGCATCACGTTGAACCACAGCCCTGTCATAGGTCACATATTCCAAAAAACACTCTGAACCAAGAAGTTGTATACGAAAGTAATATGGAAAATTATTACCACCTGTGTGAGAAGAAATTTTATTAACGACTGAAATATGATCCAGATTGATAACAGTACCATCATCAAGTGTGTAAAGTTTCATTCTGCAAAATCCAGTTCAATCATGACCACTGGAGTAATAGTTTTTCCATCGTTCCACCCATACATCATATTGTTTTGCTCTGATTCAGGATCATGAATTTTACGATCAATAATCCCGAACTTACTGCCAGGAATAATATCATAAGTTTGCATAAGAGCACGAACAATTTGCCAGCACCGCCACCCCATGTGTACTACATTATGTGCAGGAATTACAGCTGGTTTGAATCTTTTGTTCAGTAAATTGTGTACGGTAATCTTATATGCCTGCATTGTGGCTCCTGTGTTTCCGACATTTTACCAAAAAATAGTTTACTGTCAACTATGTTCTGGCTGTTTTGCAACCAATTTTTCGGGTAATTTCTGTAAAAGCGCGCAAACTGTATTATTATAGTTACCACCGTATATGCGCAGCGGGGTCTGTTGATTATGTCCCAATGTGTGCAGCGGGGTCTTTTGAAATAACGCACAAACTTTTTTGTTTTGATATAGTGTCATACGTGCAGAGAAGTTTCCTGTATTGTAGAGACTATTTTACAAAAAGCATGGCGCACTGTCAAGCGTAAAAGAAAAAGCCCAAAATTAAAAACTTTGGGCTTTTAATGTTTGGTCCGGCGTAGAGGAATCGAACCTCTATATGGACTTTAGAAGAATCCTGTCCTATCCATTGAACGAACGCCAGATATTTTTATTTATCAGTACATACCATATCGGTCAACGCTTACTATGTTGCCGTATTGTGATCCAGCAAGCACAGAACGAATGTGGGATTCTAGCACATGATCTTGAATTAGTTCATATTCACCCTCAAATGGTACATATAATATTTTTTGTATACCAGTGTCAAATGTAATGCAGGTTACTATTTCATGGTAACCAAAGAATCGTTTGATTGCTCCCCACATTGGGTTGTCCTTGTTTAATGTGTGTTTGGTGCGACTGACCGGGATCGAACCGGTACGGGAAAACCCGAGGGATTTTAAGTCCCTTGCGGCTACCAATTACGCCACAGTCGCAATATATTTCTATTGTAATCTATTTACCTTTTATCGTCAAGCCCAAAGTGTTCCAGAATGCGATCAATTGCTTGTTCAACATAGTAACCCGCATCTTCTGGCGTGTTCATATAGTTAGGTTCTGCAACACTAACACATTCTGCAACGATTAGTTCTGCAAATTTTTGTAGATCAATAAACCATGCAACCTTACTTAGAGCATCACGATCACCACTACAATTCACAGATTTTTCTGCAAGATTACGTATCAGATCGTTCATGTTATTACTCTACCCGAAATTGCATCCGTTGAATCAATCTACGTTTTACCATTTGTCGCAATCCTGGTTCACATTCTAGAGCAACCGGAACTAAACGATTTCTAACACGATTTCGTAGAGCAAATTCGTTATCAGCGTTAGTAGGATCTTGCCACCATGCCAGTCCATTGTCCAGACAGTATTTTACCAGTTGTTCTTTATCTGTCAACAGAAATGGTCGGATAACATTCTGATTACTGTATTCCATATAATGACCCTCACCACGAAGGCAAGTAATCATATATTGTTCAACAGCATCATCTAGGGTATGAGCAACTACAACAGGTGCATCAAGAGTATGAAACCATGAATACCTAGCCTTACGCCATTGTGCCTCACGGTTGTTCAGAACTTCGGGACCAGCATAATACTGATACATTACTGGAACATTTAGTTTAGCGGCTAGATTAGCTACAGATTCCCTTTCCTGATCTCCAGCGTGTTCACCATGATGGAAATGTACAAGGGTTACATCACGCCATTCAGACAAAATACCCGCAGCAGCAACACTATCTACACCACCACTACAGGCAACATAAAGTCGTTCTGGTACAGATTGTGTGTAATTCCACTTGGTCATTTTAACTAATTTGATCTAGATATTTCTGAACTTCTGCAATTGTTTCTTTCCAATAATCGCCGGTGTAATTGGAATATCGTTTCAGATCGGATTCAACTTCTTCACGAGTTTTTGATCGTTTTTCAGTTAGTAGTTTAATATCGGCCAGACTATCACCACCATAGCGGATATATTCTGTTCCACCATCAAGAAAGATAGCATCACAACCACATCGTACAAAATCGTGACGATGCCTGGATTCAATAATGTCTCCACATTTACCACATTTTGCAACATTTCGGGTGATTACGTGTGTATCGTACATCAGGTGATCCTTTTTTCACGAATCATGATTTCAAAAGTGTCCCAAAGATCGTTGAACTTTTGTTCATAGATTTCTCGTAGACCAATAAGTGCATTTTGGGTGCGATCAATATCTTCTGCTTCGGTAATCTTGAGAACAGTTTTAATATCGTCGGTGATTCTCCAGCATTCAAGCAATTGCTGTTCAAGATCAAAACGGTCGGGGGATTTCATATTTTCCTTGAAAGTATCATTGTAAAAAAAGAGCCAGTGTTTTAAGGCACTGGCTCTAACTTCTTCTTAATCATCATCAAAGAAGAAGGGATGAATTCTATGGTGCTTCCTGCTGGATTTGAACCAGCGACCTATCCGTTCTCGTTTGTGTAGCTTTCGCTACTCCGTGGACTATGCCTTGACCATATCCAGTTTCCTGGACTTAGGCCGGTGCCGTCTAGTCTCTACACGTTCAAAGTGATTTATCACTAAGCTTCGCTCGGCGTTGCCATATCATTTCTGACTTAGGTTTCACCGAATTTGACACCATTCACACAGCGTATTTCTACATCTGGTGCACAAAATTTATGAGCGGAGTACTCTAACCACTGAGTTAAGGAAGCATCAGGGGCCAATTTCTTGGCGCCATTTCTAAATTGTACTACTATTTATTTTTATAGTCAAGCGTTTTTAACATTAAATCTATAATCTCTGTACTGCGCCCTGGACTTGAACCAGGATCGTCCCACTTATGAAGAAGGTGCAATAACCATTATGCTAGCGCAGTACAGAGATCACGATCTATTGTAGATCAACTCACAGTTGTCGTCAACAGCTAGTTTATTCGCTATCAACAACAACTTACAGACTCTATTGTGCCCCATAATGTCTTTAATGTCAACACCTAGAACAAAGATAAATAAAATTGTCGTTAGCTTTGTGGATTCGGCCCCACTCAGCAACCCCGGAAACCACTGGGCTGTCCGACACAACTATTTATAGGAAACCAAAAATGAAAAATAAATTCTGCTGCACCAATTGCCATAAAGAAATTTTAATAAAAAATTATCATAGGCATCAAACTTCTGATCATTGTAAAAAATACAGAATACCTTCAACCACTGAATGCAGGTATTGTGCGAAATCATATAACACCAAAGTTTCAACTGCTAATCATGAACCTTATTGTGAGTCAAACCCAAATCGTAAATTTCGCAAAGCATGGAATAAAGGTAAAACACAAAACAATGATAGTAGAGTGGCAAAGTATGTAAACACAATGTCAGAAAAAATAAAATCA
>Ga0247723_1001124_pt1 | contig 16136 bp, 17 predicted proteins | sample MSEWelMarce5H_FC_FD_189079 | JGI IMG/M metagenome (GOLD analysis project Ga0247723, IMG submission 189079) | Subsurface sediment microbial communities from gas well in West Virginia, United States - MSEEL Well Study Marcellus 5H_FC | ecosystem: Environmental > Terrestrial > Deep subsurface >...
ATCATGGATGAGGAGAACAATATGTCAGAGGAGGCTAACCAAGTCATCTACTTACACATAGGCTTCTTAACCATAGCCTTTATCCTTGATTAATCGTCATGAACTGAAGAATATACTAGGATAGTAACTAAAAAGCCCTTAGGAGATAAAACTCTTAAGGGCTTTCTTATTGTAATTGTAAACTTAAACTTTAGATTTGTATACTTATTCTTCGTCTGTATCTTCAAAGCTAGTTAGGAATAGAGCTACTTCAGCTTTCCTACGTTTAACTAGACCGGGGAGTTCTCTACCACCTCCCTTAGTCCACTGCATGAAAGCTTCAGCAGCATCCTTCCATTCACCTCTATTGATCTTCATCCGAATAGTAGAACGCTGAAAATTGCCCAGTCCGGCATTGAAGGCAAAACTGACGCACGAATCGAAAGCCCCTTGATGACCAGATAGAGTAGGAGCAAGTCGTAGAACACCACGTTCAAAAAGGTTGACATCATCTGCGAATAGCTTTTCGATTTCCTCTTTAGACCATACACGATTGTCCTCCTGTCTCAGTGGTAACTCTTTACGAATTGTTGTAGTTTGTCCCTCTTTAGCTACCATTGGTAATCTGATCTGTTCTTGATAGAGGACATGACCATAACCTATAGTCCAGATATGAGCAGGACACAGGTAAGGTTTATTCCTGCATCCCTCAAACCTGTGCATCAGGTCAGCTCCAGCTTTACTTAGCTTCATTTCTTAGCCCAGCTACGTGATCCAAACCAGAAACCTATGATACCTCCAAGCATAGCCATCTCATCACTGCTGAAGATAATGTCAGACAATCTGATTAAGTCATCCATGTTCATCACTAAACTAGGTCTGCTGTACACATAGTAAGCAATCCAAGCATTGATAGCACAGAGTTCAAAGACAAAGATATAAGTCACCATAGGACGTACAGTGCCTACGAAGTTAACCACCCACTTACTAGCCTTATCCATGATCTTCTTGTCATGGTCATAAGCTGCTACAGTCATCTCAGCATCAGTCTGCATTGCAATCTGATCTGTACGTATCTCTTCCATACGCTCCTGAGCTGCAAAGCCTTGAGCCATCATCTGAAGCTGCATCTCAACTTGAATCTGAGCTAATGCTAACTCATGCTTCTGATCGTTCTTGTTCTGGAAGAAGTCTAATAGTTTAGGTAGACCTGATATTAGTAGACCACCAAGGGTTGAGAATAGTGATAACATTAAAGTCCTATCTTAGATAATAATAAAGCAACAATCCTATTAGAAAGATCGTCAGGGAGAAACTTAAGGAAGCCTAAAAAGTACAGAGCTACACAACCATAGACAAATATCTTTAGACACATATCAAATGTCTTCTGATAATCATTCATGGTTAGCGACCACACCTTTGAGTAGTTGCACAGAAGTCCATGAGTTCACTGATACCAACAAACACTAAGAATAAAACAAAGAAACAACCACCTATAATCATAGCTAGTTCATTCATCTCTTGTTCCTTCTCTTTAGCCTTCTTCTCAGCTCTCTTTAAAGCACTAAGTTCTCTGGCATCATCTAAGTCCATCTGTGCTTGACGAGCTTTTATCTTGTTCCAGACATCAATCTTACCTGTCTGCATGAAGAGCATCTTAAGTTCTTCTTCAAAGACTTTAGCTTGCTCTAAAGCCATCTCAATCTGTAAGGCAGTTCCCATATTGGAACCCTTGCTCTTCTTTGTCTCAATCAATGCTTTAGTGGCAACACTCTTGGCATCGAACATCTTGCCAATCATAGGTGCAAGAGAACCTAGGTCATTGGCTACTTTACTAGCCTTCTTGACCATCGAAATTGCTGACTGTATACCTGCTAGAGCTGTTAGAGGATCAACGATCATTTGTTATATGCTTTCTTCCATTCTAGACATACGACAATACGAGTCTTATAGTCAGCAGCCCACCTCCATGTCCACTTAACACATCTATCTGCATTAGGGTCGAAGCCAGCTGTCGCTATAAAACTCGTAAAGATGATAAGAAGGGCTAGAGTTAGCCTCTTCATTGGGATTACTTAATAGGTAAGTTTGAAATATCGTATTCACTCTTAATTTGAAAAGGATTCTTCTCAAATGACATAGGCTCATTTAAAATGTTATTCATTGGCTCGATAACCAATTTAGTAAAAGCTGTAGGACTAGAAAGCCTGTCCTTAGCTGTAGCAACAAACTTTAATGATTTAGCTCCCTTGGGATCAAGTAACAGTTTAGCTAAGTTACGTTGAGACAATAAAAGCCCACCAGCTGTAACAAGAACACCGGGTAAGTTGTCTTTAGCTTGTTGTTGTTGCTCAGGGTTTAAAAGAATAATATAACCTGAACCGTATAATGCAGCTGTTCCGGCAAGGCTTTTCATAGCCCCTGCTGTAGCCATGTTGAATCCTGCTTCTTTAGCGGGTGCAACAAGACCTAACTTAGCTGCATTATTCATAGCTTCAATAGCTTCCTTCTGAGGTGTTCCTCCAAAGAGAACATTAAAAGTGTTTTGCATTGCTTTATTCTGCTCTAGATCTTTAGAGAACTTAAGCATATTCTCAGGTGTTCCTGTCAAAGCATCTAAGTATCCTACACGCAAAGCATTCATAATTTCTGCAGAAGACTTCTTATTTAAGTTACCCGCTGTAGCCAGTGCTTTATAAACATCTTTAATGGTTGTTTCATTACCATTAGCGAAAAGGTAAGAACCTACCGCTTCTGGACTTTTAACCATTGCTTCATTAATAGTATCTGATTGAAAACTTTGAATACTCTTTCGATACGATTCAGTTACTGTACGATATTCTTTAAGTAACTCAGGAGGAAGTGTTCTACCAGCTGAGAAATCTAAAGCATTGTCAAACTGTTTAATAACACCTGAAATAGTACCGGAGGCTCTAGAATCTTTCTCAGAACCCATAGAAGCATATTTATCACGATTCTCAGCTAACCAACGTGAACGCATCTTATGAAGTGTAAAGAAATCCACAGTTGGTGGAAGAGCTTTCATTTCATTTAATATTGAACGTTGACCTGCTGTTAATGCTTGAGGATCTTTAAGTTCTGAAGTGGCCCAGTTCTTAATTGAGAACATATTTACTTGAGGAGCACCACCAGTGGTTGTCTCAATCAAATTACTCTTAGGAGCTGAAGAAAAGATACGTGTATAGATAGGGTCTACAGAGTCACTTAAAGCCTTTTCACCCTCTTTAATGAAGTTTTGAAATACTTGTCCAGAAGCTATTTGAGCTGATGAATTATTACGAAGTGCTTGTTCAAACTCAGGCGAAGTTGCAAACTTCTTTAATACATCCTTTTGACCTGCCTGTAATGCAAGAGCAATCTCTTGTTGTTTGTTCTTAAACAAATCAGAAGTAGCCGGAGTATTTACAAGCCCTTCTAAGGTTGCATCAAGGTTGCTTCCTGTACGTGCTGAAGCTGGTAATGAAGAACCTTGTTTCTCTAAGAATGTCTGAGCTGCTTTATTAGCATCAGGAATATCTTTCTTAGTAAAGCCTAATATATCTCCACCAAAGCGAAGTGTTTTACCTAAACCTTTGATAACAAGATTTCCACCAGCATCCCAAGCAGCTTCCTCAAGACCTGCCATACCTACTCGTTTTAGTGAGAAAGGCTCATCCTTAGCTATTTGTTCAACAGCTTCGCCCACAGCTCCACCTACAAACGAACCTGCAGCAGATGCTACAGGCCCTAAAGCTGAACTAGGAATACCTACAATAGCTCCTCCAAGTTGCTGACCACCAAAAGCACTACGAGGACGATAATTAGGACTTAAAACAGAAGTACCGGGATCTTCCTCTGGCTTAGGTGCTTGTGGTTGCTGACCTTCTACTGGAATACCAGAAATGTCAAATTCATTAGCCATTAATTAACTCCTAGTTCTGCTTTCAAAGCGTCAATCTCAGCTTTCTCTTGTACTGTCATTGATCCTTTGGCTTTAACAGCTGCCACCTTTGACTTAAGTGAAGACAGTTTTTCACCTTTACCTTGAAGGTTAATACGACTTTCCATTGAGGAGTTTTTAATCTTCCTCCAACCGTCCATAATAATGCCTAAGTTTTCCTTAAACATCTTATCAGTAGGGTCTAAGCTACGTGTCTTATCAATAATAAGTTGTAATTCAGGTGCTGTCAAAGCTCCAAAACCTGTAGCACCTGTTCTGCTCTGTGCTTTTAACTGTTCCAGTGCTTGTAAGGCTTTCTCACTGTTTAAAGAACTAACTAAGTTCTTCATTGACTTAGCATCTGAGAACGGAATATTATTAAACAAAGCTTGATTAGTAGCTTGTAGCATTGTTCCGGGAGCAAGTTTCAATGCTTTCTCAGCAGTATTGAGAGTAGTATCAACAGATGACTCTACACCGCTCAGCTTTTCAATAGCCATTCTCTTTTCATCGGTAGCTTTCTCTTCTTTTTGCCTTGTTTCTAAGTTTAAAGCATCGATACGTGCTTGAGTAAGCTGACCAGCAAGAGCTTTAATTCCTGAACTATCTCCAGCCATCAAAGAAGTAGCTCTTTGAGATTTCATTGCTTGTTTCTGTTGATCGGATATAGGAAGACTCTCCACTAATCTTTCAAACTCAGAAGTAGCTTGTTTAGATTCAGGTTTAATCTTAGCATCTACTTCAGCACGAGCTTGAGAACCTTGAGGTAAAGAGTCTCTGTACTTCTGTAGTTTTTCAATCTCAGTTAAATCAGGCTTATCAATCCATTCTAAATCTTGAGGATTTTCAGACTCTTTAAACTTCTTCAAACTAGCTGGTGTTACTTTACCTACAGCAGACCGTAAGAATTGTTGGAAAGGATCTGCAGAAGCTCTCTCACGCTCACGCTGTGTTTTAAGTGCTTGTTCAGAACCTAGTTTAGCCTCTTCCATGTCCATAGCTTGAGCACGTTGAGTTAACTGAAAAGCTGACTCAGGGTCTGTAGCCTGTAGTGCAGCAGCCATATCACGAAGACCTTTAGCTGTATTTGTATTGTACTGACTTGCAAGTTGACGCAAACGAGTAGCACGTTGGATAGTTGGGTCTTGTATTTCAACTCCAAAAGCTCCAGCTAAACCACGACCTAGATTAGCACCACCCTTGTAAGCCATTGAGCTAAGTTGCTGATTCTGATTCATTTCAGCAAACTGTGCAGCCTTTTGCTCTATCAGTTGACGTTGCATTTCCTCAGGAGTACCCATGCCTCCAAACAAACCTTGAATTGATTGTGTAGCCATAGTGTTTCCTTAAACTGTCAAACCTTTGATGAGCTGTGCAATAGGATCTGTTAAACCAGCCACAGTTCCTTGCAATGCTGCACGTTGAGCTGTATTAGCAGTTGCTTGACCTTGTGCATATTGATTAGCTGCAGCTTGAGCTTGTGCTGCACCTGCTGCACCTAAGCCTTGACCGTATGTCAAAGCATTAGCAGCTTGATTCTCAATGCCTGTAGCACCTGCCAAATAGTTTGTATAAGGTGTAAGAGCTTGATTCTGTAAGTTAAAGCCTTGACCTGACAAGTTTAATCCACCAGTCATTAAGTTCTGACCGAAGGTAACTTGTTGTTGACCAGCTTGTTGAGCCTGTGCAGCCAACTGAGCATCCTGAGCTGAACGAGCATTGTACATAGCTGCCAACTGAGGATTAGAGGCAAACAAACCTTGAGCACCTTGAGTGTAACCAGCTGTAGTTGCACCAGTGGCTAGACCTAAACGACCTTGCTGTTGCTGCTGATTAACAGTTTGAGCCAGTTGTTGTTCACGACCGGGAGCTAACAGTTGCTGTTGCTGAGCCATGTACTGCTGAGCTGCAGCCTGAGGTGTCTGAGCTACATACTGAGCACCCAAGTTAAACAGACCACGGCCTTGCTCATTGATGTTAGGTTGAATACCTTGAACCTGCTGAGCCTGACCTAAGCCAGTACTAGCCATTCCAAGTAGACCTTCACGTAAGCCAGCTACATCAGGAGCTACTTGGTAGCCAGCACCAATGAGTTGACCAGTTGTAGGGTCATAGTTAAAGCCTGACTTACCAAACCTAGTTGTAACTCCAACAGGTCTGAATTGAGCCATCTGTGCAGCTTGTTGAGCTGACTGTCTAGCTGCTTCAGCTGCTTGGTCGGCTGCGTAGTTAGAACCAATAGCACCTACGGCACTAGAGCCAAGGGTTCCAAGTAAACTTGTCCAATCAATAGGATCAGCCATTAGTATGTACCTCCGTCAATAGTAGCTGTTAAAGTACCAGAGACAGTAAGATTTACTGCAGTGGTTGTTCCTGTTAGTGCACCGTTATTAGCATCTGCTTTAGAGTTTACTGCTGACGCAATAGAATCAAACTCAGTGTTAACCTCAGTACCTTTAATAATCTTGCTTGGATTACCTGTGTTAAGGCTATCCTTAATTGCAAAGTTAGTTGCTTTAGAATAATTACTCATCTTGTTTTCCCTGTCTTAACATAGACATCCAGTTTCTGAATGGAGATTGATTTATTAAACACATTGGTTTCAAAGCCAAGTTGAATAACCTTACCTGAACCACCAATGTTAATAATCTTATTATCAAAGGCTGTACCACCGTACTCAGCAATGTTATATTCAGCGATGTTGTATTCAGCAATGGCTGCATTAGCTAAACCAAACTGCCTACTGTTTAAAATATCACTGTAATCAAAGCCAAACTTTAAAGTAACTGGATAACCTTGACCACCAATAACTGTAACTCCAACCTTCTTCATAAGCTTAATGACAGTTGGTGACTGAAAGTCAAAGTAATTGGTAAAGTATCTCATTAAGTATGAGTTAGCATTGTCTTTGTAGCCAGTGTAGTATCCAATGTAGCCAGCCTTACCAAACAATAACTCTTTACTTCTGGTGTACTTCAAAGCTGTAGGGACTAAGCCATCCCATGTTGTAACCCTGTTAGCACCGTTAGGTAGAGGTGCTCTCATGTCAAAACAGTACACCAACTGACGAGCTGGTAAAGACAATAGATAGAAGGCTTCTTTGTCTGAGTACACAGCCTTGATCTCATCAGCATCTTCTAAGCTAATCTCAAGCACTAAGTCATCACGTACATTGGCACTTAAGTCACGCATTGGAGCTGACTTCTCTTGGATGGTACGCATCAATGAACGTACACCTGAGTCAGACAAGAAGATAACATCACCACCTGTGGTAACTACTGAGTCTCTAGCTACACAGCCAATACCTGTTAAAGCATCTGATAGTGTGATATTGTTAGGATCATTAGCATTTGAATACACTAAGATCTGTCTACGACCAAAGATGATTAAGAAGTTATTGTGAGCTGCTAAGGCTATAATCTCATCAGCACCATTAGGCCACACCTGAGATACATCTAGAGTACCTGATGTACCAGTACTTAAGACATGACCTGATAGTAAGTCTGAGAACTGTACAGTACTCTTAACTGATGTATTGTTAGCTGACCATGTACGACCATAAGCACTGATTACACAGTTGTTACTCTGTACAGTTCCTAAGTAACCAGTCTTCTCAGATACACGCTTGTATGTAGTTGTACTGACAGCAGGGTCAAACACTAAAGGTGTATGTCCAGCTTGATACATATACAGACAACCATTCAAGGGAGCCATCTGCCAGTTATCATCTGTGATTGTTGGAGCTGTACCACCACCATAACTGATCTGTGATAGTGTTGTACCAACTAACTTAAATAGTTTATTGTTACCAGCTGCAATAATGTATGAGTTACCTGAATTGTCTATTAGCTCAGCTATAGTCTTAACATTAGCCTCACCTAAGTCATTGTTAGTTGCATGGGAGGGAAGCCATCCCTTACGAGCACCAATACGACCAAACTTATCAATCACACAGTTGTTAGCCACAGTAGCATAACCAGCCTCTAAAGAGACTGAGCTATCCTGAGTATTCAGCCCCATAAAGCCCGGAGCTGCTACAGTTGTAGTTAAGAGCTTAGCAACCATTAGACATCAACCCAAGTAGTTTCTTCATCATATCTGTTACGCTCAATGGCTACAGCATCTGCCAAAGCTAAACGATACTGTTGATAGATTTCACTGAAGGCTGTACCTCCATCTTCACCTCGTTCACCAACAGCTTTAGCGTAAGCCAGCATCTGTACTAGGTGAGGAGGAACCTTTAATAGGTCAGCATTGGCACTGAGGTCAACTTGAGGAATAACTAATTCAAACCTCAATGAATAGACACCATCAGGTTGAGGCCATATATCTACCTGAGTATCATCATTGGAGATACCACTGTAGTTATAGTATATTGGAGCTGCATTCTGTGTAGTACCAATGTAGTACTGTCTGTTCATCCAATTAGTAGGTACTGACCTCATAGGTACATCTTCAGTGTCATTCAAGACATCCACTGTCCTGAACCTCTGACCTGAACCTGTTAAAGTATAGTTACGAGTACTGGCTACTGTAGGTAACACAATAGTCTGTGTTAAACAGTTCCAATCGTAAGCATCCTCAACTTCCCTTTTAGCATCATTAACAAAGACTCCAATTAAGGAACTATAAGGAGTATCTCCCACTGACGATACTTCAGTTTCTCTCAATCGTATAAGTACGTTGTTAACCAACTGTAGATATGTCGTAGCCATCAATATTCCTTATATCTTTATAATAATATAGTAACACACTTTTACTAGCTTGTCAAGTGTTTTTATTACTTTTTCTTACGTTTCTTAGCTTGCTCAGCCTCTGACATAGCAATGGCGATGGCTTGCTGGCGAGACTTCACCACAGGGCCACCTTTACCACTGTGGAGAGTACCTTCTTTGTACTCACCCATAACCTTCTTCATCTTGTTTTTAGCTGTTCTCTGACCACGTGTAGGCATATTCATGATGTTATTTCACTCCATTAAATCTATTGTCGATAGCTAACCAAATAGCTCCAAAGAAAGCACCTATAATAATGATAGGTTTAACAGCTTTAGCGATCCACTCAAGTACCATAAAAGCACCTGCTGCAGCATTGAAGGCTTTAACAACCTCCTGTGTATTCTTCTCTATGTTGTCTACCTTGGACTCTACAGCCAGTAGGCGATCATAGATGTGCTCGTGAGTAACTTCATCCTTCATTACGGTGTCTCACGAGTCGTTACTGGTGCAACAACATTGATAAATGCCTCAATGGTTGAGCAAGCTGTAATAGCCACCTCTTTAGCCGTACAGTCAGCAATGATGGCTGCTCTAGCAGTTACCACATCACTAGGAATAGCCACATCACGTTCTGCCTTGCGAATGACCATCCAATCGGTGCTTGCCAGTTGTGAGTTGGCATTTGCTTTGTTCTGAGCAATCCATTGTGACTTCAAGCCCTTAGTGACACTTGCATCTTCCTCAGTCACATCCTCCAAAGCCTTTGGCGTGTTTGTGTAGGTGCGAGTGACCACAGAGCCATTAACTTGGTAGCTGTCAAAAGTCACCCAATAGAAGCGTTGGTCTTTCTGCTCACCTTCAACCACTTCCAATGCGCCTTGCTCAATAGCAAAAGCATGGTTAGGGTTTGATGTGTCAGGAAAGAGAGTTGCTAGTTCACCAACTTTGGTGACTGCGTTGTTTTCAATGAGTGCGTACATATTGAGTCCTTATTGTGCAAGGGAAAATTTAAAAGGTACAGAAGCAAATGCGGCATAAATAAAAGTACCACCATTTTCATTCACATCATCACCACCTGATATTTCAAATCCGTTTGCCGTTTGCAAAAATGGGCCGGGATAAGAAGCGTATTCTGCATCTGATGTATTTGCTGATAGATAGACATTACGAGGTTTAACCATTCGCCAATTAGTTCCACTTGAACTTGTACGTTTAACTAGAATTAGTGCTGGAGTAAATCCTAAATAAATAAAGTTTCGGTTTGTGTTGCCATTGCCTGTGTAAGAGCCAAACTTGCTATACCCTGCTACTTCTGCAAAGCAGTATGCAACCTCTGTGTATCCTGTAGCAAATGGCCCATTAGAATAAAACACAGTGCTTGTTGGCGTTGTATTTTGCCAAGTAAATGCGTTTGAAATAGCCGCATCAGTATTATTTAAATTTAAATATTTTCCTGCGCCAATAGATACATGATAAACAACCCAATTGCTTGTATTATTTCTTGACTTTATAATAATCATGCTAGGTGCAACACCAAGACCATGACCAATACTTCCGCTATCAGCCGTTGCAGTAAATGTCACCACACTAAACCCACTCGTAGTGTTTGCGCTTACTGTTGAAGTGATTGACCCTGCTGTGTTGGTAACTGCTGTGCCGCCTGCTTTCCAGTTCCAAGACACCATTTGATTTAAACTGCCATTGAATGTATCGTTGTTTGTTGTTCCTGGTGTTAATGTAAAACCATCAGAGTTAAACGATGACAAATAACCATTGGGGTCGTTTGTAATTTCAGCAAGCGAAAGATTTGAAATTAAAAGTTTTCCACCACCGCGAACAGAATCAAACAATCCATTAACAAACGCATAATTTCGTACTTTTAGCCAAACCCAATCAGGTTGAAAGCCAACACCAGTTACCGACAAAGTGCCGCCATTACCATTGTACAAAACAGGATTAAAATACTTACCCGCTTGCGTAGCAGTAGTCGCCCCAATCGTAGGCGTTGGCAAGTTCTGTGTGCAAAGTGCTTTGAAGCCACTTGGGGCTGTGTAGGCAAATGGGCGTTGACCAAAGTTGGCTGATACTGTGCAACTCTCAGAACGAACAGCATAAGAAATTGCATTAGAGCCAGCCAAAGTTCCAACAGGGTTTGTTCCTGTTACTGGGTCTGCGCCAGAACCACTAAAGTTTTGCCAAGTTCCATTTTTACTAAACCACACTTTGCGTGTTCCAGCATCAATAGCAATTCCAATGATGTCACCAGATGTGTAGCTAATTACAGGGCTTGTCTGAGAACCATCATAAACAGTAGTGCCATTTATAAATAATTCACCTTTGTTGTAACCACCCCATGAAATAGTCAAACTACCAACCATATTGTTGTTAGTCTCTGCTACGTCTTGAATACCAATGCGGGGGTAATTCTGTCCAGATGGTGCAAACTCAGCGTACCATTTTCCTGATGTTACAGCTATCGTTGACTGAGTAGAGTTTTGTGGCCCTGTGCTACCTGAGTCTAAGTTTCCATTTAATAAGTTTGAAGTACCCAACTTAACTAAAGGATTAAAAGTTGCGTAATTCCCCCGTACAGTCCCACCCACACCAGTATCCACACCATAGCTTGTTGGTGAATCAACAAGAGAGTCATTACCCGCACCAGCAGTCACGCTGAAGTTATTAGGTGTCCAGTTGTTGCCGTTACCTGAGTAGTCTTTACCCAATGTAGCCGCAGTTGTGTTGCTATTGTCTGAGAAGTTCAGATAGAAGCCGTTAGTGCCGTATGAGCCTGAGTAGGCTTTAGGTTGCCATACGCCTGTTTGTGCGTTGGTTTCTCCAAAGGATGATGGGGTTAGGGCTTGACCATCGATTAGATAAGTTTCTGTCAGATAACCACTGTAATAGTTATTGTCACCAAACTCGTCACGACCATACGCATGAGGCACAGTTGAATTTACAGCACCATCATAGTTTTGGCTTGGGGTTATGTTTGTCCCCGAAAAAGCCGTAACTTCTACGCCATTTATGTACAGTCTAAATCGATTAGATGCAGATGCTTGCGTTGTATCTAAAACAACAACCAAATGGTAAAAGGCACTAGGGTCACGAAATACTTGTGTAGTTGTTTTTTGTAATTGTGTTGAACCACTATAGTCAACTACATCCAAAGTATTAGCAGATGAAAAATTGATGTAAAACTGCGTACTAGAGCCATTGCTTGCGCTAAACAAGATGTTGTTTCCAGTAAGCGCACTCAACTTAACCCATGCGCTAAATGTCCAAGTCTTACGATTCCCCGCACTCGCAGGAGTACGATTCAGATAAGCAGAATCTGCGCTGTTAAAGCGCAAACTGCGTGAGATTTGATAGCCACCAGTAGAGGCTTGTGTTGTGTTTGAACTAAACATTTATATCCTTAGACTGTGTAGTTCTGTCCAGCCACTGACCCAAGCCAACTTGACGAATCAATGGCTGTGAAGACAAACTTATCAGCCTTAGAAGCTGTAGCTGTAATAGTCGGTGCAGTACCAGCAGGCCACTTAACCGATGCAGGCCATGTCACAGTACGAGAGCCTGTACCATCTTGCTTCTGTACCAATGTAAAACTCTTACCAGCAGCAGGTGTGGGGAATGTGTATGTGCAGTTGCCAGTTAATGTTAGGTACTGCACAGAGCCGTTAGCAAGGTCAATGGTGTAGGCTGTGCTAGTGCTTGCTGTACCTAGTTCTTCTGTGTAGCCGTTGGTGAATGTGCCAGCTTCAACAGTCTTAGAAGTTAATGTTTGAGTATCTGTTGTACCTACGACAGTACCTGATGGAGCCGTCTTTGTAGCCCATGTATCTAAGTCAGCATCCCAAGCTTGTACGTTAGTACCAATAGCCACACCTAAGTTAGTACGAGCTGTAGCTGTATTGGTTAAGTCAGATAGGTTGTTAGCTTTAGACAGATAATCAGCACCTGAGACATAAGCAGCTACCCAAGCTGAACCAGTGTACAGCTTCATAATCTGAGATACACTGTTGAAGTACAGAGTACCAGCCACTAGAGCATTACCATCGTTATCTACTGATGGGTCTGCTGTTTTAGAACCTAAGTAACGATCATCAAAGTTATCATAGGCTGTCAATGTAGCATCACGAGCAGCTTCAGCAGCTGTCTGAGCACTGGAGGCATTAGAGGCACTTGTTGAGGCATTAGATGCACTGGTAGAAGCAGCTTGAGCATGATACTTAGCTGAGTACTCACCACCAGCTACAGTACCTGAAGTCTTAGTAGCCCAATCGTTAGCCAATGTAGCTGACGATGCTGCCTCTGTAGAGTAGTACTTAGCTGAGTACAGAGTACCATCTACAGTAGAGCCAGTCTTAGTAGCCCACTCCTTAGCTGCACCTGCACTGTTTGTAACACCTGTACCACCGATAGACCAAGCTTTAGATGAGTAATCAGTTGAAGCTACTTGACCTGTAGTCTTAGAAGCCCACTCACTTGAAAGTGTTACATTGGATGCACCTGTGGTAATCAAGCCATCGACATAACCTTTAGTGGATACATCTGTTGAGCCTGATGGACTACCCATGCCTGTGATAGAACCGCCTGTAATTGCTACAGCGTTAGCCTCTTGATTACCTAAAGAGCCAACAACCTTAACGATTGTACTACCACTCTTGGTGTATAGTTTCTTATCTGTGGTGTTAATTGCAAGCTCACCAGCTACTAAGTCACCTGCTACAGGGACTGCTGAGGCTGTACTGCTATTCTTTGTAATGATCGTTGCGGTCATCTAAGTTATTCCTTATACGTAACCAAGTTTAGCGTAAGCAGCTGCTACATCAGCAGGACTTACACCGTAAGCTGTACCCATCTGCTGAAGTGCTGCCAATGATGATCCCGGTCTAGCTGCCAACTCAGCAGCCAAGGTTTTCTCAACTATTGATTGCTGACCTGCCTCATCAGCCCCACGATATTGTTGAACATTCTCAATGGCAGTTTGATAGTCAGCTGGATTCTTAGCTACATTGTAGATAAAGCCAGCATCTACAGCACCAAAGTTAGGATTGTTCGTTGCAAACAAGCCTTTAGGATTCAGTTGGTTATAAGCATTCTGTACTTCTGTAACTGGAAGATTCATTGCTTTAGCAACTGCTGCAGGATTAGTACCTGTAGCATCCATCTTAGCTACAATGTTAGCATAAGCTGTAACTGGATTCTTTAACTCTTGACCAATTACATCTTTAATCTCATTGGTCATAGCTGGTAAATAGTAGCCTTGACCTCGCAGATAATCAATGTCTTTCATCTGCAAGTTAAATGTCTTCATTAGCTGCTCAGTAGACATACCAGCATTGAGAGCACCAATGAGAGCTTGCTTAGTCTGAGGGACATTACCAGATCTGTAAGCATTCATCAAAGATGTCATAGGAGCTACGAGATTAGCTGGAGTCCTTGATACACCGTTCAAGTCTTTAGCGACAGCTGCATTGGCTGTATCAGCTCCTGACATCATACCACCAGCACCGCCAGCATCACCACCGTACCATGCAGCTAGGTTAGATACTACATCACGAGGAGCACCGGGCATAGCTTGATTGTATGCACGTTGAACTCTTGAATAGTAATCAGCATTGTACTGTGGAGTACCTTGTGTAGGGATTGATACACCAGCTGCTGTAGTATTTGCTCCAGCTTTATTACCACTAGCATTGGAGATAGCATTATTAGCACTTACAAGTCCTGCAATACTAATACCAGCTTTTAGTAAGTTAGCAACTTGAGCAGTAGTTAAACCTGTTGAAGCTGCTGCTGCAGCTACTTCAGCTGCTGTAGCACCACCTGCAAGCAACCCTGCATCTGCTAACGCTTCACCAGCAAAAGCAGTTTCAGCACCAGCTGCACCTGCTGCACCAGTACCAAACAATGAGCCACTAAGAGCACCGGGTAAAGCAAATGTTAATGCTGAGCCAGCTAAAAACTTTAAGAAGTCTTTATTAGCATTAACTTCTTGTTGTGTTCCTGTCTGTTGAAAAACACCTGTAGGATCATACTGATTGTAAGTACCACCTACTTTGTTTTGCTCAGGTGTGTAACCATAGATGTTTTGAAGAGCACCTTGTTGTAAAGTTTCACCTGAGCCTGTATCAGCCCAATTACCTTGATAGATAGTACCGTTCAGATTAACTGTGTTACCACGACCTGCAGCGATAATCTGCTGTATCTGCTCAGGTGTCAGTGCTTGAGGAGCTGCCATGATTTATTCGCCTTTTCTGTATAACTCAAACGTGTTGATAATATTCATTGTTGAACCAGTCTCAGACGTTGCACGAACTTGATCGCCCTCTTCAAGCACAATATAAGCACCATCGTTAAACTTAATAAACTGAGTTGGGCTTAAAACATAGTTATCTAATACGAAAATCTCAGTTGCTGCACTTGCGTCATACCACACAACATCAATAAACTTATTATTACCTGAATGGTTTACAACATAACAAAGAGGCCACCTAGCATAGTAACCAGTAGGTACTGTGAAAATAGTAGTCTGCGTTGCAGCAGTAAGAACATTACCCGTCGATACTGGTTTCATCTTGTTTTACTGTTTTCTTAGTTACTTTAGGAGTTTCAACCACTACTTCTACTACCTCAGTGTAACCTTCATGTTTCTTCATCTCAGCAATCTCATGAGCTTGGAAGAACTCCACTGTGTTACCTGACTGCTTACATTTAAACTTTGCCATTATGTCTGTTACCTTTCTGATGTACTAAATAGTAATACATTAAAAAGGCTCCCACGCCTTGTGAGCATGGGAACCTATCTAGCTATTAAGCTGGAACCACGAGGGCAACGCCACCGTAGTTACGCAACTCAGCGCAACCGTACAGAGTATCAGCTGTGAACAATGTACCGAGGTACTCTTGTTTGTACTGAGTCTGTGAACGGACACCAACTTGCTCCACCAACACCATAGAGTCCTTGTGAGCCATCAAGCACACACGACCAATGGTAGTACCGGAACCGTCAGCAGCAGACTTAGCTGTGCCAGCATTGGACGAAACGTAGACTGGAACACCATAGATGTCACCAATCATGCCGTTACGGATGCTGTTAGCTGAACCAGCTTCACCAACGCTATTGAAGGTTGTGAACTCAGTCAAACCAAGAATAGTGTTACGCACTGAAGGAGGAATCAAGAAGAAGCGGTTGTCCATAGGAACATCGCTGTCATCAAGACGCTGAATTGTACGACGAATGCCAGCAGCTGTCAAAGCTGAAGCATTACCAGCACCAGAGGAAGCTGAGTAGTCAAAAGCTGTAGAGCCATCAGCACCAACAAAAGCACCAGCGTAGCGGAAGTTACCCGCACCAGCTGTTGAAACATTGAACTGTTGACCCAAGTTCACCAAGTCAGTATCAACTTGCTTACCCAAAGCATAACCAGCGTCATCAGTGTAGAACTGACGGAGGCTAGACAATGCCTGAGCTTCAACGATGTCCTCAATCAAAC
>Ga0247723_1001126_pt1 | contig 16133 bp, 35 predicted proteins | sample MSEWelMarce5H_FC_FD_189079 | JGI IMG/M metagenome (GOLD analysis project Ga0247723, IMG submission 189079) | Subsurface sediment microbial communities from gas well in West Virginia, United States - MSEEL Well Study Marcellus 5H_FC | ecosystem: Environmental > Terrestrial > Deep subsurface >...
ACATTGTCAAAGGTACATTTGTAGTCGTGGAAGGATCGGGAGGCGTAAATGCTTATATAAATAAAAACACTGGAGCGGCTGAAGCGGTTATTCGTTGCATGGTAAATAGTTTAGAATTTGGTGGTAAGCCAACGGCAGCAGGTATTCCTACATCTAATATAGAAACTAATATAGGTTATAACAATCCTATAAATAATCCAGCCGTACAGGAATTAAAAACTAAATTAAATCTTGACGAAGAACTACCTTTTTAATTATGGATGCTGCAAGAAAAAGGGAATATAACACTACACTTTCCGACTACCAAAGAAAGAAATATAACAAATATCGGAAAGATGAGTATCATAACTTTACCGAAGAAGAAAAAGCAAAATTATTAGCCAAAAGGAAAGTATATTACGAGGCAAACAAGGAGAAAATAAAAGAAAGGCAGTTGAAATATTATCATGCTAAAAAGAATGATTAACAAGGAGCTTTTTTCAGTTGAGTGTTTTAGTGTATTAGTGTTTCTATGTAGTAAGGGTTAAAATCCTTACTACTTTTTAAAAAAGGCAAATGAATAATTTTATAAGCGAGGTTACAAATGAGGATTGCATGGAAGGCATGGCGCGGTATCCAGACAAATACTTTGATTTGGCTATTGTTGACCCGCCGTATGGGATTCAAATAAATGCAAATATGGGTTTAAAAAAAGGTAAAAAAAAGAAACATAGTAATGTTAAATGGGATAGTGAAGTTCCAAATGATTTGTATTGGATAAATCTTTTTCGTGTTTCAAAAAATCAAATAGTATGGGGAGGTAATTACTATCCTCAAATATGGATAAATGGGTGTAAACATTTTATTTTTTGGGATAAGCAAACACCTAATGGCATGAGTTTTTCTGATGGCGAATTAGCTTGGACTTCATTTAATCAATCAAATAAAAAATATACACTTAGAAACATAACAGGAGATAAAATCCACCCAACTCAAAAACCCGTAGCCCTTTACAAATGGCTTTTGCAAAATTACGCAAAGCAAGGCGATAAAATACTTGATACTCATTTAGGCTCTGGAAGCAGTCGAATAGCAGCCTATGAAATGGGATTTGATTTTACGGCTTTTGAATTGGATAAGGAATATTTTGAGGCACAGGAAAAAAGATACAACAATCATATTTCACAACTAAAACTAAATTTATGAACGATTACAAACAGTATTTCATCGAGCATGAGAAATTAAGAAATAGAATCATTGATATATGTATGCTATTTCATCAACACGACCCAGAGTTATATCCGGATATTGCCATTGAGGATATAGTTTTTGTTTACAATAATAAAACGACGTTAACGATTAGTAATATCAATTCTGTTTACGAAGATGTTTACTGTTACATTGAAATTCAATGGCTTGATGAAGATAATGAGGCAATAATTAGAGATGTATTAGAGCAAAGAAAGAAGCGCGAAGATTACTATATTTCAAGAAGAAGTAAAAAGTAAGCTAATGGAGGAAAATAAAAGGGTAGTTTTATCTATCAATTATAAAGTCTGGATTAATCGGATTATTGAGATATTAGAACTCCATAAAAAATGCTATCCTGAAAAGTACGGCAACATTGATACGAATAAAACTAAATCTTATGTGAGCAAAGAAAAGATAATTGTAGCTTATCAAGATAATAATTGGGATAATCCTATTTGTGAATTTCCAACTATTTGGCTTAGCTTGAAAGATGGTGAAATTCTTTTTAAGATTTTAACCGAAAAGTAATTAGACATCATTAGACAATTATTAGACATTTTTTAGACATTTATTTATGAAAACAAATGAACGACTTTCTAAAAACCTCACTTGACAAAGCACTCATTTACACCACGCCTGAAAAGTTGTTGGTATGGATTAAATTGAAAAGTTTAATCGGGAATCCAGAATTTAAAAGTAAAGTAGAAAATATTAAGAAATAGCGTATATTTGTAATGTTCTTTTGAATGGTGTAGCAGGTATTCAAAAGGAAATGAAGCAAATCATTGTTTCAACCTATGCCAACAGACTGCTACCTGTTGGCATTTTTTTTCTACCTATGCAAATACTACAGGAACTTGAAAGTCTTATCCCTCCATTATCAAACGAGGAATTTAAGCAGCTGGAACGCAATATTCTTGAAGAAGGAATACGCGAACCATTAATTACATGGAATGGTATTTTAATCGACGGGCACAACAGATACAGGATTGCGCAAGAACATGATATGAATTATGAAACACTTGAAAAGGAGTTTGATAATATTAATCGTGTAAAGGAATGGATGATTAATAACCAATTTGGGCGAAGGAATTTATCTAATTACCAAAGAAGCGTTTTGGCTTTGCAACTTGAAGATGTTTTTCGGGAAAAGGCAAAGGAAAATCAAATAAGAAAACCTGATTTTGTTTTGCAGAAATCTGCAGAACAAAACCCGATAGATACAAGAAAAGAAATTGCAAAGGTTGCTAATGTTTCACACGACACAATAGCCAAAGTAAAGAAAATTGAAGCCAACGCCACACCAGAAGTGAAAGCAAGGTTGAACACTGGAACAATGTCAATCAATGAAGCATATAAGGAGATAAAGAAGGAGGAGAAGCAAAATAATTTTGAAATAAACAAAGCTAATTTTGAAAAGGAAATTATTTCTACAAAGGAATATCTACCAAAATACTTTATAGGAAATAGTATTGATGTATTAAAAAAAGAACCTCTTAATAAAATTAGCTTGCTACTTAGCGACCCTCCTTATGGAATGGATTTTAAAAGTGGATTTGATTATGATAAGAAATGGGATAAAATAGACAATGACAAAATAGAAGATACAATACCTATTTTGGATAGTGTTTTTTATGAAGCTAAAAAACATTTATTGCCAGATGCACACATTTACATTTTTGGAAATCCATTTGAAATAGAAAATATTAAGCCAGTATTTGAAAAATACTTTAAACTTAAAAATATTTTAATTTGGGATAGAGAGGTTATTGGAATGGGAGATTTAAAAACTTATGGAAGGTCTTACGATATTATTTTGTTTGGATATAACATAAAATGGAAAGATTTAAACGGAACAAGAGATAGAGACATTTTAAGATTCAATAGAGTTGCTCCAAACAATTTAAAACACCCAACAGAAAAGCCATTGGATATTTTGGAATATCTTATTAAGAAATCTAGCAATGAAGGAGAATATATTTTAGACCCTTTCGCTGGCAGTTTTACAACCTGCGAAGCCGCTATGAATTTAAATAGAAATTCTTATGGAATTGAATTACAAAATAAATATTTACCAGAATGGATGATGCAAAATTAAAACAAGGTTTTTTAGGAGAATCTATTGTAAGGCAACTTTTAAAGGATTGCAAACACCAATTTGGGCAAATAGACTTAATAAGTTTTGATAAGATAAATAATAAATTATATATGTGGGAAGTAAAATGTCAAGAAAGATTTAAAGCACCTCCTTTTGATGGACACGGTTTGCCTCCTTATCAATTTGATTTTAGGTTAAAAATTGCAAACCTTACTGGAATGATTCCATTCTTTGTAATAATAGAGCCTGAAATAGATTTAAAAGGAGAACGAACAATGTTTTTTGCAAACATGAATAAATTAAACAATCTAAGTAATGATAAGAAATTTATGACTGGAGGCGCAAAAAAAAGATTAATTTTCCATATTGATTCATTTTTAAAAATGAAAATTAAGCAACAATGATAAACATAGATACAAGGCTTTTACCGCAGGTAACACCAGACCAATTATTTCTACTTTGCCATATTGTTAATTTTATGAATGAGAATAAAATGTGTTTTCCTTCAAACAAAAAATTGATTGAGCAATGTAAATTTAGCGAATCAAAAATATTAAGGATTAAAAACGAATTGGTAACAAGAAAAATCATTAGTGTAAAACAAAGGTTTAGACCCGATGGAAGCCAAACAAGTAACCTTTATAAAATTGAAAGTGAATTTATAGGAGTGTTTATTACAGGTAAAAGTATGTCAAATTTGGATACCACCCCATTTACCAATGAAGAGGGGGACACCTTCACCCATGAAGGGGGGACACCTTTAACCATGAAGCCCCATGAAGTATTAACCAATAGAAGTATTAACCATATTAAAGTATTATCTTCTTCTTCTGAAAATTCAAAAGAATTTTCGCCCATCGAAATAAATGGAATTGAAATTAAGGAAAAGAAAAACGGGAAGGTGAATCCTTTTCAACTTATATCTGAATTACAAAAATTAGAAGAAAGAGAAAAAACTTCGGACAAAAAAGAGAAAGAAGAAACCGAGCGCAAGCCGAACCCAACATACGAAGCCTTTATAATTTTTTGTGAAACGTTCGAAAGATTATCAGGAGCGAATTATCCAAAAGATAAAAACGGGTATTACCTAATGAATCCAAAAGATGCTGGGGGAATGGTTTATTTAATGAAAAATATTGAAAAGGTTGACAGAACAGATAATAGCATTGAAGCCCTTAAAGTATTTGTAACGGCTGCATGGAATTTAAACGACAAATGGATAAGGGCAAATTTTACTCCTAATACTTTGTACGGGCAATTTTCAAAGATATTTACCGGGTATCAAACAAGTAGCCCAGAGATGATTGAAAAGAAAAAGAATGATCGAATAGCTGAACTTCTTGCTGAAAAAATGAAACAATACGAAAACCAATAAATTATGAACAAATCACCAAAAGAAAAAGCAAAAGAACTTTTTAACCATTACCACAACCTTATTCAAGAAATTGGCGGAGACCTTGGACATGAAATCCTTGTTTCAATCCTTGCTAAGCAATCATGTTTAATTGCAGTTCATGAAATTTTATATTGTCTCAATTTTAGCCTTGATTTTAAAATGAATAAATCTATAAAATACTGGCTAGAAGTAGAAGAAGAAATTAATAACTTATAAAAAACCAAAACTATGAACAACTTACCAATGATAGCAAATCGTGTTGAAGAGAAAATACAAGACGTGCAACTTGTTATCCAGAACCGAGAATTAAGGATTTTTAAAACAGGAACTAAAGAAGCTATACCGAAAATTACACACGTTTTAAATCAGTTGTTACCGGTATATGGCATTGAGGTAAAGCCCGACCAGCTAATGGAGCTTATAGATTTTGTAGCATCTTACAAATTGATTTCTGTAGATGAGATAAAACTTGCATTTGAGAAATTCGCAAAAGATGAGTTAAATTTGAATGACCATAAATTATACGGCAAAGTAGATCTTCATGCGATAGGGAAAATACTTTCTTCTTACATTACTTGGAGGCAAAAAATATACTATGCTATTGATAGTGATATAATGGCAAAGAAAGAAGAAGAGGATAGGATTAAACGACTGGGCAAAGTAGCAGAAGATTATGATAAGGATTTTGATAATAAGCTAAAGAACTTTCAAAAGACTTTAGATGAAATACCTATCTTTTGGTATGATGAGTGCGTGAAAAGGGGATACATAAACGACTGGAGTGAAGGAGAAAAAGAGGCATTGTGGGCCGAAGCGCAGGAAATGGCAAGAAACGAAAAGCCTACGTCTGATAATTTAATAGAAAGAAAGAATCATCTACGCAAAATTGAAGAAGGAAACATGCCCAGGGCCCGGGCACTGGCGTATAAATTAGCCGTCTGGCGAAAAGTATTACTAAGAGATTAATCGTTTGTTTTTTGTCATAATTTGGTTTTTTGGGTGAGGCATATTTTTTGCCTCACTTTTTTTATTTTTTTTATACAAAATACATACAAGTGATATTTTTTATTTGTATCTTTGAATAGTCAGAAGGACATAACGAATTAATTACCACTAAAACACATTATCATGACAACTTCAAAGAAAACAGCTCTACAAATTAGAAATTTATTACGCATCACTAAAAAGCATGCGGTTATTGGAGAAAACGAATTTCGCAATAAGGATGCAAGGGAATATCTTCATGGTATGTACGATGATGATTCTATTTTTAACATCATTGATAATGGCAGCCATTATCTAATTTGGAAATAAATTTACGCTTAATAATTGTTTCACAGGGCAGTCACCCAACTGCCCTATTTTAAAAACCAAAATTATGACACAAGAAGAAAGAGATACGGCAATTGCAGAGGCATTTTACAATTGCACTATACACTCAATAGTCACAAATACGCATAGCCGAGAAGGTTTACATAGACTTGAATGGATAAAAGACAAGCTTAATAAAGTGCCAGTAGTTTATGACTTACAAAGACAAAATTTTAATCATAGATATATCCTTGATGTTTTAGAAGATGCCATTAAACGAAATAAAGAGTTTAACGAAGATTTTAACAAAAGAATCAATATACCATGAATGACATTAACGTAATGGTGATAAACTACTTAAATGATGTTTATCATATAAAAGATACATCTGTCGAAGGTGTAGAAAAAGCAATCGATGATATTTTTAATTTTGAAAATGTCTTGCCTCAATACAAATCTTTGTTTAATACCCTAATGGTTGAAGCTATTGATTTTGATTATGTGAGCGAAAGATTAACTTTTATTAAACTTAGAAATAAATTAGAAGCCGAATAAAATGGAAGTAGCGAAAATTGGGATAACACCCGCACAAATTGAAACTTTAGCGCAAGCAGGCGTAATTCCTGCAGGAACACCAGCCGCACAGGTTGAAGTCTTTGCTGAAAGTTGCCGTCAACACGGTTTATCGCCTTTTAAAAAGGAGATTTATCTAGTCGCATATAACAGCCGCGACGGAATGAAATACCATACTATTGTTGGCATAGATGGATTGCAACAAAAAGCCGCGCGCACTGGAAGGTTTGCCGGTATAGATGAAGAGCAATATGACAGGATGTCAGATGGAACTTACCAAACATCAAGCCAATTAAAGGCTGCAAAAGAAATGCCTATTTCATGTACGGTCACTGTTTGGGCCATTGTTGGAGGGATTCGATGCCCATTTACTGCGACTGTTTTATTTTCGGAGTATTATCCAGCCGTTTCATCGGGAAAAGATAGCTATTCTAAGGCGGCTACTATGCCATTTAACATGATAGCAAAGTGCGCTAGGGCTAAGGCTTTAAAAATTGCTTTTTCCGATGAACTTTCGGGACTACACATTGAGGAAGAAAAAGCCGCTTTTGAAGATGCTACTATACAGGCTGCTGAAATTAAGCCAGCAGCAAAATTAGATATTGATGAATTAAAAAATAAGATAATAGGTTGTGCTACTTTGGAAGAACTAACTATTTTATATAAATCAAATTTAGCTTACAAAGAACACGCTGCCCTATTTACCGAAATGGCAAATGCTATTAAAAACAAGACAAATGAATGAAATAACGCATCTTAGTTTTTCGAGATTAAAGGCTTTATCTCATTCGCCTTTATGTCTTAAAAGATATATTGAGCAGACAAGAACATCCACTAAAGCAATGGATGAAGGTACTTTGTTGGATTGCCTTTTATTTGAAAAGGACACATTTAAGGATAGATTTTTTATCATGCCTGAAGGTGTAAAGAAGCCAACGAGCTCACAAATAAACGCTAAAAAACCATCGCCCGAAACTTTAGAGCAAATAACTGTTTGGGAATCTATTCAAGCTCAAATAGGAAATAAAATTGTTATTACGCAAGATCAATACGACGATAGCGAATTTATAGCAGAATGTGTACGAAATAATAGTACGGTTGTATTTCAGGGCTTACTTCATCCGGATAACTTTAAATTTCAAGTAACCACCGATTTCTTTTATAAAGGATTTAAACACAAAGGAATTAAAGATGCAGAAGGATTAGACAGAAATGGTAAGCACGTTATTTGGGATTTAAAACGAATGGGTGCGCGTTCTGGAGAACAACTTGTAAGGAGTCAAATAAGGCACAACCAATACGACCTACAAGCAGCTATTTACTGCCATAAATACGACATTGAAAATATACCTGTTGATTACTTTATTATTGCAGTTGATAATGAAGGATACGTTACTCCTTTTAAAATCTCCCGTGACGCTAGGGAAAAAGCCCGATGGCAATGGCATAGATTAATAGCAGCCGCGCACAGGGTTAATATGGAGGGCATGGATATGGGCCCAGAGTTTTGGGGAGATAGTGAAGGATTTTTTGATTTTTAAAATAAATTAAGATGCAAATACCTAAATATTCAAATTCTTCAATAGATTGGTTAATCTATGAAATAACATTAGTTGAAAGAAATCTTTACAATAAAGATTGGATAAAACTTAACCCAAATTTAGCGGGTAATAATTTGATAGAAATAATTGACAAAGCAAGAGCAAAATATGAAAATGAATTAAAGGAAGCCTACGAAAAAGGCGTTAAATACACCGACGGAATAATAAATAACGAAAGATTCCCATTTTAAAAAACTATCATGAAAGAGTATAATAGCAAGATGTTAGAAATTAAGGCTTTTTGTGAAGAGGTTAACGCATGGATTAGCACAGCCCCATCGGCTGAAATGCTAGATGAATGTGACGAATATTTAAGACAATTATCTGCTTATTACTCTCGATATACGGTTATATCTGGCATGAATGAAAGTATTTATTCTTATCTCATGATGACTTGCATTCGTGATATGCCTGAGGAGGAGTATAAAAGAATAAAGCACTCCTCTACCTTGACAGATTACTATGTCAAAGGAAAATATCCCAAGGCTACGGCAATCTTTGAGCAATCTAAAGCGGTAAAGCAGTTGTTACTGATAACCAGTGATAATTACCGAACTTTATTAAGTTCGTTTCGTCAAGAAAGAATATTAGTAGGTCACATGACTACATAAGATATTTGCAGACCTCGGGTTTAGGTGTTATGTTATTTTCCCCTGATTAAACATTTCTTTCCACCTATTCGCGTCAGAGGATGAATTGGCAGCCTGGAAATAGACAGGCATTTTTTAATAATATTGTTGACATCAACTAAATAATAATTATGAGTAAACTTAATTTTTTAAAAACCTATATTGAACTTTACAAGTCAAATGAAGAAATGAATGAAGTTGAAAAATTAGAAACAAAAACAAATGAAGAAAGGGTTAATGAGTTAATGAAAGCATCTGGCAGGAATACTGATTATGACGAAAACAAAGCATTTAGGACAAATGAAAATAAGCTGAGATACGACCTTTGCCCAGCCATTGCCCAAAGGGAATACGCGCACGTTTGGACTGAAGGATTAAAAAAATATCCTGCCAGAAATTGGGAAAAAGGATTTTTATTTTCAGAAGTTATCGCCTCCGCAATGAGACATTTAGAAGCCATGCGACTTGGTGAAATGATAGACGAAGAAAGTGGACTTCTTCACTCCGCGCACTTAATGGCAAATGCTGCAATGCTGACAGAGTTTTATTTTACTCACCCAGAATTAAATGATTTAAAGAAATGAGCAAGCAAACGGCAGTTGAATGGTTTAATGATGAAATAATAATTCATTTAAATTTTGACCAAAGGCTATATCTTAAAGACATTTTAAAACAAGCCAAAGAAATGGAAAAGGAGCAGATAATGGATGCGCATATAGATGGTATGGATTCTTTACCTGTTTATCCAAATTATAATGGAGATGCAGAAAATTATTACAACGAAACTTATAAAAAAGAAGAAAAATGAGCAAACCAACGGTAGTTCAATATTTAATAGAGGTATTACGGGTAAATGCTGGAATACGAGTTTCAAAACAGTTTCAAGAAGAAGTTTTACAAATGGAAAAACAAATGATAATAGATGCTTATTTAGCAGGATATTCAGCAACTGAAAATCAAGGAGATTCAGAACAATATTACAACGAAAATTACAAAAACAAAGACAAATGAGCAAGCAAACGGCAGTTGAATATTTACTTATAAATATTAATGAGTATGTCAAACTTTTTGACATTGATAAAAATAAGCGTATTTTATTATTACAAGCAATAAAAACAGCATATCAAATGGAAAAGGAGCAGATAATGGAGGCTCATGGAGATGAAAGAGATTACCTTTCAGATTCTGGAAATTTTATAACTATATCAGCAGAACAATATTACAACGAAACTTACAAAAAAGAAGAAAAATGAGTAGGCAAACGGCAGTTGAATGGTTATTTAATAAAATGATAACCGAAAAACACACTATATCTGAATGGAATATTATTTGTAAAGAAGCTAAACAAATAGAAAGCGACCAAAGTCAAAATTATGCCATATTTGCTATAAGATGTGACAGGACTGAAATGAGAATATTGGAATTTAATGATTATATAAAACTTGAAGAAAACGAAAACAAATGATACTAACAGACAAAACAATCATTGACGAAATCGCAGCTGGTAACATCGTCATTGAGCCATTGATTGAGGCGAACATTGGTACTAATAGCGTAGATTTAACGCTATCAAAAACTTTGTTGCTCTATACCGACCAGGTATTGGATACAAGAAATAAAAATGATTACGCTGAAATTATTATTCCCGATGAAGGCATGATTTTACAACCAGGTATTTTATATCTTGCATCAACTGTTGAATATACCGAAACCTTGCGCCACGTTCCAATAATTCAAGGGAAATCAAGTTTAGGGAGGTTAGGGTTATTTGTCCACATAACGGCAGGATTTGGGGATGTAAATTTTAAAGGGCATTGGACTTTAGAACTTGCTTGCATTCAGCCAGTCAAAATTTACCCTGGCATGAAGATAGCACAAATCTGCTACCATGATATCAGCGAAATGCCATACACTGATTATGCTTCAAAAGCAGATGCAAAGTATTCAAATCAAGGGAGCGATCCAGTAGCCTCAAAAAACTATTTAAACAAATAGCCATGACGGAAAAGCAAAGAGATAAATTGCACGAACTAAATTTTTATGTTTGGTTTATGGTGTCAGTATTTATGGGTTTAGGTCTATTTGCCGATTTGATTTATTTTTTAGTAAACAAATAGCCATGACGCTAGAAAAAAAAAAGCTTGGAAATCGGAGTATATGAAAAAATACTACTTGAACATGAGCGATTATCAAAGAGAAAAAAGGAGATTAAAAAATCTTGAAAACAAAAAAAGGATATACCATGAAAATAAAACAACGTGCAAGAATGAAAATTACGACAAACACAAATCATATAGGTTAAGAAATGCCGAGAAAATTAAAGCTTATCAGGCTGAGTATCGTAAAAAACAAAAACAAAAAAAGAATCATGCTGACTGAAAATGAAAAACAAAAATTAAGCAAAGAAATAGCACTTATCATAGTAGCTATTGGAGGTATAGTAACTCTATCCTATGCTATTTATTTTATTGTTGACACCTTAAAAAAATGGTACTGATGAAATATGAAATAAAATACAATGACAAAAGAATGATCATTGAGGCTGATAATGTTGAAAAAGCATTGGAGCAATTTAAAGAACTAAAAATTGATGTTAAAAACTTTGAGATAAGCATTTCGAAGTTTGGGCAATCTAAAGACTAAGTTGTTAAAAGTATTGTTGTTTTTTAATCCCATATCATTCGGTATGGGATTTTTTTTAAATAAATACACAAATATTTTTTTATATAATTATTTATATATATTTTTACAAAAGAAACAAAAAAACATTTTTATCACCACTAAATTTTAACAAATGGAAAAGCAAATTTATTCAGTTATGTACTTCGGTAACGCTAAAATCTACCAAGATTTATGCGAAGAAGTAGCCGCATACTCTAAGAGACACGCTGTCGAAAAGGTTTATTCAAAGATGCTAAACGAAAATTACTTTCCTGAAGAAGATTTTACTTGGGGAGGTCTTGTTAAGGATTGCGACGGCAATGTTATTGCAGATGCACATGATGAGACAATCGAACACGATGGAGGGTATTTCTACGCTGAACCAGTAATCTAATAATCATGAAAGAACCAATTATTGAGACTTATGTCCCACAAAATAAAAGACTACCTTATCAAATAGCTGGAGCCGTTGGAGTTGCTTTTGTTGTTGGGCTGATTTATTCACCAATGAACACGAATTACAATTACACTTCATTTATTCCCATCATTCAAAAAGATACGGTTTACGTTCACAAAATAACCTCACTTACTATTCAAGGTAAGGACGAAAAAAAAGAAATAAATGAAGAAGCCTACGGATCTCGGTCCTACGGCTGGGAGGTGCGCAAGTTATCAGGCGAACAACTTAGGCAAACATTGGAAGGTCGCGGGTTTAGGAATTTAAAGAATATTGACCGTTCAAAGTTGCGTCGCATATACCTTGCTTACTGCTACGAATCAATGCTAATGAACGTACACCTTTTAACCGACTTCCCTATTTCAATGATTTACTCCTTTTTCATTATTGAGGCAACTAGTCAAGGAGTTGAAACAGAACTTTGGAGAAAGCACGCCAACGCTGGAGGAGTTAAGGCCCTTAAAGGTCATGATTATGTGACATACAGAACAAGGGAAGTTATCAGAGGAAGAAACAAATACATAAGGGCTGAATTTATGAAAGCTGAAAGCACCGAACAAGGGATGGAGTTATGGGCTGGTGTTTTAAATTCTGGAAGGTATGCTGCCTGTAAAAAGGCAAATTACAGGATGAAAGGAATAAAGTTGTATGAAAGTATTTGTAAATGTGTTTATAAATCGGGATACCACACCGACACCGATTACAAATTTCGCGCTTCATTAATGGCTGAATACTGGCAAATAAAAAGGGATAATTTTCCTTTAAAGAAAGATTATAATCAATTTTAAACTTAAAAAACCAACTAAAATGACAGAAGAACAAGTTAAATTAATTCATTCAATTTATTCTGATATATTAGAGACTGAAAGAATGATAAAAGCTTTAAAAAAAGTTAAAACGAATATTGTAGTTTTTAATCCATACAGCGATGATAATGTAATTATAGATGCTCCAAATTTTAATGAGTATTTAAAAGAACAAACTATATTTCATTACACAGGTATTTTATTAGACTTAAAAGCACAACTTGAAAACTTATAAACCAATGGAAAAAAACTTTACGAATACTCAATTCAAATGGACGTTTGAAAGCATATCGGATAACATTCCTACTATTATGCTTATAACTATCCTTTTGACTTATGGCATAAACGCCTACATGACTGCCATATTTTTACCCTTAGATTTTTGGTTAGCTATTATTGCAGCCTCTATTCTTCAGTTAGGTCGCTTTGCAGTCGTTTTCATGGACTTTCTAAATCCAACTAAAGGTAGAAGTACTTACCCACCTAAAATAGCATTAGGCGCGACGATTGTGGCTTTAATAGAAATATTCTTTGGATTACAAGAACATTATGAAGGTGGGGAATATATCACCATGTTTTTATTTGTTGGAACTATTATAGTTTTCGGCTATCTTTTGGAAATAAACTTTGTTGATAAAGGAGTTGAAGCCTACGGAATAAATGAACCTAAAATTATAAAACGAAGAAGGCGTAAAATCATTGTTAAAAATGACAGTGAAGAAGTACCTAAGAATTTTAAAAGAAATATTACTTCATTTCAATTATCGCTATTTTGAGAACCTATATAGGAGTTGACCCAGCGATTAGATTAAACGGAATGGCAGCGTGTTTCATTAAGCCAGACAAAGAGGTTGAATTTAAAAAATACAAAAGATTTGTAGATTTTTTGGAAGACTCTTTTCACTGGCATAAAGATTATATAGATATTGTTGTTTTAGTGGAAGATAGTAGCCTCCAGAATGTAACTTTTAACTCTTCCATTAACCGCGCAATCCTTTCCCGTATGTCTAGGAATGTGGGTATGAACCAAGCGGCTTCAAGAATAGCCTACGAATGGATTAAAGAAAATGGTTGTGAAGCCTACAATATTTCACCGGAACAAAAAGGGAAGAAATGGGGAAAGGAAACATTTATGAAAGTTTTTCAAAATGAAGGCTACAAATTTGAAATAAATTATAAACCAGCCAAAATAAGTCAGGATGAAATAGACTGTTTTACATTGGCATTACAAGCTAAAAATTACCAAAAACATGAAAAAAAATAGTGAAATAATTGACGGCATTAGTGTTACTACATGGAAAGAGATTGAAAAAATTTCTAAGCAATATCCTAAACCTATCAGATATGCTGAAGGTACAGTTGCTAAATTAACTATCCTTAAATTTTATCTTGAGCCTTTAATGAAAGATGAAAGACCACCAATGTGTATGATGGAACCTGGAAGAATGATTACGATAGCTTACAAATTTTATAAAGAGTCAGACGGTGATAATATTAGAAATTTAGCGTTAACTTTATTAAATAGATTTATAAATTAGGTTGATTACGTTTGTTAATTAGTGGTAATAAGAGGAGTGACATTTGCGTCGCTCCTTTCCATTTTATAAAATTATACCTATTTTTTCTGCATAATCAGATATGGCTCTAGCATGAGATAAACCTAACTTATTTTGAAAGTCTGTATCAAACATTAATTTAGCATCGTGGTAATTAGTAAAGAAACCGTTTTCAGACAAAACCGCAGGCATATCTGTTTGGGTTAAAACAAAAAATCTATCTTCTTTATCATGATCGCCATCGGTTAAATCAGCCCTAAAAATCCAATTAGGAAAACTTTGTTTTACCTCTTTAAATAAAAGTTCTGCATAAATATCGGATTTGGTTTGTCCTGGGGATGTAAACACCTCCCATCCTCTAGCACTTTTATTTTCTGCTGCGTTTCCGTGAATACTTAAATATAAAGATGCTTCATAATTTTTAGCCGCAAAGTTTGCCTTGTTTACTCTTTTGGTTAGTGATGTGTCTATTATTTCATCGTAAACCTTCATTGTAGTAAAGCCCCAATCGTTTAAATATTGTTCAATATATTGCACAACGGCACGATTAAATAATCCTTCAAAAAACCATCCGTAAGAATGGAAAGTGCCATTATTATGTTGCGCACACTTTGATGGATATGTCGTATAACCATTAGGTAATTTTACTTTAGGATTAATTCCTCCGTGACCTGCATCGAGAAAAATACAAAATTCATTTTTATTCATAATTTACAATTTTAAAGGGAGGCATAAATCAATATACCTCCCTGAAGCCGCATAAGGTAGCGAATCTGTCTGCGCCTATAATTTAAACCCAATCAATGCAAAAGCCGCACCAACGATCGATAATTTAGGAGGTAATTTTACCTCTATCTCTTTGCCTGCACATTCGCGCGATGTTTCTTTAATTTTATCCCAAATGATTTGAGCAAGTTGGATGTATTCACGCCAAGTAAATTTTAACCTCTTTCCATCTTCACTAATAAAGACTGAAATCTCTTGAGATAACTCCGCAAAATTGAAAGCGTAACAACTTACGTCACCTAAAGGACTTTTGATTGTGTCGGCTGATTTTAAAGCCTCTTTTAAATTAGTCTGCATAATTATTTTGTTTTAACGTCTGAAAAATCTAAGAATCGTTGTTGCTAAATTAACGCCCGTTATTGATTTTATGTTTTCGGAAATACTGTATAGCTCCGTAAATGCTATCAAAAAACTAACACTATAAACTATCTGCGAAGGCAAGTTAAATGTTATTCCTGCACCGTGAAAAATCATGATACCACAAAAATATACAACCACCTTTTGCGATGTTCGATATAGCCCTTTACTTGTTATTGCCTCTTTTCGTTTCTTTGCTGCGATGATACCCGTAACTGTATCTGCAAAAACTACGAATATTGTAAAAATCAAGAAGTGCTTAATAGGCAGAAAAAAAGAAAAAAGCACTCCACAACAAATCGAATATGCGATACCGTCGTAGCCAAGTTTTAAAAGGTTGTAGATTATTGATTTCATGTTACAAGTTTAAAACAAAAATTGTAAATTGATTAGATGAAGGATTTAAGGCGAATCCGCTATAATTATTAAATCTTACCCTAACATTACCTGCCGATTGTACCCATGCAGAAAAACTACTATTTGAAAGAGCAGAACCATCTGGAATGCCTAACATAACCGGTTGACCAACCTGCGCCCCTGTGTAAGTTACTGTTATATCACTTGATGATTGTGCGCTTGTATTTGGAAAATCAAGAGTAGCTAAAACAAATCCACCTAAATTTAAAGTACCTCCAGATAAATTTAAACCACTACCTAAAGTTATTTCGCCAA
>Ga0247723_1001127_pt1 | contig 16124 bp, 34 predicted proteins | sample MSEWelMarce5H_FC_FD_189079 | JGI IMG/M metagenome (GOLD analysis project Ga0247723, IMG submission 189079) | Subsurface sediment microbial communities from gas well in West Virginia, United States - MSEEL Well Study Marcellus 5H_FC | ecosystem: Environmental > Terrestrial > Deep subsurface >...
ATATTATTTTTATCTATAGTTTTTTCATCTTCATTATCGTACAATACAAGATTTAATTCATTACATAACCAATCCATTATTGAATAAGAACCGACTCTATCGTTAGCTAATAATAATATTTTCATTTTTTCATTTGATAAAAGAGAAATAAAAGAACCGATAATAATGTTATTAATGTATTCATATGATAAAGATATGTATATTCTAATATATCACAAAATTATTTTACTAATAGTTGTATCAATATTATACAAAACCCGAGAAATAAACAAATACCGTTTTTTAGATCTAACGGCTCTTTAAACAAATAAATGCTCATTACGGTAAAAACTATAACGCCGACCCCAAACCCAACAAGGCGACTTGGCCATATCTGACCACCGAATCCAGATATGAAATAATTGACCGATTTAATATATAACCAACCTAAAGGAATACTTGCGAGAATAACAATCCAATAATATTTTTCATACCATCCGTATTTGTAAGAACCCTGTAGCTGCATAAACGTACCTAATTGACCTAAGGCTCCAAATATCATTCCCAATATAATTTTTTGATAATCCATAGTGATAATATAATAAAAAATATCCAAATAAAAAACCCCTATTAAGGGGTTTCAATATTATATTCTACAGATTCAATAATAAACCTATCTGTGGGATACTGACCAACCAAATCAAAATAAGTTTCGGGTGTTCCATATAAACCCAGTTTTTTTGTTTGTTTCTGAAATCTGGTTGCACAGGTTGAGTCAGGGTGCACAATATCCGCTAATATGGTTACCTCTTTTGTACCTTCGGGTAATATTAATAAACAATTGTATCTATTCATGTTGTCGTTATTTATATAGGTTCTTTTTACTTTTAATGGCATCATCCCAATTATAAAATATATCCCACCAATTTTCAAGTTGAGCGGTTGTTTTTACACTCGTGCTATTTGTTGTATAAGTTACTTTTTTATTTTTGTCCACATAATAAAATTTAATATCATTCTCGGTAAAAATTTCATCATTATACGTCTTTGCAATTTTGTAATTTAATGTTTGTTTATTTTTAAATCCATTGTCATATTCAACGTTAACACCATTAATAACTGTGATTATATCTTTAATCTTTCCGTCATTATAAAAAATTGTATCCTTATAAGTAGAATTATCAATATCTTTTTGAGAAATTGTTAGTGAATGTTTACTAAATAAAGTATTATTATTTGTATTGGGTATTGATTGAAACCAATAAATTAACCATCCGCTTTGAGGGTCGGTACCAAAAGTATAGTTTGCGTGATCATTCCATCTTTTATGATTTTCAATAATAGGTATTTCGAATGGAATACTTCTTTTAAAAGTCCATGTCTTATTATTTATTAATGTTTTTTTACCATTACCACTCGGACTCCAATCACCGATGTCGGATAAAACGTCTGTGGTATTTGAATAGTCATAATCGCCAGTTGAATTAGGTGTAAAATGTGTACTTCCACATCTTCCTCCTTGTTTATAAGGTTGTGCATTACCTTTTGGATAACCAACAAAATCTTGCCAAAAGAAATCTTTATTTAAATATGACATTTGTGCTTCAATTTGGTGTCCTCTACAATGTACCATTTCGGCAAACCATCTATCAAAAGATGCTCCATAGACCACATACGTTTTATTATAAATTGGTAAATCCGTTGATCTCTTATAACTGTTTGAAATGTCACCTGTTGTTGGACTTGACATATTTGATTCGGGTACCCATATGTTACCTGTATTAGTCCAATTTAACCACACTTCTTTTACTCCTTGGGATTCAACTAATTCTTTTAAATTTAATTTTTCAAATAACTTTTTATAATCAGGTATTTTCACACCTGGCTGTAAATTATCATCAGGAGATGTTAAAGACATTTCGTAAACATTGATATATTTCACTATCTTTATTCCAACATAAGGTGATGAATTTGGGTTATTGAATCCTCTAAATTTAGATCCTTCCTCGATACTATATTTAACTTTTAAATCGTTTGATAAAATCCATTGATTTACTGTTTTAACGGTCATGTTATATTTTGTAACATTTCCCCAATCTTGATTTCCACCAATTACTGAAACATTACTGTCAACAATGATACCGTCTTTTGATGGTATCCAATTAATTATAATAACAGGAACAATTAATTTACTGTTTGTTACCGGAGTTGATAGGTAAGAAGGTATTGTTAAGTATTCTACAATAACCGGTTGGGGTTTAACTTCGGGAGCAATAATAACATTTTTAGAACATGAAACTACAAACGTAATTAACGTTACTAAAAATATTTTATTAATAAACAAAAGTTTATTATTTTTCATTTGTTTTATTTTATGACTTGTATAGTCTGTTATTATTGTAAAACGCCACTGGATTTGATTCCGCGATCAAACCGTACTCTTTCTTAACATTTTCATGTATAAGTTCTTTATCTTCATTAATATATTTTGCAATTATATTACAAAATCCATAATTAGATTCATCAACAATTTCTTGATCGGTACCATATACCCTCATCGCATTAGCCTCACCTACTTCACTAATGAACATTCCCGAATAAAAACCTTTTAATCCGAATATATCAACAAACTTATCGGCATTACACCATATGAATATGCTATTATCTTTCTCTTTTAACAATTGTACCATTTGTTGATCTATAATGTAACCATTTCCACAATTAGTGAATGGATTACGATGAATATTAAACAACCCACTTGGACTTCCATGACCCATCATCATAACTCTATCATGTTCACTAATTAATTGTTGTACTTCGGATTTACTAATCCCTCCCGTCACTACTGTTTTATTTTCTATCGGAGCGTATACAATGTTAAGAAACGATGTACTTGGATCTTCTGGATGTATGATTAATGTTTTCATATTATTTTATTATTCCTATTTTGTTATAAACGTTATTAACTAACATACGATAATGTTCTTCGTTCTGATATCTATTTTTATATTCTTTAATTGAGTGGATAATTGTTGTGTGATCTCTATTACCAACAAATTCACCAATCTTTTTTAATGAATAACCAAAGTATTCTTTCATGATACCACAAAATATAAAACGTCCATTAACTACTTCAGTTTTTCTTGTTTTAGCAACAATATCGTCAACCGAAACTGAACATTCGTAGGCAATGATTTCTAAAATTTCATCCTTAGTTATCCTAAACCTTAAAGATCTTTGGGTATTCTTAAAATTTTCTTTCTCTCTTTGAGATAATGCAAGTCCAGGAAATGAATAAGGACTAACTGACACAAATTTTTTACTCATATTTTTAATTTAGAGTACAAAGATATGGTATGTTTTGGAATATTCCAAAAATATTTTAGAAATTTCCAAATAAATATTCGTGGATGGTTTGGGGGATACGAGTGGCTATTTTAACCTCACCTTTTTCGTTTTCCATGGGTATATGAGGTAATTTTTTAATATATTCTCTAATGTACTTAGGTCCTTTTCTGAGCGCTTCAACGACCTTTTCTCTGTCATATAACTTTTCTCTATCCCAATCACTTTCAATTAGACGGGTGTACTGACTTTCGGTTAAAATAACTTTCATAACCTATAAATATCACCTATATCCCTTTTTTAACTCTTCCCTTATCTTATCTTCAACATTCTTTATTTTCTCACTTAAAGTGGTTATTCTGACACTTCTACCCCATTTACCCATATTACCCGAAGGTTGGAACTCCACTTCCCAATAGTGGAGATCCTCCTTGAGTTTCTTTAATTTCTGTTGTAGCTTATCTATTTTAACCGCATCCATATTATTCAGTTTCTGAACTTCTGTTTGTTGATGACCACATCATTCTATCAATTGGGGTTTCGGGTTGTTCGGGAATTCGGTAACTTGTTACATCTTCGTCCACCTCCGTTTCATCACTCCTTTGATCGTAAAACGGTTCTTCTGGTTGTTCCATTACACATTCTCTTTCTTCCATTACCATTGGTTCAGAGACCTCAATCTCTTCTTGTGCTCTTCTTACCGCTGAGGCAACCCTTTCACTAATTGCCGTTTTTCTTCCACCAGTTTCTTTCTTTTTTTGATCTCCGCTTAACATAGCGAAGTTTGATTTAGCTTTTGGATCTTTAACATAATCACGAACGAAACCAATTAGCTCTAACGGTAAATTAGAATCTGTTGAATCGATGCGTGTGTCCTTTTGATTCCAATATGAAAATTCAGATTCGTTTTTGTCCAGTGAATAGAACGCAGCAACTTTATATCCCGTCTTCTTATTAATAAAATAAATCAATACACCTCTCTTAGCATACTTGTTATAGTATTCAGGATTATGTTCTGTAGTTGTACACCATTTAGTATTTGCACCATACTTACAAGATGATTTAAATGTTAATGGTCTAATCAATAACCACTCAGCATCTTCATGTATTTTAATTACTTGAGATTCTAATTCTTTCTCCTCCGCTTTCATTTCCGCTACACCCATTGCTGAAATCATTTGATCAAACGATTTATATTTTGTTAAATCATTTTCTTCAATCAAATTTCTTTCATTGTATTCACAGAACTTTCTATACTTCTGTAAATCTTCCATATTAAAGAATCCATCGATAAACTTATATAACAACATTAATTGAATGTCGCTCATCAAGTCTAATTTACTCTTTTCCATAAATGGAAACTTATCCATTAATACCGCTTTAATTTCTTTGGTATGATCTTTTAGATTGGGCGTGTTCTTCATCATACGAAGTAATGTCTCCGTATATTTTGATTTACCTTCAGGACTGAACATCTCTAATATTGATACGATGTTTAAGTTGTAATCTTCGTTGGTTCTCAATTCTTTTATTCTCGACATGGTGTTTAGTTTTATTCTTAATAATGTTTAAATTTATTTGCTAGGTTTAAAATAAACCATTCCTCAGTTGTTGTAAGTAAATGTCTTTTGTTTCTTAAATGATTTAAAGCATCTACAAATTCACAATCTCCTTTGTTGATTGTTTCATCGCTTTGAGTTGATGATACGGCAGATCGGTCAATATAACCTTGTTGAATTAATTCATCAATTAATTCTTCTCTTTCACGTGTGCTACATGAATTAAGAAATTCTTCAGGACTAATGTCAATGTCGTCGGGTGTAAAGTCTGGCATAAGTTTAGTTTTTGTTTATATAAAGATACATATTTTTGTTGGTAATTCCAAATTTAATCCATCAATTCATCTACAGAAATATTATGTTCTTTTAGTATTTCATAAATCTTATCAAATACTAATTCTAATGCATCGTATTTGTCTAACTCTTTACCTTCCATTGACCACTCCAATCCTTTTTTTGTATTATGAGTAATCTCCCACAACGCAATTGCCATATCAAGAGATTTAACAGCCCTTAAATGTGCTTTGATATCATCAGTTTCGTTTAGATCAAACTCTAATATTGCCTTTGCCATAATATTTTATTTAGGACCTAAATGATTTTTTCTAACTTTTCCATTCTTATCTAAAATACTTTCCGGTATTTCCCTCTTAAAGATAAAAATGTTTTGATTGACACATATTAATTCCCAACCTTCTTGACCTAATTTATTTAGGTGATCATTAGTTTCTAATGGTCTTGATATATATTCGTATTTTTTCATGTTATCTTCTTTTAAATTTAACTTTATTTAATAACAGCATTGGTACGATTGCCCAAGCTATCATTGCCGCAGGAACAGTTTTAGCAACTACTTCCAACAATGTAAATTCATCATCATCTTCATATCTTCTATCTGATGGATGTTTAACCAACCAATACGTTCCGTATATGGTTGTTAGTATCCAATAAATTAATAGTATTATCATATTATACGTTTGGGTATTTTAAGAACCATTGTGCAAATTTATATAACAACTGAATTGTGGCTACAACAATAAACATTGGTGCGGTTATGATCCAAGTTATTGAAAAAGCCAAATAAGCCTGTGCGTTGTTTTCCCAATCATCGTAATGAGATACATGTGGTGGGTCGTAATCAATCCCCAATTTCTTACCGAATAACTTTAAAAATGTTAAAGTTAAAATAAATCCAACAACATAAATTATTACGTAAATCATATTAAAAAATTCTTTTAATTACTTGATCATAAACAAAACTGGTATCATAATTTAATTGTTCCAATTGTTCGTTTGACATTGGTTCTCCGTCATAAGTTGCGTCAGATATGTAAGCGTCACAAAAGTCGGGATAATCAGAGTAATCAATATTTTCAATTTCAATGTCTGAAATTTTGGAGTAGTCCAATTCTATTTTTTGTTCCATTATTTGTATTTTTTTAGTTTACATTGTTCATTGTATATCCAAAACTTTATTTGTAATCTTCTAAAAAAACCTTTAGTTTCCGTTAATAAAGTTTGGTAATATAATATTTTTTTTTGGATAATTCTCTTTGCCATTTCACTTCATTTTATCTTTTTTAAGAATTTCAACTCTATATCCAAAAAGTTTATAGGTTTTACGAAGTCCGTATCTAATAGAGAATGGTACATATCCATATTTTAAGGATGTAAAGGATAGTCCATATCCAAAGATTCGGAACCAAAATATTCCCGATCCTTTGTAGTAAGTTAGTGGTTTCATTTTTATCTAGGTTTATAAGTTTGTCCGTAAAATTCATAGTTCTTATTAACATACTCCAACTCACCGTCCTTAATCGCCCATTCTTCGGTTGGATGAATAGCATCCACAGGGCATTCAGGAAGACATGCTCCACAGTCAATACACACATCTGGGTTGATATATAGTTGTTTACCGACCTTCTCTTCTTCTGTCAATGTAAGTAACTCTTTACCCATTTTATCGGGGTAAATTGGACCATTAATACAATCAACAGGACATACATTTAGACATGACCCGTCAATACAACTAACACACTTACTACCTATTATATAACTCATGGGACAAAGATATAAAATATAATTTGGAATATCAAAGAAAATAATAAAAAAAACCCCAAAATATTTTTTGGGGTTCTAAATGTGTATAAAATGTGGATAATTCTTATTTTATCCCTAAAACTTTACCTGTCTTGATGTTAATAACAGCAAACTTACCGTCATTACTTTTAGCTACCATAAACTGATCATTTCTTTTATTTTCAGTTACATCCTCTTCCTTTGAAATTGAATTTTCTTGATCTACTTGACCTGATACGATATTTTCAACAATCTTTTCGATATCTGATTGTTTAATCCTAACTACTTTTGACATAATATTCTTTTTATATAAATACTTTGGATTAGGACTTTTTTTGATGAACTCCTTTCTTTTGCATTTGATTACGGGTTTTCTTACCCATCTTTAATCTGTTCTTGGTTTTAATTTCTTTTTTTGTCATATTATTAAATATAACAAAAAGACTAATTATTTATACCTACATCCTTTGTTGTTTTGGGTCTATGTTTTCTGGTTTTAACAAACGGTTCTTCACTCTTTATTCCATCAAATTGTTTGGGATTTGGTTTCGGAGTAAATGTAACCTTAACCGCGTCCTTTTCTAATTTAGTTAGTCTTTCTTCTAACCATCTTAATCTATCGTTTGCAATTCCTATTTCCACCCATATAAAAATTCCTCCTGAAACTACGGTAATGATTAATAGAATAACAACAAATAATAACATATAATATAATTTTAAATTTCTATAAAAATTGGTGTGTTTTCACCGACATAAGCGTTCCATGTGTTATATTCCAAATACTCAATAGCATCGATTTCTTCCATTTCCTCATCTTCAATTAGTATGCCAATCATTTTATCACGACTATATACTAACCTCATAGTGTTGGGTTCAACACCAACTATTGCACCATCAAAACCGTCAGCGGTTAAGAACTCCTCATCGGGAAACATTTCAATTATTTCTTCTAAAGTCATATTAAAATATAAATAAAAATTATGGTATAAAAAAATTACCCCTCAACATTTTTCATTTCGTCCACATGGTGATCGTCAACACCAAGTTCAGATCCTATTGGTTGTTTCTTCATTGGGTTTAATATCTCCCGATGTAGGTCATAAGGTCTAAACTCAGGGTGTCCGTCCATACCAACATCCATTCTCCTATATAGTATTTTCTTTTCGTTAGGGAGATGACAGTGTCCGTGTAGGTGAATACGACCCTTATTAAGTCCATTCCAAGACGCAATAGGATAATGCATACATTCCATCGTTTCACCCATATAATTCAATTGTAGAAACCACTGTGTTGATGTGAATAATCTTTGACAGTTCTCTCTATTGTTTACCAAGTGATGATCATGATTCCCATAAATTAAATGAATCTCATTACACCATATTCTATTACGTAATTCTTCTATGTTTTCAAATCCACCAAATGACCAATCACCAAAGTGTATCAGTACATCGTCCTGCCCAACGACCTCGTTGATGTTATTTACAATCGACGCATTCATCTTATCCAATGTTTCAAATGGACGTGTTTGTTTTTCTGGTATATCACCATTAGGTAATCTCCAATTAGTTATTCCGCGACATATGTTTGTGTGTGAATAGTGTGTGTCCGAAGTCACCCATACTTTCCTATCGTTCGGTATCTTTAACATTATCACCTATTTAATTTTCTTCCCGCAGCTGACGGAGTTTTTAAATAATTTTCATACTTCATATTAAAACGTGTACCGGTTTCTTGAATCGTTACTTCAAACCAATCGTTCCACATTCTTGTGACGGTACAATATCTTCCACGAGAAATATATGAAAATCCAATAGTTAATCTACATTTATCTTTATAGATGTTTTTTACAAAGATTTTCTTTTGGAAAAACTTGAATTCACTTATCATTCCTTAAAAATTTAAAGTCTTTTAATTTATTTTTATCTATTCTCTCTATTGCCGACCTAATTGCTTCATCTCTTTCTGATCGTGCTTGATCAATTCTCGATATCGGTGGTGGAGGTGGAATGGACCTATACCAACTAGGTCTCCTTTCTCTATTTATTTCCCCCATTGTTCTAAACCATCTCCTATGTCTATCATTCTCATTCTCTTCTGCATCATGATGTTTTTTTGTTATGTGTTCAGTATCATTAACAAATAATGCTAATATGGGTCCTAATAATATTGATGCTATTATTATATCCGAACTTAAGGGAAGTCTCTTGTTAGTTGTATACATCACATAAGCGGCGGACACCACCCAATAAAATACCAACACAACGAATAGTTCATTACTCATAGATCAAAGATAAAAAATGTTTTTGAATATACGAAATAATACAAAAAAAAATCCCCAAAGCAATTTGGGGATTGGACTTAAATATGTATAATTAACTATTTTTTAAGTTTCTTTATATTATTAATTTTCTTAATAACTTGTTTTGCAATTTCAAGACCTTCATTTATGTTAGGTTTATTGGTAATGTCATATTGTTTGACGTTAGCTTTCTTCAACATCTCTACTGGTTTATATTCAGTCATGATCTTATCCCTTAATTCGTCCAATGCTTCGATAAGTGATGTCTTGATAGGTAAACTATCTAATACTGTTGTTTTGTCGTCAAATTGGGTTCCTGGTTCTAATTGTGCGGTCTTTCTGATTGTTTCGTCTCTATCCAAATCTAAACCATTTCTAACCCATCTCTCTTCTTTAAGTTTTCTACCGAATTTAGTTTTAAATGTAACTGTCCATAGATATTGATTATCCAACATTTGTCCTTTGATTGAAAAGTCCATTCTAACTGTTACATCCAAGTTGTCTTCGTCAAAACCATACTTATCCAACATATATGAGTCCGTTTTACCCATATAACTTTGTTGGTTCTTTTTTGTCTCTTCCCAATTCATGTATTGTTGGTTAAATTGACGAGCCAAGTGATATGACTTATACGCATCTTCTAATTTCTTACCACTAATTCTTGCCGTTACAAACTTTAAGAATTGACTTGAAGACAAATATGAATTAAATGTGTGTGTTCGATAATTGATTTGACTATTATCCACTCTGCCATATCTATCTATATGTTTTCTATCTCTGGATTTAATCTCAGGAATACTTAATCTTTCCAATCTCGCCGACACTTCGGGATTACCCAAATATTCCTCAACCAAACGGTTAAGTTGTATTTTAATTTTAGTTTCAGCTGATTTACTATTACCAGAATGTTGATATGATGTTCCAACCTTAAGATTTCTTGGTGGGTATTTAAGTTTCTTTCCAGGAACTAATTCGGGATCTTTACCATATTTTTCAGATAAAGAATCCAACCATTCTTGGTTAGCCTCCTTAAAAGCCTCTAATTCCATACCATCTAATGGAATCCAAATACGTTCTTCCCCTGGTACAAGTTCTTTTTCCTTCTTACCGGTGTATGGATTTTCGGTGGTGTTTATTTTATTAAGTTCAAATCCATCAGGTATTTCAGATGTATTTCCAGCCTTAAAGATTGGTCTAAATCCTGCAATTTTATTAGATGTATCTTGAGTTCCTTTTGGATTATAGGCAAACTCATCTACTTCACCTTGTTCTCTTAATTGAACTAATAAGTCTTTCTTTGTTATTTCTTTCATTTGAGTATACTTCTATGTCTATATAAATACTCCGTTTATGCTAATTGAACCAATAAGGTTTATTTCTTCCTTTCCAAACACAGAAGTCTTTCTTGTCTCCCAAGTAGTAGTTTCTATATGACTGTATTGGATCTTCAACCTTGTAAACATCCGGCATAGCCTTTGGGGGTGAGGTGAATTCCACATCGGGAATGTTTGGTTTATTACAAATACACCATTCTATTATCTCTTGGGATTTATGTCGTTTACCGTATCTATACGAATACTCTTTACATAATTCTAAACCCAATTCACATAACCACAGGTAGTTGTTTAGATCCTCACGAACCCATATTGAACATGGGTGGTTCTTATGAGATAATTTATATGGCGCCTCGGATCCTGTTGCCCAATGAGACCCACAAAGTAATTGGGCGGTTTCCAATATCATTTTAACGACATGTTTATCATTGTGATATTGTGCACACTTTTTCACATCCCAATCTAAAATAAAAATATTCATTATACATTCATTTTAAGTATACATTCTAAATGATCTGTATTAACTAAGTAATCATAATCAATATCGGATGTATCTCTACCACAATAACTACAAATCCATTGGTTTGGTTCAGGAGTCTCTCCTGATATTTCCCAATATTTCTGTCTAACTTTAGCACCAAGTTGTTGATCATTTGGTGTGTCTAAAATATCTTCGGCAGATATGGTAATTAATGTTGTTCTGTTTTTCATTACGGTTGTAAGATATTCATCATTAGATTGTCCGTAAGTTTTATCGTAACATTGTTTACAACATTGGCCAGCACCTTCCACATATCCATATCTTAAATCAATATGTGTGTTTACATCAATCGTAGTTTGCTTTCCACAGATAATACAAATTTCATTTGGCATAAAAAAAGTTTAGAATATAAATCTAAACTTCTTTTTTGATATAACAAAATATTTTAAGGATTTGTTCCTAAACTTTTAGCAATTTTATTTACATCTTTTGCAATCGATCCAACCACTTTTTCGTAGTTAGGTGCTCCGGCATATCTTGAATTGTCGTGATTAACAAAATTATAAATTAAGTCTCGTGCCGTTCTACCTTTACCTATATAATCTTTACCAATTAAATCGTAATATGCATCAATTCCCGATTGGACTGAACTATGGTCTACTGTACCTCCGTCATCGGTATTTCCTACATTGAATGGGTTTTTAGTTCTTATCGGTAGGACATTTGGGTCGGAATTTCCTATGCCTCCTTCTGCAGCCAATTGACCTAATGCCAATTCTGGTGGAACATATTTGTTACGTTTCTCAAATGTTCTTTTAGCACTTGATGCCATCATATCTCCTGTGATATTCAAGAAGTTAGGTTTTCTTGAACTTATAAAAATGTCACATATTTTGGCATACATCTTATAACCTTCTTCTGTTGATAAATCTAAATCAGTGAAGATATCGCTTCCACCCGTTGTAACCTTATCAATTAATTGATTTAATTGTTCTTTAGTTACTCCTTTTACCTCCAATTTAGTTGCCATAGATTGAGCCATTTCAGGTGTAACTGATTCTACTGCTGGCTCATCTGATGATGATGAGATATCATCTGTACCTAAATCGTAATCTGAAACGTAATCCGTGTCTATTTTATTAGACATGTGAGCTTGAATTGTTGATTTTGCCCATGATGGTAACGTACTACTACTATGATCACGTCCCCAATATCTACGAGGTCCGATATCAATATGAACCGAACCTGGTTTATATACACCAATACCAGTGATACCATTTTTAGATGAAATCTCAACAAACTTTAATGTGCTTTCAATTGATTTATCGTCTAATGTAATGTCAACAGCTTTATGATTTAAATGTTGTGATTTACTCGCACCACCGGCCAAAGCATTACGTTTTGGGTCTCTATATCCCGACGTAATTGTAAATGATTTACCATATTCGGATGCAATTGTATCTATTTTACTTTGTAATTCCGTATCAAGGTCAGTGTCAACTCTCTTTTCTATTTTTACATTTCCACCACCATCGTAAGGTGATGTTGATTCTGAAACGATGTTATTATCGGTCTTATATTTTCTAACGGCCTCCGCGGTTTCAGGACCAAATAATCCATCAATTCCGAATCTAGGTAATTCATAACCCAATAAAACCAACCCAATTTGAACTGTTTCCACTTCTTTTTGGTGTTGCATAGATCCTAATTTCTGTTGACTAACCGGTTGTTTAATAGATTTAAGATCGGTAAGGAATTTCGCAACATCATTATCAACATAGTCCGCCTTGGTTGGGTCGTCTATTGGTTTAATGGCATTTGGGTCACCTCCCTGCATTAGTTTTGTTAGTAAATCATCTTCCAACAATACTTTCTTACCGTAAGTTATACTGTGTATTCTTTCCAGTTCTTCTTTTAAGGTTCTTTTCTTCATACGAATATAAATATCCCAAATTATGCTTTTATCCCAAATAATCCTTGTCCTCGTCGTCAAAATTACCGAACAAGTCTTCTCCCTTATAATCTGGATGATTCTTTTTCATGTAATCTATGTTTCTAACCCAAAAAAAAGCAACAATTGCTGCGAATGTGAAACTACAACCGATTGCAATTAAATAACTAGTCATCATTGTTTAAACTTTTTAAAATTACTTATAAAACCTTTTTCGTATACTTTTAATTCTTTTGTGTCTAACCCATTATATAACCCTGTCGACATAAAAGCTTGTATCTCATCATCGATAATCTTTTTGTCGTCCACATATCCCATCTTGATGAGTTTCTTTTTCAACTTATCGTAATGAGTTGGTTTAATCTTCTTAATTAAAATATCGACCATTTTTTTATAAACCTTGTTGGTAAAATATAACCCGTGTGCAATTTCGTGATCCATAGTTTTTACGTCCCTACTACTTGCACCAATCAAATACCAATCACATCTTTCTCCGTCGTTTTTATTTTGTGAATCAATTGAACAGTAAAAATAAATGTCATTCATTACCTCATCATATTCGGTTTCTTTATAAAACGCATCTACTCCTCCGTCCAATATATTTGATGGTATGTTGTAACCTGACCAATCTACCGGATATGTAAAAATATCTTTCTTCCAAGCATCTTTATAGAATCTCATATATTCCATCCATGTAAAATACTTACCTCTAAACTTTTTATATGGTGATTCATAATATTCTTGATAACGACAGAACAACATTGCCCTATCATAATCATCATCTATAATTGCACAATAAATCCTCGGAGCAACTTCTTTAACAGAACCTTTAACTAAAAAATGTTTAATTTTTTTCATTTGTTTTATTTTTAACAAACCAAATTACATGTGTTATTAGTATTGCCAAATTAACAAACATCGTTGGATTATTTGATATAAAATAACCATAACATATCCACATAATACAAGCGATGGAATTTACTAATCTCAGTTTCCACATTGTTTTAAATGTCATGGACACTAACACAACGACGGATGATGTCCAACCTAATAAATCAATCATCTTTCATTTTATTAATTTGTCTAAGAATATTAACTAACGAAAATACTGTTAACGTTGCAAAAAATACATACCCTAAAATAATTAACATCTCCATATTACTTAACTTTTAAATTTAAAATCTTTATTATAGATGTTATTGTCTTTAATAAAATCAACAATGTTTCTTATTTCGGTGGCTCTAACACCACTATATGCATCACTCATCTCACTCAATTCATCTGCACGTTTAAGCAACATATCTAACATAACCCTTTCTAACACCACAAATTGTTTGTAGTCACCAATTATTTGTTCCATAGTAAATAAATTTAAGATAAAAATTAAAGAGAAAAACTTTCCCCACATCCACAAGTTCTACTTGCATTTGGATTTACCCATTGAAATCCTTTTCCATTCAAACCACTCGAATATTGTAATTCTGTTCCATATAGATATAAAACGGATTTTCTATCTATTACAACCTTTAGTTGATCTAGGTTAATAACCTCATCTGTTGGATCGAGTACGTCATCAAAATCCATGACATATGATAAACCACTACATCCACCACCTTTTACACCTACACGAAGATGGTGTGTTTCTGGATTAATTTTCTCTTCGACCATCAAATCAACCAAATGTTTCATAGCTTCTTCATTAATTGTAATCATATCTATAATTACTTCTTTTTAAAAAGATCCTTTAATTTTTTTGTTGGTTTAATTGTTTTCCAAGTACCGTCATCTTCCTCTTTTAACATGGGTGCTCTCCACATTTCAAACGCCATCCATATTATCGTACCAATAACCCCAATTGCAATGTACATCATACGTTTTTAGTTTTATATTCAAATTTCTTCCAAAATTGATACCACTTACGTTTTGGTGCCGGTAAACATTGTGAGAAAGGATTATCACCAAATGAAACCCTATTCAAATATTTAACTGACATCATATTCATGAATACTTCGTGATATTCCACGGGTACTGTATCGAAGTCTGCGTCAATTTTAACATTCAACGTTATCGTACCATCTGTTGGTGTTGTGAGGTAAAGTGTTTGATATGCCGTCACCATTCTTGATGATTTCATTTCAATGTTGTGACCTGCACCTAAATAAATTTCTTGTTCTTTATTCTGTTTCATGTGATTTATATTTCATTGCATCATTATATACGTTAGGAAATTTTTCTTTAACATACTCCCAAGTTAATTCGTCTCTACCCATTTCAACACTTTTTATAAAATTCTCATCATATAAACTATCGGATCTATTTTTTAAACTATCAATAGTATTTTTTTGATTACCCATTACAATAATGTCATTGTTCCACATGACAGTCACCCATAATAAAATTAGAATTGATAATACGAGACATCCTCTTAAAATTGTTTCGTTTTTCATAATAAATTTTATTTAGTGTTATTTTTTGATAAAACAATTGTATAAAATGTTGATTCTCCTTTCCATTTGTAATCATCATATTCCACATACTCAACAGTTAAATTTCCATCAACCATTCCTCTTATATCTTCTTCAGTTACACCTTCGCAATTTTCAACTAAAATAATAACTCCGTCGTCTTTTAAATATTTTTTAACCTCATTGAAAAATCTTTTATGAAATTTCATATCTTCATCTAATGATAATAATTTTTCGTGACTACTTCTGTATCCACCAGGTCTATGTGTTTTAAAATGTGGTGGATTACTTACGATAGTATCAAAAAAAATATCGTTTGTAAATTCATTAAAACAATCAGATTGTAAAAATTTAACATTTGATAATTCGTTTTTTTCAATTGTTTCATTTATATAAAGAATATTTTCTCTATTAATATCACTTAATAATAAATTATTAGAATATCCATTCTCCTTTAAAAAAAATCCCATAAATCCTGGTCCTGAACATATTTCTAATATGTTACCTTTTTTTATGTATTTTTTTACCTTATCCGAGTTTAATGAGTTCACACCTATGGTAGTTCCTCCACCATCTAAATGTTGTGAGTAATAAACTGTTGTGTTATTTATTTTAAATTCTAACATATTAAA
>Ga0247723_1001128_pt1 | contig 16120 bp, 11 predicted proteins | sample MSEWelMarce5H_FC_FD_189079 | JGI IMG/M metagenome (GOLD analysis project Ga0247723, IMG submission 189079) | Subsurface sediment microbial communities from gas well in West Virginia, United States - MSEEL Well Study Marcellus 5H_FC | ecosystem: Environmental > Terrestrial > Deep subsurface >...
GTTAATGAAAGAGCCTGAATTTGCAGAACAGGTAAAAGTACAAGTTCAAGCGGAATTAAAGAAAGAACGTGCAGCCGCAAGAGAAGCCCGTATTAAAAAGGTAGATGATTTCTTCGATAAGGCAAAAGAGCAGTTCAAGGGCGGTGCAGCCTATTCCTCAATCATACCTCCAAAGGTTATTACAACTGCATTGGAAGGGATGAAGCAAGCCTATCGTGCAGGTGAGGCCGTAGGAAAAATTATTCAAGATGCCATTGATTACATTTCAACAGAATTAGGAAACCAGCCGTGGGATAAAGAAAAATTCCGTAATGAGTGGGAAGAAAAACTAAGAGATGGCCGTGGCAAGAAGCCTTTATCCGATGAAGATTTAAAGATAAAGGTATTGGACAAATTCAGAAAGAAACTAAAAGGACTATCTGAAAAACAAAAAGATGAAGTAATAAGAAGGTCGCATAGAAAGTTAATTGAAAACGGGGCATTGGATTACCAAGACCTTCGTGATATTATTGCCGATGTAGTAGGCCGTGGAGAATTAACCCCGCAAGATGCAGCTAAGATAAAAGAATTGGTGGCAAAGACAAATGAAGTGCAAAAGGCGGCAGAAAAGTTACGGGAGGAAAGAACGGACGAAGCCTTTGTTAATTTCAGAAAGGCGGAAGTAGAAGCCGGTAAAGCCACCAAAGAACTTAACGAATTATTCTACAACAAGCCGGATATTATAAAACGTCTTACCTCCATCATGCAGTTAAGTACGTTGGGTATCCCTGCATTGATAAACAACCCTATTTATAACTTATGGAATCAAGCAACACTACGTTTCCCGGTTGGATTAGTTAATGACTTAGTAGATAGAGGTATGGCATTGGCCGCAAAAACATTTGGTAAAAACTACGAAAGAGAATACAACGTACTTGAAACGCAAGTTGAGTTTTGGGAGAAGTTAGGCTTTGGTGCTAAAGAAGCAATCAGTCAATTATTTACGGGGTTAAATAGGCAAGACTATCTCCAAAAAGAAGTGTACGGGCAGCAGATACGTCCGGTAAAAGCGTTTAGAGATTTAATTGAATATACGCAAGGGAAAAGAAAGCTATCCAAAACACAAATGATGGATAAGGCTATTCAATCCACCATAGGTATCCCTGCCGAAATAGTAGCAAGAACATTAAATCTTGGCGATAAGCCACAACGATTTGCAGCAGAGGGAAGTCAAGCATCAGCGTTTGCAAAGACGTTAGGATTGCAGGGGATGGATTATAAATTGTTTGTTGAGTTTCCAAGAGAAGAAGCCTATCGTGCATACAAGGCGCAAGGTTTAAGCGATGAAGTAGCAGCAGAAAAAGCAGACTATGTAAAAGAGGCTATCTTAAAAGAAGGGCAGCGGTCAACATTTCAGCAAGATAACATACTGAATGATGTAATTACAAGAGCCGCAAGTATATTTGGCGGCAAGGATAGCGGTACAGCAAACCTTGTAAAAACGCTAACCATATCTCCCTACATTAAAATCCCTTCTAATGCTTTTTGGAGTTTCTACAATCTTCTCAATCCTGAAGTAGCAATACTACAAACAGGTATTCATGCAGGACGGGCAAAAGCGTATGGTAATAAAGGCGAAACAGTAAAATCAAAACTGCAACAAAGAGAAGCAAGGTATTGGATGGCTCATGCAATAGTAGGCATGGCAATGAGAGCGGCAGTAATAGCCCTTGTGAAAGCAGGCGTGTTTACTCCCGGCAGCGATGAAGATGATAGCAAGAAAGAAAGAGATGCAGTTTCCTATTTTGATAAGCCCGGTTCTGTAACAATAGGCGATGTTCAAATATCAAACAGGTGGTTTGGCCAATGGGGAATGATGGGTAATGCTATTGCAAAAAAGTATAGAGATGCGACCCCCGAACAAAGGCAATCGCAAGATGATTTTTGGAACGTAGTGTTAGGCGGCATGGAAAGAGAAGGCTTGAAAGAATTGCAGAACGGGATATTTGCCAACACATCCTCAATACTGCAAGCAGTAGATAGCGGCAACCCTGATAGGTATTTGACCAATACTTTAAATATGCTTGCCAACATAGTACAACCGGCAGCAATAGCCCAAATAAACAGGGCTTCATTGGACGAAGTGCCATCTTCAAAAGGCGATAACTTTTTAGACAAGCTGAATAAAAACTTTGCCCAACGTTCTGTTTTATACAGAAAAGCATTTGGAGTACAGATAGATTCCAAAAGAGATATTTGGGGGCAGACTATCCCGAAAGGCGGGAACATATTGTCAAGGTTGTTTGGTATTTCAAGGGTAAACCCACAGCTATTCTCAAGACCAATTTATAACGACTACTTAGAAACAAATGATAGTGGGTTCTTGCCACCCGCAGTATTGCCTGTATTGAACGATATAAAATTAGACACTAAGCAATACGACAGATTGCAATACTACATTGGAGATGAAAGAAAAAAATTAGTAGAGCCTTATGTAAACGACATGGCAATCATAGAAGGTTTTAATACTACCTATGACGACATTAAAGACCCGGAAGATAAAAAGTTTGTCTTACAATATCTGTACAACGAAGGACGTGACTTAGGAGTAGAAAAATTCTATCAGGACTTCACTGAATTGAAAAAAGAAAAACCAGCAAAAGACTACGGGGCAGAAATTAAAAAAGACCTATTCAAAATATTATCTAAATACGGTAAAAGAAAGAAATAATGGAAGATTCGGTAGAACTGCTTAGAAAAAAAGTAGAATATTATGAGAAGAAATTAGGCATAGCCAAGCACAATCCGGCTTATGACGGGTGCGTGGTTTTAAACGATTTGCTAAAGCAGCAAAATGATTATTTAAAAAGGATTAGCATTAAAGACTTGATTGTAGGAGAGGATAAAAGCAAGCAGTCTGAATACGAAAGGGCAAAAGGGCTTTGGGAAAGTTTGCCTAAGAACATAACCAATCTAAATGCGTTAAAAAGCGAATTAGGCATGGAGTTTACTGACGAAAACGCAACTCAAGACGAATTGCCGTTCTCCCCACAATCAGTAGGTAAATAAAAATAACTATGTTTTATCCGGCAGAAAATGGAAGCGTTTATGAAATTGAGGACAATGCCTTTGGCTTTGTTTACAAGTGCAACTTGCCTCCCGTTGGGTACGGAGTAAATTCTATAACAGGGGAAGTAGAGGAAACGGATATTATAAAAAGGTCAGACATCCCCGAAGAACAGTTTTGGGAAAGAACCTTACTTCCGAAAGATTGGAAAACAAAAAGAGCGGCAGAGAAGCAAAGGCAATCTTTTTACCCAAAACATTTTGACCCGTACTTAGAACAAATAAGAAGAAGGGAGTGGAAGAGAAGATTATGCGGAGTTTGGTTTTGGAACTACAACCCGTATAAAAAAGAAAGCGAATTAATCTATTTAACAGGGCAACACTATCTGTATTGTACTTGGTGGAAGTTTCAGGGAAAGTATATGGATTTTAGAACAACCGACAGAGATGTATGGTATGTTCTTAGGTATTGCGATACAGACCCCGACTGCTTGGGGCTTAACTTTTTGACAAGAAGAAAACTTGGTAAAACAGCTATAAGCGGTTGTTGGGCTTACGAAAGAACAAGCAAGCGTCCTACAAATCAGCACTGCGGCATTCAATCAAAAGACGATGATGGTGCGGAAGAGGTGTTTAAAAAAGCTATTGTACAGCCGTGGCAGAAATTGCCCGACTTCTTTAGACCTATTTACGATACTATGAAGGGTGATGACCCAAGTGTTTTAAGGTTTTTTCACACATCAAGACGAGGTTCTGTAACAGAAGAAGATAGAGAAGAAGAAGATGCGTTGGAAAGTTGGATTGATTATGGCCCTGCAACTGAAGGGTACTATGATGGCCCTGAATTAGATACTTACATTAGTGATGAGGCAGGTAAGGTTGAAAAGAAAATAAGCATAAGAGTAAGGCAGGATACAGTTAGGTATTGCTCTGAAATAGAAGGCAAGATGAAGGGGAAGCAGCTATACACTACAACAGTAGAAAGCGATGAAACAACGGGGGACGAACACGAGTTTCAGGAATTGGTACACGACAGCAATCCGCTGAAAAGAAACGATAACAACAGGACGACTACCGGGCTTTATACTTTCTTTCTCCCTGCACACAAGGCATACTACTTTGACGACATATATGGCCACCCTGACGTAGCAAGAGCCGTTATATCCCTTACAAATACACGTAAAGATTTAGAGCAGCAAGGGAAGTTAAGACAGCTATCGTCAGCGAAAAGAAAGAACCCTATGACGCTCAAAGAAGCGTTTAGTGTTGACGGGCAATACTCTTTATATAATCCGGTAATACTGCAAGAGCAATTAGACATAATTAACTTTGGGGAAAAAAAGACAGAGTTTGGTGATTTAGTTTGGGATGGCGGATTTGAGTTTACAAAACCCGTTGACGATGGGTATGGCGGTACAAAGAATATAATCAACACTCTTTCATGGGTTTCAAACCCTAATGGAATGTATGAAAAAGTTGTTGGGTGGTTTCCAAAAGAACCAAATGCGGTAATACAAAACAACGGCAAGTATATCCCTAATGCTAACTACTTATATAGACTTGGGTGCGACCCCTTCCGTTACGATAAAACAAAAGATAAAAGAAGGTCAAATTGTGCAGCTTTTTTGTATCAAATGCCTGATGCCAATAGACAGGATGAAGTATTTGACAACGCAATTACATTAAGGTATTCTCAAAGAGCAGAAAGTACATCAGCCGCAAATATGGATATTTTAAAAATGGCTTGGTGGTGCGGGTGTCAAGTATTGTTTGAAAGAAACATTAACCATTGGAAAGACCATTTTGGATATTGGAAATGTTCTGGATTTTTAACATGGATGCCGGGAGAAGTAGAGCCGGGGATATTTACAGGAGGTTCGGGACAGAACGGTCTTGTGCAAACAATTTGTAATTATACCGAAGCATACATCAATGAACACATAAAAAAGGTGTATTTTAGGACATTGATTGACAAGCCGACAGGATGGCTTTCATTCAAAGTAGATGATACGCAGAAATTTGACGAACCGATGGCATTTGGGATAATGATGCTTGCTGTAAAAGGTAAGCGATATGTGCTTCCAAATCAAGAAAACAAGTCAATAGAATCTATATTACCGTACAATAAAGCAATTTAAAATGAGATATGTAGAAATAAACGGAGGCGGCAATTACCCCTACCCCGACAACAGTATTGACCCCGCAAAAAAAGGCAGGCAATGGTGTATGAGTTATGCCAAAGCAGCGTACTATGATTTTACTTTCATGTACCCCAAAGGAGTATTTGCAAGTAATCAAGGTAATTATGAGAAAAACAGAATGTACGCTTTGGGCAAACAGCCAATATCTCCATACAAAAGACTTTTAGGCGTTGACAGCGCAACAGATAACACATGGCTTTCCGTTGACTGGACTGTTAGGTCTATTGTTTCAGGGTATAGGGATAAAGCTATTTCAGAAATGATGGCCGAAGATTATTCAGTTGTTTGCACCCCTATTGATATGCTTGCTAAAACAGAATTAACGGGGTACTATTCTGATATAAAAGCAAAGTTGGCTATAAGAGAATTAATGTTGCAACAGAACCCAGAACTTGCATCTCACCCTCTTATACAACTTGCATCCGGTGAGCCATTAGACTTGCAAGAACTTGAAATGAGAGTTGAGTTTGGTGAGCAGTTTAATAGAAGCAAGGATGCTGAAATGGCTATTGAACTTGGCTTGTATGAAAATAATTACACTGCATTTAGAAGGGCAATATTTGAAGACTTGTTTGACTACGGAATAGCGGGGTATAAGGAGTGGCTTGGCGATGACAACAAGGCAAAATTCAGAAGGGTTGACCCCAATGCAGTAATAACTAATTTCTGCAAAGACAAAACATTTAGCGACCTCATTCATGCCGGGGAGCAAATTGATGTTTCTTTAATAGAGTTAGCTACCGTTAAAGACGAAGATGGGAACCCTATGTTTTCAGAAGAAGAATTAGTTGAATTTGCAGGCACTTTAGCAGGTAGATTTGGCAACCCAACAACTCTTGGGAACGTAGGATGGTTTAAGCCATACGATAAATTCAAGTGTAAGGTTTTAGACATTGAGTTTTATACCTACAACGAATACTCTTACAATGACGCTACTGATGCCTTCGGCAATAGCGACTTTAGAAAAGCTGATTACGGAAGGGGTAAGAAATCGCCAAAGTATAAAAGAAAAAGAATACAGTACGTTTACAAATGTAAATGGATTGTAGGTACTGATAAGTGCTACGACTACGGTATGTGTTACGACCAAAAAAGGTCAGCAGACTTAAAGAAAAAAGCCCAAACAAAACTGTCTTTTAAATTTTGCGCTTACAACTTCTACATGATGAAGGCGCAATCTTTCATGGATAAACTTATACCATATTTGGACGACTATCAGCTAACCATGCTGAAAATACAAAACTGGAAAAACAGAGCAGTGCCTTCCGGATGGTGGATTAATTTGGATATGCTTGAAAACGTTGCTTTAAATAAAGGCGGCGCAAATATGCAGCCGAAAGAACTGTTGCAAATGTATTTTGAAACAGGTATAATGGTGGGGCGAAGTTTAGATGGCGCAGGCAATCCGTTCCCCGGTAACATACAGCCCGTTATCCCTATTGAAAATTCAAATATGCAAGAGTTGGCCGGTTTCCACGCTGACTTAGTTCAAACGGTATTGGCGATTGAAAAAATGACAGGGTATAACGATATTACAAGTGGTAATCCAAATCCTAAAACCCTTGTTCCGGGATATGAAGTAGCTATCGCAAGCACTAAAAAAGCGTTAGCACCAATGGTATTTGCGGAAGAATTTCTTTGTGAAAACTTAGCCGAAGATGTGCTATGCAGGATGCAACAAGGGTTGAGGAAAGGCGGTGTAAGCGGTTATGCTCCTGCTATTAATACCAACTCATTGAGATTTATTGAACTTAGTTCTGATATTTCGCTACGAGATTATGGTATAGAGTTACAGCGAAAAACAAGCGATGACCAAAAGATGTGGCTATTACAGCAAATGCAGGCTGATATTACAAATGGGTATTTGGACTCATCCGATGCCGTAATGTTAGTGAATACTCATAATGCAAAGCAAGCCCAAATGATATGGGCATACAGGGTTAAACGTGCAAAAGAGCAAGCCCACAAGCAACAGATGGAGTTAATGAATCAGCAGACAGAAGGTAATATGCAGGTGGCTCAAATTGCAGAGCAGGCAAAGCAACAAACATTGCAATTGGAACTTGCTTCAAAAGAAAACTTGAAGTTTATGGAACTGCAAGCAGAATTAGCAAGAAAGGAAATGGAGTTGAAAGCACAGCTTCAAATGAAGCAAATGGAGTTGATGGTTAAGGACAAAATGAATACAGATATGTCAGACGCAAAACGTGACGTAGCCGACACAACCGCACAGGCCAAGATAATTTCAAGTTCAATAGACCATGACGCTAAATTGGCATCAACCGATTTGGCCGGGGAAAAACAAAAAGAAAAGCAGCAAATAGCCAATAGTAAACCTCCCAATGCCCCTAAAAAGTAATGGGACTGGACAAAATAGGTATCAATCTGCTATTCAATAAGTTGGTTTTAAAAAAAAGTTTTGGTGAATTGAAAAATTTCTTAATTTTGGTTAACTAAATCAATATGACTACAATCAGACGTTTTTTTGACATAGCACCAACCGAGCCAGCCGGAGCGGTTAACATTGCAGAGGCAATGGCCAAATATGGTGTTAAAAATGATTCGACAGAGCCGGTGGCAACACCGATTCCAATAGAGGCAAAGACAGAACCAGTCCCAGAAGAAAAAGTAGTTACACCTGCGGAGACCGCAACTGAACTACAAACTACTGAAACGGTAAAAGAAGAGCCTCAACAAGTGCAGAAGGAGGTCGTAGTAACGCCAGCACCGGCAATACCGGAAAGCCAGCCAAAACCGCCAACCCTGCAAGAAGTTCTTAAAATTCATCAGCCCCAAAGTGTTTTAAACGAATTGGGCTACGATGACAAGACGGTGCAATTACTCAATAAGGTGAAAGGATTTGACCCGAAAGTGTTAGGTCTTATTGAAGCCTATGAGAATGGAACGCACATAGATTATTTGAGGGAATTAACAACCGATTACTCGAAAATGTCTGCCGAAGACGTGATGCGACATCAGCTAAAGCAAGACTACCCAAAGGCATCGGACGCTCAACTTCAAATACTTTACGAAGATGAAGTGCTTGACAAGTACAAGATTGACCCTGACAAGTATTCCGAAGCGGAAGTAGAGAGAGGCAAAATGCTTCTTGAAGCAAAAGCAGGGAAATATAGGGACGATTTTGCAACCAGACAGCAACAATACTTAGTTCCAAAAGCACCAGAGCCGAAAGCCGAAGAACCCAATAATATGGAAGCGGAGGCTAATCAAAAGTTTGTAGAGTACAAGAATAAGTTTACAGAAGACCAATATACAAGGTCTGTTTTTTCCAACAAGAAAATATCTATTGGAGAAGGTGCAGACCAGTTTAATTACCCTGTTGAGCCTGACGATTTGATAAAAGTTCTTTATAGTTCGGATGGATGGATGGACGCTACCTCTAAAAAAGTAGAAAATGGGGATGGCACTACCTCTTTCGTTCCCAACGTAGAGCATCAAATTCTTATCGGCGCAGTGGCTAAATACGGGAAAGTCTTTTTGGACGAATACGCAAAACACTACAAATCTATTGGCGGCAAGTCAGTCGTAGCTGATATAGAAAACGCAAAAGAAGTGGACACCACAAAAACCTCAACCCCTGACGCTGCCCCTAAAAGTGCAGCCGAAGCGATGGCAAGAGGCGGTGTTTATAATTCAGGCGGTTATAACAGATAGACACTTTAGGGTTGTAAGCAAAACATAATTTACTAATCTTACAACTTTAATAAAATGGCAGTAACACAAGGAACGCTAAACAAAGCGTTTGTATCCGCAATTGATTTTCTTGACCAAAGGGATATAGACCCTTCAATCTATGACCAGTCAAGAGACAGGGCTTTCACCGATATAATGAAAATTGTAAACCGGACGAAGCCTGCAACAATGTTCAACTATCACAATTTCGTTAATAACGATGTGTATGAAGTTGGAACAATCAGCGCAGTAACATCAACAGGATTAGCGCAAATCCAATTTACAATTAACACCGCATCAACTTTCCCTCGTGTTGGCGATTTGATTAAAACGTCAAACTCAAACAACGTAGGAAGACAAGGCCGTGTGCAAGCCGTAACTTTTGGCTCTGGTACAGCAACCCTTACTGTTCGTTCAGTAGGCGGTAACTCTGCGCCTCTTTATGCAACTGTTAATGATACCGTTCAGTTCGGTTCTAACGCACAAGCGGAAAAGTCAACAGCACCAGCTAATCGCCGGTACGGTCTGACAAAGTATTATAATCAAATACAAATATTCCGTGAAGTTGACGACATTACAGATGTGCAAAAAGTTGCTAAAATCGAAGTAAACGTAGGCGGTGACTATCACATCCTCCCTTATCAGATTTTGGAAAAGGCAATCAAAATGAAGGGCGACATTTCCGTTCAAATGCTTTGTGGTACTCAATCCACAACGTCATTCGGAGATAGCAACCCATTCTTAGCTGACCCAACAAGCGGGTTGCCTATCCAAACAACCGGCGGTCTTGACTGGTATGTAACTACATACGGCATCAGCGACCAGGCATCGGTTTTGGGAACATTTGGCTTCACTGAATTGGATGAAATCATTGACAACTTTATCGCCAATAAAGCACCAACAGACCACATGGTATTCATGGGTAGTCGTGCTTACCGTATCATCAGCAAGTTCTTAAAGCAACTTGGTTCTTCAAGCGTTGACTCTCGCAGGCTTTCTGTTGACGGTAAAACATTCGACTGGAATGTTGAGCATTTAAGCTATGGCGGGTATGAATTTGACTTCGTTCACGTTCCTATCTTTGACCATCCGCAATTGTTCAGTGCTACATTGGTGGCAGACGTAAATGGTTCACTGTATTTTGTTCCAAAGGACAATGTAGATACAGTAGATAATGGCCGTCAGCCTCGTATCCAAATCCGGTACACTGCTACTCCTTTCATGGGGTCATCTGCAAACACATCTGCAAACGGCATGGTTCGTGAGTGGAGAACAGGTGCATTAGCTGAAGTTCCAACTTCAAGCGAAATGGTGTTGCATACCGATTGGGAAACAGCACAAGGTTTGGAGTGTATCGCAGTTAAGCACTTCCAGAAGTATCGCATCGTTTAATTTTCTATAAAGGTTCTCCCGGCTGGTTCGGGAGAACCTATTTTCATAACTACTAAATCAACAATTATGTTACTAAGAACAGAAGCAGATTTCAACGACATTTCTCCCGAACTAAGAAAGAAACTTGAAGAAAGAGTAAAGGGTTTTGGGAAAACAGTTAGGTACAAATTTGATATTTCAAGCGAAAACCCTGACCCGCAAAAACATGACGGGAAGGTAATTTGGCCTAATCAATACATACTTGACCCGGCAACCTTTTATATACAGGACACTTTGGAAAAACGGGAAGGGAAGTCTAAGTCAAAAAGAATCGGCCTTATCCTTGAAACGGATTATGAAAATGGCCATCTTAAAATAAAAAAGTACGACAAGATTAAGGTAGACGGGAAGTACAAGGGAGTATTTACCCTGCAACTTGAAGAAATACCGGAACACTTTGAGTATGCTCTTTATCTTGAGATGCACCCAAAATTAACGGGTGGCGACTTTGCAGATAAAAGCAAGCGGCAGATGATTTCAAGAATAGATGAAAAGGCCGCAGCTACCGAAGCAAGAAAGGTTAGAAGTGACAGAAAAAAGGCTTTGGATGCAGTAGAAGGAATGAGCGATAAGCAGCTAATTGATTTTGCAGATGCAATGATGTGGGATAGTTCACAAGACCCCAATGTGTTAAGGAATCTTGCGGAAGAATTAGCGGAAACAGACCCCGTTTATTTTAATGATAAAGTTGAAGGTAAAACGGTAGAATATCAGGCAGCAGTAAAGCAGGCTTTAAACAAGCAAGTTATTATGTTTGACCCGGCAGACAGGTCTTTTTCATACGCATCGAATAAACAGAAAATAGTTATACTGCCTCCAATATCAGGTAAAAATGAAGTAGAGCAATTCGCTGAATGGATACAGGTAGGCGGAAGCAAAGAGAAGGCAGTATATGAACAGATAAAGACACTAATAAAGTAGTTGATTTAGTGGACGGGCTTTGCCCTGACGATGGCTGATTGCATTAGCAAGTTGCCGTCCATTTTTTAAAATTTTAAATGTAAAAAAGTGGCACTCTCCGTAGATTTTTCAGTACAACAAATTCCCGGAAGTCCGGGCGATATAGTGTTTAATGATTTATCTACGGGAGTAGATGCCGCCGTTGTAACCCGAAGGATTTTTATACAAGCTGTTGATGGGGATTATGTAGTAATAGACGGCACAACAACAGAATACGAAGTTTGGGCTGACTTCCCCGCTACAACATCAATAACGCTTGAAGATATTTTAACCGAAGATATTTCTGCAAGAGTAGTGGTTCAGTGGTTAAACGTAGGCGGCACTGTTTTATACGATGATACGCAATATGTAGGTCTAACTTGTTTCAACGAAGATTTTGACTACGAACTCACACAAAACGTAACAGGCAACCAGCTTTTAATTAACGACAACAATTTCTGGAAAAATAAACTTCTATTGCAGAACTACATAGATAGCGGGGATAAAGCAATTGAACGGTATTCAGATATTGTGTCGGCGCAAAAATGCTACTCTTTAGCCACCGAACTTCGTCTTTCAAAACAATACTACTTTAATCAAAACAGTTGACTATGCCAACAGTAGCCCAAATAGTAACTGAAATATATCCGGTAGCGCAATATTTGGCTACCATTGATATTTATAAAGGGGGGCTTTCCGGGGGTGGAGTAGATATTGGGTTGTCCGAAAAAATATCAAACATCGGACGTTCCGTAAAAAGAATATATGACGTAACCCCCAATGATACCACCTTGTTTGCTACCGCTAATTGCTTGTATGGCATTTGTGGAATTTATGGTACAAGGGCGCAGGCTCTATCTGGAACATCTGGCGTAGTTGCTGGTATTGTTCCACCGCCAGCAGGATTACCTCAACCGATAGATTGGAGAGTAAGCGGTACGGCTTCGGCAACAGCACCATTGGCAACGGGAGATACTTCGGTTGTTTTAGATGGTACTAATGGTATGCCTGATTTAAGAGGATACAATGTTGCCTACACAAGAGGTGGAATACCCCAATACACAACTAATCCGGGAGATGGAAGTAATTACTATGGATGGGATAGATTGACCGGACTTTTTCAATTACTTGGTTCTGCTCCATCAGCAGTTCTTGGTGAACAAATGAGAATAGACCCTATAAGCTAAAATCTATGAAAAAAATAATCATACTAATAACAGTTTTGTTTTTCTTTAAAACATCCTTTTCCCAATACCCTAATGGAACACAAACAATAGGTAATGATAGTAATGTAGTGCAAGCAAAGGGAGGATTTAAAGGGAGAGTTATTAATTGGACGTACACGGATACCACAGCAGCTAACTTAGAAAGGATAAAGGGCTATCCGGGAGCGCAGATATTTACAACAAGCGATAGTTCTATTTGGTTTAGAAGCCCTAATGCAAACAAGTGGATTTCGTTAATAAACTCAAACGTAAACCCAAGCTCCGATACTTTAGTTTGGAGAATAGGAGGTAATTTCCTTGAACCCCTTTCTTCTCAATTATTGGCAACATTAGGCAGCAGGGATAGTGTAGGACTTTATTTTATGACGGATGCAACAAGAAGGCTTTTTTTACCCGCTAACGGTATTAACAGGTCTTCATCCCCCGCAAACAAGTATCTAATGATGGATACTACTAATCTCTTTATGTACTACGGTGATGGAGGCGGAACTTCCTCACTATCCTTTACCAATGGACTAACAGAAAGCGGGGGAACTGTTAAGTTGGGAGGGACGTTGATAGAAAGTACAGTAGTAGATGGGCAGAGTTTATATGGGATAAGGTTTGATGATATAACAGCCTATGATGTGGTGGCAAAAAGTAATCAAGCAACAGGAACGGATAGTGTGGCGATTTTTGGCGGGGATGGTACAGCGCAATCGGCTATGGTTCTAAAAGACTCTTTGTTTATAAGACCGCATTTAGGAAGAATATACATAGACACCCTACAAGCCACGGACACCACCCAATTCATAGTAGGATATAGAAGCAATGGACAGTTGGTAAAGAGGCTTAAAAGTAGTTTAACACCTACGTTGCAACAAGTAACAGATGTTGATAGTATAACAACTAACTCTATTTATGTTGGAGGATTGGGGTTTACCCGAAATACCGATACGGTTCAGGCTTCCGGATATGAAGCAATTTCTACAAGTGCGCCAAACTTTATTGGGCAAAATTTATTCGTACTATCAGTTGCGCAGCAATCAAGGGTAAGGCAAACGGGCAATATTCAAAAAATACAATTCTATACAGGTTCATTAGACCCTGCTTTAACTGCATTTTATATTGATGTTTGGAGATACAATGGTTCAACATTTGACAGGGTTCAACATTTTAATGCAACCTCTCAAATAGTAGGTGGGCAGATTGAAACTGTTTTTTGTACTCCATCTTTGGCCGTTTTGGAAGGGGATTATATTGGTATGTCATATACTTGCTCAGGAGTACCAACTCCATTTGTGACTGCTACTAATCTTGGCTCTTTGGCTTCTTATTTTACTAATGCAGACCCCGGCTCAACTGCTGTAAACTGGACAGCGCAATCATCTACCAATTTCTTTGTTCCCATTCATATCTATATGCAAGCCCCGCATATGGTGGCAATCGGCAATTCAATTATGAGTGGTGTTCCTTATCATAATTCATATATATCGCCAACTATTTCAAATAGTCTTTCTTCAAGCATACCGTACAAGGTGGAGCAGAGTTTGAATATAGTAGCCCAAAATATGGGATTGGGTGGAAACACCACCACCCAAATGCTGGCAAGGTTTCATAATGACGTTGTTGAAGGGAAGCCAACAGTAGCACTGATAGAGGGCGGCGTTAATGACGTTTATTTTGGTGCAACAACGGCAACCGTGATAAGCAATTACAAGGCTATGCTCGATAGTTGCGTGGCTAATAGCATTAAACCCTATGTATTACTCATTCTACCGTGGACAAATGGTACTAACTCACAGAATATGCAGGTTGATACTATTAACTACAAAATAGACTCAATGATTACTGCATCATACCCAACAGGCAGAATTATTGATTGCAGGCCATTGGTAGGAGAATTTAGGTCAGGAGGAACGGCAGGCAACTATTGGGATATTCAAGCCGCCTATGATTATGATGGCGTACATTTTACTGTACCGGGGAATACTGTTATTGCAGCCGCTATTGCAGAAGTAGACCAATCAACTGCTTACAAAAGCAATTCTATTGTACACAACGGTAAAACATATCTATTCCCTGATAGTTCCGGTACACTTGTAACAGCAGAAAATATTGTTATCACTGCACCGGGAAGCAGTGGAGATTTACTAATAAATGACGCAGGGAATATTGGTACGGGCGGCACAGGTGCTATGAATTATACGACAGGGAGCGGACTTACAATAGATAACAATGTAAGCATACCGGGAGGCGTATTATCCTTGTTTGATGGCATACCAAACAACACGCAGGTAAATACACAAACGTGGGGGAATAACTACGGCGAAGCTGCTCAACACTGGTATGACAATGGGGCAACTTCACGTTCTGGAGTAGGTCAGGCAGTGGGGGAATTACAGTTTTTTATACCCGGAATATTCAAGTTTTCATTTAATGAAGGCGGCACATTGCAAACCCCCGGCACAAACGTATTAGCAACCATTGACCCGGCAAATGATGTAATAAATTTAAACCTTCCAACCAATGTAGGAACGGTGGCAACCCCTTCATCTACACTAAAAGTATTTGGTTCTTTTGCCGGGGCAATAACAACTGTTACCGCCAATACAACGGCCTCAATTAGCCATTATACTATTCTATCAGATGCAACAAGCGGCAATATTACAATCACCTTGCCAGCAGCCAGCACTTGCGCAGGCCGTATCTACATAGTTAAAAAAATAGATGCCAGCGGTAACAGCGTAACGATTGACGGGGATAGTGCTGAAACAATAGACGGGGCAGCGACAGTAAGTACCACTACCCAATGGGTAAGTTTTCAAATACAATCTAATGGCGCAAACTGGTATAAACTTAATTAATGCCAACAGAAAAAACCATACACGGACAGAACTCTCTTCAACTATTTGAGAAGTATCAGATTAACTCAAAAGGAGAAGTCAGATGGGTAGAAGGAAAGAGGTGTGGGGAGTATATAACACCTTCGAAAAAACTTTTATTAAAAATAAAAAACAGTAAGCTATGACACCGGAAAAAGAGTATATCAAAGACATGGGAGATTGGGGCGAAGCTATTGCAGAGTGGCAGCTAAGAAACCCCGACAAGGATTGGTTGACTGAATTAACAGCAGTAACTACATCTGATGCAGAGGGTGGAGACCGCCCGCCGTTGCCCCCACCAAAACCGTAATGAAAAATGCTTGTAGGTATATCGGCGGCTTTTTATTTCTTAGGATTAGTTTGCTTTTATCACATTGCAGACTTTTCCAAACCTGAATGGGTAGTGCCTTTTTATCTTTGGGATAAAGCGAAAGATTTACTTTTTTCGGCAGTCATTACCTACAAAGTTCCTAAGAGTAAATTCAAAACAATATTTTATTTTTGTGTAATAAGATTAGGATGGGAGATAGCAGCATTAACAATAAATTCCAACATCAACAACAGCAAAGCGATAGATTTTCTATTCCTTTTGTTCATGGGGATTTGGGGTTACCAATTAATACGAGAATGGTCGAAGTCAAAATGATTTTATCTACCCTGAACTTCATGGGCTTTTCGTTGTATGGGTATTTATTATGGATTAACGTGGATAATGTGAAAG
>Ga0247723_1001129_pt1 | contig 16119 bp, 21 predicted proteins | sample MSEWelMarce5H_FC_FD_189079 | JGI IMG/M metagenome (GOLD analysis project Ga0247723, IMG submission 189079) | Subsurface sediment microbial communities from gas well in West Virginia, United States - MSEEL Well Study Marcellus 5H_FC | ecosystem: Environmental > Terrestrial > Deep subsurface >...
GCCCTTATGGCCACAAAAAAACGACACCCCCCTATGCTAAATTTTATAGCGCGGGTATATATACTCCCCCAAAAGAAATATTTGCTAAAGTGAAAGTAGGCTCTGACCAGCACTTATACTTACTGTGTTACACATCACAGTAATAAAACGGGAAATCCGTTAAATTTCCTGCCTTATATATAGTAGGGGCTTAAGCTTTCCAGAAGCCCCGAATTACCCCACTGCGAGGCCCCCTAGGCCGAGCCTAGTAATGCCCCTCACTCGCTTGGTGCTCGTTCGGGCGCAAGCCCGATACTGTATAGTTTTAAGAGGGATAGTTCTGTCCTTTTTCTGATACAATGGGACAGGTATATCTTTACCCTGGTGGGTAAAAATCATCCAAGACAGGTAACAAAAGAATTGACATTCCGGCCCGTCTGATTTAAAAAAATTTTTTCTACGCCTTCGGCGCTACCTGTAAAGGAGATCCAATGGCAGATAACTCAGCCGACATCGCAAAACGTATTATCCTAGGATGCGTAGCTGAAGGTATGACCATTGAGGCCGCGTGCGGCCAAGCCGGCAAAAGTTTAAAGACGTATGAGTATTACCGTCGCACAGATAAGATCTTCACAGACAAGGTAGATAGAACGCGCCTTGGTCTCAAAGATAAAGCCTTTGCTTCCCCCGACGTTCACGACCTAGACTTTGCAGCTTTTAGAAACAACTACCTGCACCAGCGAACTTTTCCACACCAGCAAAATCTGGTAGATGTGATCGAAGGACGCGAGCCATCTTGGCTCCACCCTTCTATGAAGTTTGAACCAGGGATGAATCAGAACAGAATCCTGATTAACATCCCGCCCAACCACGCCAAGTCCATTACGGTAACTGTGGACTATGTGACGTGGAAGGTTGTGCAAAACCCCAACTTTAGAGTTTTAATTGTCTCTCAAACTCAGCAGCTTGCAGCAGATTTCCTCTACGCTATCAAGCAAAGATTGACCCACCCAATGTACGCTGACCTACAGGCAGCCTACGCCGCCGGAGTCGGCTTTAACTCTAAGTCTGCTACGTGGACTGCCACCCGTGTCACCTTCGGTGATGAACTCCGTGAGTCATCTGAGAAGGACCCAAATATTGAGGCTGTCGGTATCGGCGGTCAGATCTACGGCAAGCGTGCCGATATGATTATTGTAGATGACGCGGTCACACTCAAGAACGCTAACGAGTTTGAAAAGCAGATCCGCTGGTTAACACAGGACGTTCGCTCCCGCCTTAACCCTACGGGCAAACTTATTATTATTGGAACACGTGTAGCCTCGGTAGATCTATACCGCGAGCTACGCCAAGAAGATAGATACCCAGGTGGGCAAGTCCCTTGGACATATCTTGCTATGCCGGCTCTTTTGGAAACAAATGAAGATAAGGATAAGTGGGTTACACTGTGGCCTAAATCCGACCAACCCTTTGAAGGACAAGTTGACACAGATAAAGATGAAGACGGACTCTATCCTAGATGGAACGGTAAACACCTATCTGCAGAGCGCCAAGCTATGGATGCACAGACCTGGGCTTTGGTGTATCAACAACAAGATGTTTCAGATAATGCAATCTTTGATCCTGTCACCGTACGCGGTTCCATTGACGGTATGCGTAAGGCAGGTAAATTAGTTGCCGGCAATCCTGGTCATCCACGCGACCTTAACGGGTTTAGCTTTATTTGCGGTATGGACCCTGCTATTGTTGGTGATACCGCTGTGGTGTGTTACGCAGTTGATCGCACTACTCATAAACGCTACATTGTTGACGCTTTCAAGATCACTAGGCCATCTCCGTCACAAATTAAAAACCTTATAATTGACTGGACTTCCTTATACGGTCCCTCTGAGTGGATAGTAGAAAAGAACGCCTTTCAGGCTTTCCTTACACAAGATGAAGAACTGCGTCGCCACTTGGCATCACGCGGAGTAATCTTACGTGAGCACCATACCGGTTCTAATAAGTGGGACTCAGGCTTTGGTGTGGCATCTATGTCTACCCTGTTTGGTACTAAGCAAGCAGACGGTAAGCACCATAGAGATAACCTGATGCACCTGCCATCAGATCAAACTGAGAACATTAAGGCTTTGATTGAGCAGTTAATTACCTGGTCACCTACGACCAAGGGTAAGACCGATATGGTGATGGCACTGTGGTTCTGTGAGATCAGAGCACGTGAGATGCTCAACAACGGTCAGTACGCAAGCCACCACTTAAAAAATCCTTTCTTATCTCGATACGAGATGGGCAAGCGAGCTGTCATCAATATAGATGAGATGCTTGCTGAAAAAGAACGTCACTTTATCTAAGGAGTAGCAATGGCAAAGAAAGTACAAGTAACCTCGGTTACCCCAGCAATAAAGGTCAAGGCCAAATCTAAAGAAGAGCAAGCCCGTACCCGTAAGGCTATTGGAGTTGCTGTAGGTGGTCTACCAGCAGTAGCAGCAATGGCGTTAATGAACCGTAAAAAAGATTCAAAGAAACCAACAGCTAAAGAAGTAGCTGAAACTGCAGCTAAAGCAAGAATGATAACTAAAGTTAAAAAAACTGCAGAATTGGTTGCACCATTTGCAAAGCCTAAATCAAAAGAAGTAACGCCAAAGGCGACAATGAAACCTAAGCCAAAAGCTACAATGAAGAAGGATAAAAAATAATGGCAATCACACCAAACTATAAGAGTGGCGAAGACGAAGGACACTACATTGACAAGGGTGCTGTAACGACACCTCAGATCAACCCATCATCAGATGCTAAGTATGTAGCCGCTAAGGCACAGGCACTTGCTGAGTCAAAGGTTGAATGGCCTACTAAGGTCGCAGGAATTACAAACCCGCTTTAATAATTTAAGGACATACTTTGTTATCCATAAAAGATATATCTGCTAAGACAGCACGCCTGCAGACTAGATATGCAGGACGCGACTTGCGTATGCGCGAGGTTCTATCTGCACGTCAGGGCGATCTGTCCAAGGTATATCCTTCTATGTTTTCAGAGGATTATCCAAAACCTCTAGTAGCAAATATGATTGACGTGGCAGCGCGTGACCTAGCAGAAGCTATGGCACCGCTTCCATCCTTTAACTGCTCTGCTAGTAATATGACAAGTGATGCAGCCCGTAAAGCTGCAGATCTTCGTGGTCGTATTGCTAACTACTATGTTAACGATTCACAGCTACAGATCCAGATGTATACAGGTGCTGATTGGTTTAACACCTACGGTATGCTCATTGGTCGCGTAGAGCTTGACTATGATAAGCAAGACCCAGTTATTACTTTGATTAACCCATTTGGTGCTTACCCAGAGATTGACCGTTTTGGTCGTTGTACTTCTTTGGTTCAAGTAGTGGGTATGGATGCAGCATCTATTGCATCAATGTACCCAGAGTTTGCAGATCAAATTATCTCAAAGAGCACTTATTCACCTGGTAGCCCTTATATGTCGTTGGTTCGATACCACGACGCAGAGCAAGATGTAATCTTCCTACCAGAGCGCAAGGATTTAGTCCTTGCACGTACACCTAATCCAGTTGGTAAATGCCTTGTACAAGTTGCAATGCGTTCATCTATTGATGGCGAGGCACGTGGTCAGTTTGACGACATCCTTGCAGTTCAGCTTGCACGTGCTCGATTTGCCGTGCTACAGATTCAGGCCGCCGAAAAGTCCATCCAAGCTCCTATAGCCATCCCACAAGATGTGCAAGAGTTGGCAATCGGCCCTGATTCAATTATGCGCTCTGCCAATCCGCAGGCAATCCGTCGCGTTCCACTAGACCTACCACCTGGTATCTTTGCAGAGTCTGGCGTACTAGAGCGTGAACTACGTATCGGTGCTCGTTATCCAGAGTCTCGTTCAGGAAACATTGAGGCAAGCGTTGTAACAGGACGCGGTGTTCAAGCATTACAGGCTGGCTTTGACTCACAGATTAAAGCAGCACAGGCACAGTTTGCTCGCTTGTTTACTGATCTTATCTCTATCTGCTTTGCAGTAGATGAGAAGATTTTTGGTAATCGCACTAAAGAGATTCGCGGTATGGATGATGGTATGCCATACACGCTTAGATACCAACCTGCCAAGGCTATCAACGGTGACTACTCAGTAGATGTTCGTTACGGAATTATGTCAGGTATGGACCCTAACCGTGCCATTATTGCTTTGCTACAAATGCGCTCTGATAAGCTTGTATCACGTGACTATGTACGTCGTGAGATGCCAGTTGAGATTAACGTTACACAAGAAGAACAAAAAGTTGATATTGAAGAGATGCGTGACTCACTACGCACTGCTGTTGCACAATATGCACAAACATTACCTGTTCTTACATCACAAGGACAAGATCCTATTCAGATCATTACCCGTATAGCCGAAGTAATTAAAGGCCGTCAAAAGGGTATGCAGATCGAAACTATTGTGGAGAAGGCCTTTGCGCCCATCCCACAACCGCAGGCTCCATTAGGTATGCCTGCCGAACTAGGTGCAGGTATGGCCCCCCCGCTTCTGCCTCGCAGCCAACTCCAGATGAATCTGGCGGTGCGGCCCCTGCTCCTGGTGGTCCACAACCACCTCAAGGAAAACCAGATATTGCATCACTGCTCGCCTCAATCGGCGGCGCGGCATAAATATAAGGGAGGTGAAATATGAAAAAAGGAACACAAGCACCAGCTCCAATGTCTAAGCCAGTTGAAGGCAGCAAAGCAGGAGATAAGGTAACAGGCGGAAAGGTATACCAACCATACGCTGGAACACCAAGACCAGGCAAGAAAGTATCTAAGTAATATTATTCTGATGGAGGTGCTGGACGATGGACAAAAATAAAGTGCGTCGTCCAGTACGCTCTACAGACTTTTTAGTTGTTTTTTCAGAGTTGATATTTAATATCTCTCAAGTAATGACAACATTTTTTGAATCACTTTTTGAATTAAGTATTTACCACGCTAATCGGGAAACTGAGTTAAACAAAGTGTGGGAAGATTTTGCAACAGACCTAGAGACGATACAGGAGGATAATGATGGCACTCGATGAAGCCACAAACCCAGTTAAGGGAGTATCCGGTCCTGGAAAGTTCTCAACACGTACAGACCTACCACCATCTAGTTCATACGGTGAAGGTGTACAAAATGCTGAGATTGCAGGTGGCGCTCCTTTAGCATCAACATCTGATGTACGCGGTGCTACAAATACAGAATTAAGAGCAGCAGGACGTCGTGGTGCATCAGCACCAGCAGGACAAGCTCCAGTAGGTCTTTACGATCCAACTCAACGTCCAGAAGAACCAATCACTTCAGGTATTGATATGGGTGCAGGCGTTGGCTCAGAAGCATTAATAATGCGCCAACCTGATGATAATAATTTTCGTTCAACAATTTTGGCTTATATGCCAGTCCTTTCATATATATCTAGCCTTCCTAATACTTCCCCAGAAACTCGGGCTGCTATTAGGCAGTTACGAGATCAAGTATGAGTTCAATTTGGAACCGAATTGGTGATGTCGCATCTACAGTAGGAAAGAACGCTTTTAAGTTTACTGGCGAATTAATCAATTCTTCCGAGAGTGCAGCTCGCTTTGCTTGGGATGTTGGCACTGCACCTTGGAATAACGCAGATGAATACAATGGTTTTGTTCAAACGTTTAAAACTGCTGCCAGTAAAGAAGGCAAAGATATTATAAAGCCTTTGGCTTCAGCAGGTGGCGCAGTTATGAAAGTACCTGGAGTTGCTCCAGCACTTGAAAGAATCAACCACATAAACCAAGAGTATATTCGTGAACCTTTAACCACTGTAAATCTTGTTCAAGGAGAAATAACTTCAGGTCGTTCAGGCCTTGGAGGTTTCTTTGATCCTAACGTATGGAAAAAAGCATACTCTGGAGCTCAGGATATTTCATTTGGTCAAGCATTTGTTAGTTCAATACGTGTTGCCTATGACCCAAAGTTTAATGTATATGATCCAGCGCAAAGAGAACAAGCATTTAAGAAGTCAGCTTGGGGTAAATGGACATCTGGTGGTTTTGATCTTACTGCTCAACTATTTGGTGATGTAACTCTTGCCGCTGGTAAAGCAGCAAAGGTTTTAAAAGCAGGAGAACTTGGACAAGGCGTTCTAAAGAACGCAGATGCAGTTGCTAAAGCAGCAGAAGACATTACTAAAGCACAATATGGTGTTAATAATCGCTTTACTAAAGTAATTAAAGACTTTACAGACAATGGTTCTGCTTATGCAATTAGCCATCCAATGGTTAAGTCATCAAGCCAACCTGCTCTTCTAGCACACCTACTAGGTGATTCTGTTGATGTAGATGAAACCGCCCTTATTCTTCGTTCATCTCTTGGTGATCCTGCAGCTATGGATGAATTACGTCTACAGCGTGCATATATTACAGATGCACTTGAGACAGCACGCGGTGATCTTAGTGCAGTAGATGAATATAAACTATTTGCTGCCCCTGATGAGTCAGGTATGATTCCATTTCTAAATGATAACCCTGGTGTTATTGAAGCAGCTCGTGCAAACTACGAATCACTTGCTAAGAACGATGAATACTTTGCAAAGTTAATGGATTTGGGAGAAGGTGGCGGTGCGCTTACACGCACTACTGGAAAACTTCTACAAGGTGCTGAGAATTTTGTTGCAGAATCTCGTGCTATTAAATTTTATGATAGAACTGTAGGAAATGCAAAGGTTGAAGTCTATCAACCAACACCATTTCACCGTTTGTATCAAAAGATTTCTTGGGCTGCGGGACAACGACCAGCAGGAATTGTAGATTTTAATGATCCAGATTCTTATAAAGAGATAATTGCTAACATAGATACACTTGGAAAAGTTGCTAACTATGACGCTATTAAAAGTAAAGGTTTACTTGATAGTTATATAGCAGCACGTACTCCAGAAGAACGCTTTGCTGCAACATTAGCAATTGAAGGCAGAGCATTTCGTGATATTGCTGGAAAATATGGAATTGATGAAAAGCGTGCTAACGCAATTTACAATGATTACAAAGGTGCTCGCACTTCAGCCTTAAAGTCTATTCAAGATAGAGGCTTTATGGTAGATACAGATGGATCTATATTAAAAGTTCAGCAATTAGAATCTCAATCTGCAAACTACCTTCCTTTAATGGACTTTCAGTTACTAGATAACTTGCTTAAGCGTGAAGGAAACACATTACGCTTAATATCTGGTACATCAAAAGACTATGTACTGAGTAGCGCGGATGCATTACAGGATATGTTTAAAGCCGGAGCATTACTTCGCCTTGGCTACACTCAACGTAACGCAATTGACTCTCAACTTCGTATTGCAGCATCTGTTGGAGCTTTGACAACCTTGCGTCATTTAGGTCCAGGTGTAAAGAACTTGATGAATAATACTCTTCAGACACCAGCACGATTAATTGACCGCTACCGCAAGGTAGATGCAGGTTTGACTTATAAGGATATTCAAAAAGCAAGCACTGATTTAATCGGAGAACTTAAACTATTAAAGACAAAAATTGGTGAAGCTGAAACAAAGTTATCTCTTAAGCCAGATGATGCTGATTTACTTGGTGAAGTAAATACATTAAAACTTTTACAAGAAGAAAAGATGGCAGTCTATAGTCACAATGTAGATGTTATTAATAGTCGCAAGGATATAGACCCTAAGCAACAAATAGGAAAAGGGTCTTACACAATAACAACATCTGACGGTTCTTCTTATGTTTTACACGACGCTTTTGGTGGTCCATTAGGAGATATGTTCCGTCGTATTGCTTCATCTGGAAACTCATTTGAGCGTATGGTTGACAGTAATACTAATATGTATATGCAGAAACTTTCAAGTAAGGGTATTGGTCAGGTTACTCCTGAAATGCCAGGATACTTTGAGCAATGGGCGCAGACACTTCGTCAACAATTTGGTAACTCTGCAGTTATAAACAAGTTAGTTGCAGGTGGATCTATAGATGATATTACTCGTTGGCTTCGTAACTCTCCAGAAGGTAGAGATCTACGTAAGCGTCTTGCTATTGACGCAGATGAATCAGCAGAATATGTTACAAGGTTAAATGGTTTTCTTGACCAATACCTACCTGAGACATCTGGACTTCGTGGTAAATTAAAAGATATCACAGAAAAAGATTTGCGTGAAACATTTAAAGACCCAACAACTTTACCTATTATTCACGGACATATTCTTGAAGAAAATATTACTAACGCATCTAAACTTAAAATTAGAAACTTAGTTAATACTGCTTTTAAATTTCTTGGTACATTACCAGAAGATGCTTGGGCTAGAAACCCTTTGTATGTTCAACTGTATCGTCAAGAGGCACGTCGTCGTCTTGAAATAATGTCTGATTTAACAGAAGTAACTGCAGAACAACAAGGCAAGATTATGGCTCAATCTCATAAGATTGCTGTGCGCCAGATGAAAGGTATTCTTTTCAATATTGAGCGCAAGAGTAACCTTGCAGCAGCTATGAAATTTATTAGTCCATTTTTCTCTGCTCAGGAAAATGCCTACAAGACTTGGCTTAAGTTAGCTGTTGCTAATCCTGCCCTTGTTAATCGCGGATATTTGGTTTGGAACGCTCCAAACAAAGCTGGCCTTGTAACAGATCAAGATGGAAATGAAGTCCCATCAGGTCAAACAACAGGTAGCGATACTATCTGGTTTGAACTTCCTGAAGGACTTGCAAATGTAATTCCTGGGGTAAGTCCACTTAACACAATTGGTATCCCAAAAGGATCACTTGATTTAGTCTTTCAAGGTGGTTTAGATGTTCTTTATATGAAGGGCAACCCAAATGTATTTAGTGATATTTTTCCAGTTGGACCATACGTAGCAGTTCCTTTTGGAGAAATTGCTAAGCGTCAACCAAAATTTGAAGAAGCTCTTAAATGGGCTTTTCCATTTGGAGCACCAAAAGATGTTCTTGCTGGCTTTAGCCCAACTTGGTTAAACAGAGCACGCACACTTGCAGAAGGTCAAGACAACCCACAGTTTGCAAACTCATATCAACTCATCTGGAAAACACAGCAACAAAAAGCAAAGCGTGATGGCTTGCCTCCAGTAAGTGATAAGAAGATACTTGAGATGGCTCAGACTTATTGGAAGATGCGTATTGCTGCCAACTTAATCTTGCCGGTTTCACCACGCTTTGAAAGTCCTTACAAGTTCTATACTGACAAGTCACGTGAGTATCGTAGAATTTATGGAATCAATGCAGATGAAAAGTTCTTAGATGATTTTCCAGAGTTCTTTTCTTTCTCAGCAAGTCTTTCATCTAACTCAACAAACATCCAGTCATCTGTTCAGGCTGTTTCTAACATCAACAAGTATGAAGATTTGGTAAATGATCTAAGCACTATTGAGCCAAAACTTATTGGATTGATAGCAAACAACTTTTCAGGGTATGAATTTTCTCAATCAGCTTACAGTTACTTGCAGAACAAGCAGATATCACCAGGGTCAGCCAAGAAATTTTTGGAGACTCAGGCACCACAAGATGCCCAAAAACGCAACGAAGCTGAAAAGGGTTGGATTCAATACAACAAGTTATCCGATGCCCTTAAAGAAGAACTTACTGCTCGTGGTTTAACTTCAGTACAGCAAACAGGTGCTGAAGACCTTGCAGCAATTAAAGCAATCTTTATTAAAAAACTTGCAATCCAAACAGATGCTTCTGGTAAACCAATTATAGACCCAACAACTAACGAGTACGCTCGTACTGCTTGGTATGATGACTACTTAGATTCAGATGGATCCAAAACAAACAGGGTAATTGCAGGTTTAGCGGAGATAGTAAAGCCTGGTACAAAGTTTGCTAAAGATAATAGAAACAATGTTACTTGGAAATCTGTATCTGCATACCTTGACCTACGTAAAGCAGTTGCTTCTGAGTTAGCATCTCGTCCAGTAAAATCTATTAATGCTAAAGCAAATTTAGATTTAAGAATTGTTTATGACCTTGTTGTAAACAAACTTAAAGATGACGACCAAATTGGATTCAAATATGTTTATGACCGTTTCTTATCACAAGACCTAGTCTATGAAAAGAATTTGACAGTAAAGGAAGTTAAGTAATGGTAATAGATCTTAATCAAGATGGTATAGACGACGTTACTGGTCTTCCTGTCCCTAAGAGAAGTTCTGGCTTAGATTCAATTTTAGCTACTGCAAATATTACACCAGAAGATATTAAAGCATATGTAAATGCTAGTAAGTCTGGAAACGCAGAAAATAAGCCACTTAAATCTGGAGTATACGTAAGAACTGAAAGTTCATCACGTTTACCAGATGCGCTTGCTTTAAAAGATAAGATTGATACTGTATTTCAAAAGTATTATGGTCGTGATGCAAGTCAGACAGAACTACAAACTTGGATACCATTAGTACAAAGCCAATACAAAGCCAAGAATGGTAAGTCTAAAACCACAGTAAGAAGCACTTACAAAAATGGCGAGTTAGTCAATACTGAGTATCTTACCGCTGAAGGTCAAGACCCTGCTTTATGGCTTGAAGGTAAAGTCAAAGAAAATATTGCAACAGGCAAGCTTCAACTTAACACACAAAATGTTCCAGAAGGTCCTGCAGGAAAATACTTTGAAGCCTTTAAAAACTTTGCTGGCAATAATGGTATCCGTCTATCGGATCAAGCAGCTAATACATATGCTTCTCAAGTTATTGCAGGTCAACTTGATGAGAACACAGTTTTAAATACTATTAGAGAATCTGCCGCAAATGCTTTTCCATCACTTTCAGAAAAGATTAAAGCAGGTATTGATCTAAAGACTTTGGCAGATCCTTATATTCAGTCAATGAGTAATATACTTGAGTTACCTTCTACAAGCCTTGATGTGTTTGATCCAAATATTCGTCAAGCCTTAGCCTATACTCTTCCAGATGGTAAGGTTGGAACTAAGTCTATTTATGATTTTGAAAAAGATTTACGCAAAGATGCTCGTTGGCAGTACACAGATAATGCACGTAGATCTGTTTCAGGTGCGGCATTAAAAGTCTTACAAGACTTTGGATTACAGGGGTAAGAAATGGCTGTTAAAACTTCACTACAAAAGCAAGAGGCTGCAATGGCAGCTCGTAATCCAGCCCCTAAACCTGCTGCTCCTAAGCCTGACCTTCCAAAACCAAATGTTGACAAAACTCCTAAAGACAAAACTCCTAAAGACAAAACTCCTAAAGAAGAAAAAGTTACAATTGACGCTCCAGTTGTTGACCCAAATGCAGGATTAATTGCTCAACTTTTATTACAGCAAGCAAACGCAGAAGTTTTGCAAAAACAACAACAAGAATTTATTGAACAGCAGAATATGAAAGAGCGTCAATCTGCTTACGATTTACTTAATGCAGAATTTACGCAATATGGACTCGGTTCTTTAATTGAACCACTTAAGGATCTTGTAATATCAGGTGCTTCACCTGCAGAGTTTACAATTAAATTACGTCAATCAGAGGCTTATAAGAAACGTTTTTCAGCCAATGCTGATCGTATTGCCAAGGGTCTTACTGCTCTTAGCGAAAGTGAATATCTGGCTAAAGAAGACGCATACCAAAACATTATGCGTAACTATGATCTACCTGCATCTTATTATGCAAAAGATTCACTAGGAACTCAGGCTGGTTTTAACCAACTTATTGCTAATGATGTATCTGCAGTAGAACTTGAAGACCGTATTCAGTCTGCTAAAGATAGAGTTCTCAATGCTAACCCAGAGGTATTAAAAACTCTTAAAGCCTACTATCCAGGTATTGGTGATGGAGACATATTGGCTTACACTCTTGATCCTAAGAACGCCCTTAATGATATTAAGCGCAAGATATCTGCAGCCGAAATTGGTGGAGCAGCTCTTGCTCAAGGTCTTACAGCAGGTCTTACACGTGCTGAAGAACTTGCCGGTTATGGTGTTTCTAAACTTCAAGCAATTCAAGGATTCCAACAGGTTGCAGAAATGGCACCACGAGGAAGCCAACTTGGAGCAATTTATAGTGAACAACCATACGATCAGACTGCAGCAGAATCAGAAATATTTAATACAGCGGGTGCAGCACAAGCTGCACAAAAGCGCAGGAAACTAACAGCACTTGAACAAGCAACATTTGGTGGTCAATCAGGACTATCACAAGGTGCGCTAGCCAGAAATGTTAGTGGCGGCGCCTTTTAAATAAGCCTACCAATGGAGAAACCAGTTCTATTGGAGCGATACTAAATACTGGTAGTGGGAGCCACATTCATACCCCAATGAATGTGAGGCCTGCGATTAACTAATAAGGGAGACGGACTATGTCCAATTACGACTACGAGGACGACGAAGACGAAGTAACAACTACTGAATCTAATGACGTCGTTAAGCAACTGCGAAAAGCAAATAAGCAGAAGGAAAAAGAACTAGCTGACCTAAAGTCACAGTTTGAAACCTTAAACAAGCAGCAACGTGAACGAGCCATTAAGGATGTCCTCGAAGCTCGCGGTGTGAACAAGAAAATTTCTGCGTTCATACCACAGGACTTAGACCCAACTGAGGAGTCTTTGTCTAAGTGGCTAGACGAAAACGGTGACGTATTCGGACTAGATACCACTGAATCAAACCAGCCTGTTGTAGATCAAGCAACGCAAGACGCTTATCAGAAGATGAATAGATTAACTGGACAAGGGATTACTCCTGACTCTGGTGATGATGTTTATCGGAAACTTATGTCAGCTAATTCCAAGGAAGAACTTGACGAAATTATAAGACAGTCTGGGCTCTAATCCAACTAACCGAAAGGCACTAATCAGATGGCAGTTCCATCAGGTACGCTTACTGGTACCTCCGCGATTAGCAATCTCGTACAAACAGCTTATGACCAATACGTCCGTATGGCGTTGCGTTCAATCCCTGTTATGCGTTCAATTGCTGACGTGAAGCCAGTACAGCAAGCAATGCCAGGTTCATCAGTTGTATTCTCTATCTATTCAGATCTAGCGCAAGCAACATCTACATTGACAGAAGCATCAGATGTATCCTCAATTGCTCTTGGTAACCCAAACCAAGTTACAGTAACACTCAACGAGTACGGCTCAGCCGTAACAACAACAAAGAAGTTAAACCTAACTTCTTTCAACGATGTAGATGCAGCACTTGCTGACATCATTGCATACAACGCTGCAGATTCTATTGACGCAGTAGTAGCAGCAGTTCTAACTTCAGGTACTAACATTATCTACGGTGGAACAGCAACTTCAACAAACACAATCACATCCTCTGACAAGATGATGGTAACTGATATCCGTCAGGCTGTAACAGAGCTTCGCACAAACAAGGCTTTGCCTCGTATCGGCGAACTATATGCAGCATACCTACACCCACGTCAGACAGCCGATCTTCGTGCTGAAACTGGTACAGGTGGATTCCAGGAACTATCAAAGTACGTAGACCGCACACCATTCGTGGCTGGCGCAGTTGGCGTAATTGAAGGTGCGTTCGTTATCGAAACACCTCGTGTTCCATTTGTAGCAAACACAAACTCACCAGCAGTTAACGTTTATCGCGCTATCGTTGCTGGTCGTGAAGCACTTGCAGAAGCTCAGGGACAAGATATCTCAACAGTTATCGGACCCCAGATCGATGCGCTCCGTCGCTTCCACACAATCGGTTGGTACTACTTCGGTGGCTTCAACCTACTCCGTACAGCAGCGTCTTACCAGATTCGTACTGCTGCAACAAACGGCTAATCAATATAGTTTATTGACTGAAGAGCATCAGGCAACTGGTGCTTTTCGGTAAGTCAACTAGGGGAGACAAAATGGCATACATAGCAACTACTCCTTGGGAGTATCAGACTTGGAACGCAGGCAAAGCTTGGCCTGACAAGTACTCCCGTATTGCAGCACGACCAATTGTTGGTGGAACCTATACTGGTCCTATCAATCCATTCATTACAGATATTGCTCGTGGTGTTACTTTGATTGTTAGCGGTACTAACGTTGAAGCAACGCTGTATCCATATCAAGATACTTTGTTTAACGCAGACTTCTATATCCTTGGTGGTCACACTCAAGAGATTACAGATGCACAAGCAGCAATCCTTATAAACGCAGGTTACGGCGACTACGTAACTCCGGTGGTATAAATGAGTTTACATAGAAAACAACAGCATCCAGAGTATGTAGAAGGTTGCTTTGGTTGTAAGATAGGCGAGCTAGAACTTAGTGTAGGGGCAGCAAATAGCAAAGGCATCCCAACAGCTAAGGCTCACGATAAAGAATTAGGTTCATACTATGACGCAGTGCGTCAAGGTATTGAGCCTATCTCAACAAAACAAAAAGATATCAATGCTGCAGTTAGATTCAGTAATGAATCTGGCAAGGCATTTGATGCTAACAAGTTAACGGTGTAACTATGACAACTCCAGCTTGGCAACGAAAAGAAGGCAAGAACCCTAAAGGTGGACTTAACGCCAAGGGACGTGCCAGTGCTAAGGCACAAGGATCTAACCTAAAGCCACCAGTTAAATCTGGTGACAACCCACGTAGAGCATCTTTCCTTGCTCGTATGGGTAACGCTGCAGGACCAGAGCGCAAACCTAACGGTGAGCCAACAAGATTACTCCTATCGCTTCAAGCGTGGGGAGCAAGTAGTAAGGCTGATGCTAAAAGTAAAGCAGCAGCAATTTCTGCTAGAAACAAAACCAAGAAAAAATAGGAGCAATAATGAAAACAGATAAAGGAAACGCTGCAGAGTCAACCAACTCTAAGGGCTTCGGTATGGGATCTAAAGCAATGATTCCTGCTTCTATGCCTGCAGGTGGACAGACAGCACACACTAAAGGAAATACAGCAAAGTATTCTGCAGGAAAGAAAACGGTGGGCAAGTAATGTGCGCTAACTGTGGTTGCGGATATGCAACATATGATGACCTAGAGACAGGTGCTCCAAAGGCTGATACCTTAATTTACAAGCCAGGTGCAGAAGCTGCTGAAGGTAGTGAAGCTAAGTGAAGAAGGCAGCACAAAAGACTAAGGTAGCAAAAGTAATGGGTGAGTTTAAAAGCGGCACATTACGTTCTGGATCTAAGAAAGGCCCAGTAGTTAAAGGTAAGAAGCAAGCAATTGCTATTGCTCTATCTGAGGCAAAGATGGCTAAAAAGAAAAAAACCAAATGAAGAAGAAACAAGAATTTTGGGATAAACCAAATCCTAATAAGACTTCAAAGAAATTAACACCAGCACAAAAAGCAAGTGCTAAAGCAAAGGCAAAAGCAGCAGGTCGTCCTTATCCTAATCTAGTTGATAACGCGGCTGCTAAAAAATCCAAGAAGAAGTAGGGAGTCAAGGTGGCGCAATACGGTACGGATGGTTCAACACTTAACGATGAGTTGAATCGTTTAGCAAATGGCGGTGGTACTACTTACCCACCTTACTCTTCCTACAAAGATCGTGCAGGTGCAGCTCAGGCTTGGGCAGCAGCTAGATCTGTTTCACTAGGCAAAACAACAGACTTAGTTGGCGTCATCAATGTTATTGCAGGTAATACTCTTGGAGTAAACTACCTAGATATTGCTGGTGTATGCAATCAAATTGCTGGCACTACAGGGTTAGAGCCTGCAGCAGCGTTGCGAGAGGTACAGAATTGACCGCTATCTATAACCTAGTAGCGCCACAAGCAACTACTTTTAACTTTCAGTTTCAGATTAAGGATACAGTTACTGGTCCTTGGAATCTAACTGGCTACACAGCAACTATGACTGTTCGTCCTTTTGCTGGATCTACAACGACAACTTTATTGGCAACTACTGCCAACGGTGGAATTGTATTTGATGCTCCCAATGGTAGAGCTACAGTTACATTTTCTAACACAGCTACTAATATTAAACCAGAGCCATATCAATATGACTTTGTCCTATACCAAGGTTCTGTAGTTACAAGAATCCTTGAAGGACAGTTCTTAGTTACTGCGGGGGTTACAGTATGAGTGACACACTTATAATTATTGAATCTGTACAACCGCAGACTTCTGTAGTATTTTCTGCAGATCAAGGACCACAGGGAACACCAGGAGTAACTGGCCCTACAGGTCCAACAGGACCAACCGGTGCAACTGGAGCGACAGGGGCAACGGGTGCA
>Ga0247723_1001130_pt1 | contig 16100 bp, 22 predicted proteins | sample MSEWelMarce5H_FC_FD_189079 | JGI IMG/M metagenome (GOLD analysis project Ga0247723, IMG submission 189079) | Subsurface sediment microbial communities from gas well in West Virginia, United States - MSEEL Well Study Marcellus 5H_FC | ecosystem: Environmental > Terrestrial > Deep subsurface >...
TGGGTTTATGGAATATAAAATGGATATGGCTAACATGAAATTATTTTCTGAACGTGATTATATTGAGGCTTTAGATTATATTGGGGTTTTCCAAAATAGCTAGGATATTTAAAAAAAGTTTTGTATTTTAAAATAAATTAAAGTTATATGAAAATATCATACGGATTAACAGTATGTAATGAACATTTAGAAATTCATAAATTATTAAACTATCTACATGAAAGGATAGATTTTGAGGATGAAATTGTAGTTGTTTACGATAAAAACAGAGTTACTGAAGAAGTAATGTTTATATTAAAGAATTTTTCTTTAAAACGAACTAGAGGATATGTATATTACCCATTTGATTTTAAACAAAATTTCCTTGAAAATAAAAATTACATGAACAGCAAATGTATAGGTGATTATATTTTTCAAATAGATGCTGATGAAATACCTGAAGAATTCCTTTTACAAAATTTAAAACAGGTACTTGAATCTAATCAAGTAGATTTACTTATTACCCCTAGAAAAAATTTAGTTCCTGGCCTAACTCAAGAACATATCCAAAGATGGGGATGGAGAGTTACTGAACAGGGATGGGTAAACTGGCCTGACTATCAAAAAAGAATATATAAAAATACTCCTGAAATTGAGTGGAGAGGTCATCAAATTCATGGCATGGTAGAAGGGTATAAAATATATGCTGCTTTACCAATGGAGGAAGAATGGAGTATAATCCATAATAAAACCTTAGAGAGACAAGAAAAACAAAATGATCGATATGATCAAATAGAAACCGGAAAATTAAAATAAAATAAATTATGGCACACCACCAACAACAACAGTTCTTTTTAAGAATTAAACAACAATTTCCCGATAAATTTATCGGATGTGATGTCCTTGACATAGGGTCATTGGATATTAATGGGAATAATAGGTATCTTTTTGAAGATTATAACTACATAGGAGTTGATGTAGGAGAAGGACCCAATGTAGATGTAGTAAGTAAAGGACATGAATACAAATCTGAAAAACTATTCGATGTTGTAATCAGTTCAGAATGTTTTGAACATGATATGTACTATGAAGAAACTATAAAAAATTGTATATTATTAACTAAACCAAAAGGACTTTTTACGTTTACATGCGCATCAACAGGAAGAGCAGAACATGGTACTAGAAGAACAGATGGTTCTTGGGCTGCTCCTTTATTAGCTCTTCATGATAATGATTGGAGTGATTATTACAAAAACCTAACCGAGAGTGATATCAGACAGTTTATTAACCCAGATGAATTATTTTCAGAGTATTATTTTGAATATGAGCCTTCTATGTGTGATTTATACTTTTGGGGAATAAAAAAATAAAATTTTAAATTATTATTTATAAAATGTTAGTAGGACTTTTATGTAATAAAGACCTAAATGAACCTACATATAGGATCAGTTTTTTAGGGTTAATTAAAGCTAGTCAAACATTAGGATTTGAATGTAAGTATGTTGAAGACTTAACTATATACCCTGATGTTATATTTTCTCAGAGACATATTGATCCAACTTCCCCTCAGGTTAATAGTTTTTTACATGACTGTAAGCAAAACGGCACCAAAATAATAGTATTTGTAAACGATGTCTACCAGGAAGATTATTTTCGTCTTAATAGTTGGGAAAAAATCTCAGATTTAATTCTATGCCCAACGAAATATCATAAGGATTTTATTCAGTCTTTAGTGAATATACCTGTTAAAGTTATGATAGACTCTATAGATTATAATTTAGATTCATTTTTAATTCCTCAAGTAAAAAATCCCATCCCTAAAATATGTTGGTTTGGATACCCTGAATCATATCATAAAAGTATGGCATGGTATGAACCTATAATACAGGAAATGGTTGATAAAAAATTAATGGAATTTCATTTAATAACTTCTCCTTCATTACCTAGTAAGTTTCCTATTATTCCTTTTGATAATTCTACTTTTATAGAAAATTTAAAACAATTTGATGGATGTATATTATCTCATGCCCCTTTAGATTATAATATTAACACATTTGTTAAATCCCCAAATAAATTAGTTTTATCTATTACTTTAGGAGTCCCATGTATAGTTAGCAATACTCCTAGTTATTCCGAAATTCTAACAAATACTAATCTCCAAAATTATAAATTTTCAGGAGCTGAATCTTTTAAAAAATCACTTAATTTATTGTTATCACCTGAAGATAGATTAGAATATTTAAAAAAGAGTCAACAGTATATTTTAGATAATTTTTCTTATACACAGATGGGAGAACAATTTTTACAAGCTTTAAAATGACAACTCAAATAGTTATACATTTATTACCTCATGAAATTGATTGGTTTGAATGGCAAATTAAACAATTAAAACAAGGAAGTTATTATTTAGAAAAAGATGATAAAGTAATTATTGATGTTACTTTGAATTTAAATTTAATTAATTGGGACCACTCCCAACTTCCAAAACAGTTTTTTATTAGAAAATTTTTTCAAATAAAAAAACTATGTGATTGGTGTGAAACCCAATTTATAGTAGATGAAGAAAATAAATGTTTGGGTTGTGATGATAAACGAAGAGAAGCTATTCGCTCAACAGTAGCAGATAATATTTTATATCTAGACAGTGATTTAATATTTAGACCTCAATTATTAAGTTACATTATATGCGCTGCTAAAATGATAGAAGAACCATATTATATTATTTCACCACAAACCGTAAGAATGTGGGATAATAGCTGGGATGTATTAGTTAACCAAAAGTATCTAAACACCCCAGCTGATATGGAGACGTATCATAATATTGACCCTTTTGAACCTATATCAGATTTTATAGAAGATGTCCATATTGTTCCAATAAATCAATTTAAATTTGGAGGTGGTTGGTTTAATTTACTTTCAACTAAATTACTTAAATTAACAGATATGCCTGATTCATTTGGCCCGTATGGAGTAGATGATACTTATGTAATGATTTGTTGTGATTTAATGAAACAAAAAGGATACGGTGTTCAACAGTATATTTTAGAAGGAGAAATTGTAACTGAAAACTTCAAATATCGTTGGAATCCTTACAAAGATTACTTATATTTAATAAATAAACAAAATGAATTTAGACAAATAGCCGAGTCTAATTTAAGTAAAGAAGTTCAAAATTTTATAAATAAGTTATGAAAAAAATAACATTTTGTATTCCAAGCAAAACAAATGGAAGATATTTAAAAACATGTATTCCCTCAATTCGAGAAAATGCATTTAGAAAAGACCATGAAATTATAGTATTCGTTGATTCAGATGAGGATGGAACAATTGAATGGTTAGAACAAGTAAAAGATGAATATGGTTTAAGATATTTTGTAAACCCTGACCTAGGAAATAGTCTATACGGAATTGGTAGAGCATATGATTATTGTATTGAACAATCTACAACAGACATATTCATGATATTCCATGCTGATATGATGTTAGGTAAACATGCAGATTGGAAAGCATATAATCATTTAAAATCAAAAAGAGTGGTTTGTTCAACTCGTGTTGAACCTCCTTTACACCCAAATGCTGGGGAAAAAATACATGTTGATTTTGGTGTATGGCCTGAAGAATTTAAAAAAGAAGAATTTAATCAATATGTAGAGGAACATTTAGAAGATTCTAAAATTACCAATGGTATTTTTGCTCCTTGGATGATGTATAAAAAAGAATACACTGAAATTGGAGGACATGACCCGATTTTACATTCATGTAGAGAAGATTCAGATATATTTAATCGAATGAAATTAGCAGGATTTGAATTTATTCAACCGTGGAATTCACTTGTATATCATTTAACAGGTAGAGGAGCAGGTAGCTTTGATGGTGACCCAGAACGCCATGAAAAATGGAAAGCCGATATGAATCGCTCAACAATAGAATTTATTCGTAAATGGGGTTCAACAGTTAAACATACCGCTTTAATGGACCCAATAATTTCTCCAAAATACAACATGGCTTATGTAGTTAAAAATTGTAATTTACAATTACTTGGAGTATTGGAACCTTGGTGTGATAGAATCTATATTGAAGATGATATGCATGTTTTAATTGATTCATATATAGAACAAGAACAACCAAATACTTCATTTGATTTAACCAAACGAGTATTTCATATAGGGCATAACGATCCAATTGGTGAAAATGATATAGTAATTGAATTTGATATTACCCAACTAACAAACCAAAACTTCCAATTACTTCAACAATTACCTGAAATTATAAAAGATAGTGGAGAGATAGGTGAATTCAGTCTTGACATATTTAAACTTACAATAAGTCATTTAGAAGAATATCAAAATAATTTAATAAACATAAAAAATGAAAACCTATATTTACTACAACAAGCGTGATTCATCCCAAGAGGCACAAGGTAAAATTCAAGCAGATAATATAACTGAAGCTATTAAAAAAGCAGCTATTACAAAACGAATTGAAATTGATGATTTTGTAAAAATATTCAATATTAAAAAATATGAGCGAAAAGTTTAAAAATTTATCTGAACTGGTTGGAAAACATGGTAGGGTAAAAGAAAGTGAAAAGTCATTAGGGAAAAAAGAGGAGAAATTTTTCTTTGAGTTACTTGAAAACATGTGTCAAATTGAGGCAGTAAGTGCTGTTTTAGGCACAGTTGGTGTTCATATAGAAAAATATGATAATCCATACATAATATCAATAAGACTACTTATGGAAAAACATTTTGGTGAATTAAAAACTGAAATTATTTTATGGTGGGTATTTGATAGTATTTCCTCTGAAGGTGGGGTATATCCTTTAATGGATGAAGATGGGGTTAAACATAAAATTGAAACTCCTGTACAATTATATAAATTTTTAAAACGATACGATGGAAAGTAGAATGTGCATTAAATGTAAAGAAGAAATTAATCCTTTAAGGGTAAAAGCACTTCCAAACACAAAAACATGTGTTGATTGCTCTACAGTTGGAGCTAAAAAAGGTATGTCAATGGTTTATGGTGAAAAAGACCATACTTGGAATGATATGGTAATTTTAGACGCAAATGAAGCAGATAGAATGGAACGCATTAAACAACCTAAAAACATATCATTTGATAAAGTAGAATTAAATGATGATGCCGATGATGATATGAAACTTTGGGATAATACATTATTGGATGGAATAGAAGATCTATAGTATGGCCCACCCAAAACCCATATCAAAAGAGGATTGCATTAGAGCAATGAAATATACTCGCTCAGTTAGAGCAGCAGCTAGATATTTAAATTGTTCTTACCAGCATTTGAAGCCATTTATGAAAGCTTACAAAGACGAGGAAACAGGTTTGTCTTTGTTTGAATTACATAAAAATCAAAGTGGTAAAGGTATCCCAAAATTTATATCCCATTCCCATTTTGGAAATATAGGTGCCATTGAAGACATAGTAAATGGTAAAGTAGATGCTTCTTCATTCAATGCTGATAGATTAAAATTCAAGCTTATTGAATCTGGTTATATGCTTGAGCAATGTTACTATTGTGGATTTGATGAAAGAAGAGAGATTGATGGGAAAACACCATTATTGATGACGTTTTTAAATGGTAAAAAACACGATTATACAAATGGTAATTCTCAACTATGTTGCTACAATTGCTATTTTATCAATGTATCAAATATATTTACAGAAAAAGACATTGAGTCAATTGAAGGACATGCAGTTTATAAAACAAGTAACATGGTTGACTTTCAGATAGATTCATATACCGCTAAACGTTTAGAGGAACTAGGGGGTTTTAATGGAAAAGTAAGTGATGACCCATATGATTTAGTTTCAAGAAAAAAATAATATGTATAACTGGAATGAAAAGTAAAAAACATAGTAAAATAGTTAGAGACTACGATAAGCAAAAGGAAAAACACCTTGAAAAGCTTGCTACAAAGATGTTGGAGAATGACGAGAGAAATAGTAAATTAAAGGGAAAAGAAATTGATCCTAAGTTTTTAAATTTATTTTAATATGACAGACATGGCAATAGAAATTAGTGTATTTGATAGTGAGGAGTTTGAGAAAATGGTTGCTCAGCGTGATTTGAGAATTTCAAAAGCGTTAGTTGAAACTATTTTAAAAAATTTAACTGGAAGAAAGCGTTATCTCCATGCTCTTTCAATACTAGTGGAAAATGAAGAAACGATATACGACGTAACAGTTGATAGACAAGATTTTATTGAAACGTTGGAAAGTAACTTGTCTATATATGAAGACAATGAGCTATATGAAGGATGTGCCGAAATTGTTAAGGCAATAAAATTTTTAAAGACAAAACAATTACTTGATGATGTAAAGGGCAGTAAAAAAAGAACCAAAAAGTAATTTGGCTTTTAAATTTTTCTTTCGTATATTTAAATAAAAAACATATGAAAACACTATTTTTAGTTATTGGATTAAGTACTTTATTTACAACTTTTACTCAAACCCTCCCCCAACTAAGATCTGTTGATTGTTCAAGAATCAATATAGACCCTACCTATGTTTTATATGCTAATATTACTGGTGGAACTCAATATAAATTTGAAGTGACCAATACTACATTAGGAATTACTGATAGTTTAGTTAGTGCTGATCGAGCATTTTCTATAAGTGAACTCCCATTAATATCTAAATATAATTGTAGCTATAGTATTCGAGTGAGAATTAACTTTGGATCTGGATTTGGTTCATATGGTCCTATATGTGTTGTTACAACGGCCCCATTGATTACCCAATTGAGATCTGTGGATTGCCCCAGAAATCTAGTATGGTTGAATTATCCGGTTTATGCTGCTCAATTAACAGCGGATTCGTGGGATTTTGAGGTTAGACTTCAATCTAACTCATCTATAACAGAAACAGTTGTTGGTAAACCAACTAGAGAGTTTAAGTTAACCATGACTGTATCTAACACATTTCAACAATACGGAACAACTTATGAAGTACGGTGTAGAACTACTCAAGGTGGGGTTGTTCAACCTTGGGGGGGATGGTGTCAAATTACTACTCCTGTTCTAATTCCACCTCAAATCACTTCTGGATGTGGACAAACTTTTGAATATTTAGCATATGAGTATGTAACTTGTACTAATATTCCTACAGCCGTTAGATATAGATGGCGACTAAGAATAGGAACCACTTTCATTGATACTGTAAACACAACAACCAACCAGGTTAGGCTTTGTGATTTTTTGGATAATTTGAATCAACCAACTTATAATTACAACACAACTTACAATATTTCATGTCAAGTATATGATGGTGTAGGTTGGACATCATATGGTTCGGCATGCTTGGTAACAACAACCTCACAACCTCACACCGAACTACTTCCAAGTTTAAATCCTTGTGGAACTACTGTAAATATGTTAAATACTCCTATTTATGTTTATGCTGTATGGAGTGCAACACAATATATTTATGAAGTAGTAGATTTAACGGGTGATGATGGTACTCAAACTCTGACAAAAACTACTAAGACATTTAAATTAAATGAATTGGGTCAATACTCATACGGTCATACCTACCAAGTGAGATGTAAAGTAACCTTTAAAGGGATAACATATGATTGGGGAACTGCATGTAACATCATTTCTCCTCCTCCTATTATTTCCCTTAGACCAGCAGATTGCCCAAAAACACTAACTTCAATGGGACAACTATTTTATGCAAATAATACTTTAACTTTTGATTCACCCTCAGGTTTAGATCCTATTCAAACATATCAATTTAAATGCAATGGAGTAGAATCTTCTTGGCAGTCTTCAAGAGGGATCAACTTACAAGGAATAGGGATTCCACCTACACCTAATACTTCCTATACCATTTATGTCCGTACAACATATGATGGAATTATCCAACCATGGGGTTTAGGTTGTATAATTACAACCCCTAACGCAATAATGATAGATTCAACAAATATTTATCCAAATCCATTTACAAGTACATTTAAAGTTTCAAATGTAACCGTTGAATCAATTCAAATAACAGATTTAAGTGGAAAAATTATTGAAACAATAATGGAACCAACAGGTGATTTGGGAGGTGATTTACCAACAGGAATATATTACGTGATTATTGAAGATAAAGTTTATAAAATATTCAAAAAGTAATTTGGCTTTTAAATTTTTCTTTCGTATATTTCATTCAAAAGAAAGGTTATGTTAAAGGAATTAGTTATAGAGTATGGTGATGGTAGAAAAGAAACAAAAATAGTATTAAATAAAGATGCTGTTGTTTATCCAAACCAAGATGATATAACATTTTGTCATTGTAAACCATTCAAATACAAGGTTGAAAAACATACATATTTACCATTAGCAATAGCTAGACTATTTAATAAGACAGTTATTATGCCAGCAGGTATAGAATGCCACCCTGAAACAACTTTAGATGACATTATAGTAATTGATAATTTACCTAAAATTAAAGTAGAGGAAACGCAATTAAAACCAAAACAACCAGAATTAAAAAGTTGGAGTTTTGAAAGTTCAAGTGGGGGTGGAACATATATTGTAAAAGAAACAAAAAATGGATTTTTACGTTGTGATTGTCCTGGTGTATGGAGAGCTCGTGATAGAAAATGCAAACATATCAAAGAAGTAGAAAAAGAACTTGGAATAGTAAAATAAATTTTGTATATTAAAAACATAAAATAAAAAAATGAGTAAAAATACATCAAAACAAAGAGTAGAACAATTTAAAGAGTGGTTAACTTGGTTTAAATCTGTTTCTAAAAAGAAAAGATAGAATATGGTCCCATCGTCTATCGGTTAGGACGTTAGGTTTTCATCCTAGAAAGCGGGGTTCGATTCCCCGTGGGACTACAGCAGTTACTTGATTCCGATAGTTAACAGTAACAGCCGTTAGAATTTCGGAAAATTCATGAACGGCGGCGCAAGATAAGGCGTACTTGCAATGGTAGAGTGCCGAAGACAAAAGAAACGAGACGTAAGGGTAATCATACGTTGGCTTACAAATCTTTACCAATATAGTCAGGTGGTGTAATTGGTAACACGTCCCTAATTTAATATGGTGTATACCAGGTTTAGTACAGGTTCGAATCCTGTCCTGACTACGCAAAAAACAAGAAATGAAGTTTCCTTACCTCAACGGAGATGGGTTTTAGTAATTTCAAATAGAAGGCAAGCGGAAGCCACAACCCGGATAGAGGCGTCTATGACCCGGTAAGTGGACGAGAGAGACGAATCGCAATAAGCTCTCGCCTTCTATTAAATTGTCCTATGGTGTAATTGGCAACACGTCTGGTTTTGGTCCAGAAGAGTCGAGGTTCGAACCCTTGTGGGACAACAACACGTAAATCTAAGTACCCGCACAGCGGTGAGTAACGGGCTAAGTTATATACAATTCCTCGGAGCTGGGAGTAGAATGCTTAGGAGCGTGTTTTTTTTTATAGTCAGGTGGCGAAATGGTAAACGTACTCTAATGTGGTTTGACCCACTCTAAACATTAGAGTTAAAAAACCGAAGATGGGAAGTAGGTTTACAGGTTCGAATCCTGTCCTGACTACTAAACTAACCAAGGAGCTGAATAAAAAGTAAGCAATAAGGAGTGAAAATAAATACGAATGTTTCACTATGGGAAATGGGACCGTAACTTAAGCGTATATAGGTTGCGATCGGTAGGTTAGTTTTTTATATAGTCAGGTGGCTAATTGGTAACGCGCCCCGACAGTATGTTGGGGAGATTGCAGGTTCGAATCCTGTCCTGACTACACCTTAATACCGACTCGGGTTTGACAGAAAAGAGAGATCCTGCTCCTTAAATGGAAAAAATGTCATTAAATAACTCTCCACACCAGGTGGCATCGGTGACCTGGTTTTTAAAAATATTTGGTTATTTAAAATTAAAATTGTATATTAAAATAAATTAAAATAAGTTATATGAACAGAAGACAAGAAGAACGAGTAGCAGATCTAGGAAGAGCATTTCAAGAAGCAGTTGAAAATATTATTAACCTAGAAGAATCTATCCTGGTTGGAGAACCGGCACTTGAAGCATATGAGAGAGAAGAAGTGTATAGAGAGGAATCAATGCCAATGCCTGTAGACATAAATGATAAATTAGCCCAATATGATGTAACTATTAAACACGTACATAATGGGTTTATTGTTAGTGTTGGTTGTCAAACATTTGTATTTGAATCATTTGATAAAATGACAACATATATGGCAATGTATTATGATGATCCTCGAGGAACATATGAAAAACACTATAAAGGAGAATTGCTCAACCAATATTTATAATTTGACAGTGCCTACCACGCTTCTGGACTGGGGTATCCCCGATCGAGCATACCAGGGTAGGTCTTTTACCCCACCAATGGAAACATTGGGACCCTCTATTTCTCCGGTTGTAGAGTATAGTTCTTTACCTTTGGTAGGGAATGTATAAAGGTTTTCTACATTGAACCCAAATCAATGTAACACTCCCCCCTGCGTTGAGATAGACGTAGGTCAAGTACCATCGGGCATACCGTTAGATCTGCTCACTCAGATGGTCTTTCTCGATATTGGGAAATGGGATCTGCTTTATGGGTGCAAGACGTTGCCTTCATAAACAACCCTATAACCACTATCACCCCCTAGCAAGACTATCTGATCAATAGACACTACTAGGGGTTTTTGCCGATGTAGCTCAGCTGGTAGAGCAACTGATTTGTAATCAGTAGGTCGGGGGTTCGAATCCCTCCATCGGCTCAAAGGTGCGTTAGTTCAGTTGGTTAGAATACTTGCCTGTCACGCAAGGGGTCATGGGTTCGAATCCCATACGCACCGCAAATGCTCGGATGTTGGAAATGGTAGACAAGACAGACTTAAAATCTGTTGGCCAGTTGGTCGTGTGGGTTCAAGTCCCACTCCGAGTACTAACATATTTATAAATGATGGACAAAAAACCACTTAAAGTACAAGCAGAATTAAATTCACTAGAGAAAATACTAGCTAAATTGGAGGAAAAATACACTCAATTTCCTTCAAAAAACTTAAGTGACACAATTACACATTTGCAAGCTACAATTCGCAGTTTAAAAAATGTTTAATATTTATAAATGGAAGTGTGCTTGAGCGGTTTAAAAGGCTAGTCTTGAAAACTAGTGAACTCGAAAGGGTTCCGTAGGTTCGAATCCTACCACTTCCGCTTAATATTTATAAACATGAATAACATAACTAGCATATTAGCAATTGTATTTTTAGGTGTAATGTGTATTTTATGGCCATTTTGGTTAATAAATGGGTATCTAGATAGTTGGTATTTGAAAATAGCTACATTTATTGCAGTGTATGGAGGTTTTGTAGCAAATTTAGTTTACTACATTCAAAATAGAAAAAAATAGTGATTACTTTAATAGGCATATTACTTTTTGCTTTTGCTGGATTATTTGAAGCGATAATGGATACTTTACAATTCCATTATTCATATTCTGTATTTTACAGTTTAAGAAACAAAATATTTTGGGATCCATCCATATCATGGAGAAACAAATACAAAAATGGAGACCCATCAGAAGGAGCCAAATTCCCAGGATCAACAACAATATTTGTAGGTTTAACAGATGCTTGGCATTTATTTAAACTTTTAAGAAATTTATTCATATTTGCGGGGGTGTTGTTTATGGCTATCCCATGTAATAGCATATGGATGTTAATTTTATGGGTAATAATAGCTAGAATTGTATTTGGCTTAATATTTACTTTATTTTATAAATTGTTGGGGGATTAGCTCAGTTGGCTAGAGCATTTGCCTTGCACGCAAAGGGTCAACGGTTCGAATCCGTTATCCTCCACTTCAACCCTACTTTACAGTAGGGTTTCTTTTTCCTTGATTATCTAAAAAGAAAATATTATATTGGGGGAAAGTATAGAAGTTCTTTGATATATAAAAATTAGAAAACATGGAAATAACATCATTTGTTTTAGGTATGCTTACGATTGTAGCAGCTTTTATATCAGCTTCTATTGTTGTAGGTTTGGCTAAGATTAATAAACTAGAAAAACAAAATCATCACCTTTATCAACTATGTACTGATATTGATGGTGATTTAAGACATCTCATTTCAGAAACGAATAGAGATATTACAATGGTAGAAAAAACCATAATGAACAGAATTGATCAAACCCGATTAGAAATGGATCGAGCAATAGATGAAGCCCATAAAGCAATGGGTGAAATGTCTTATGCAGACAGACGCTACATTGATTCTAGGATCGATAAAGTAGTAATGAAAGGAACACTAGATAGTTCCAAACAAATATTAAACGGATAACAGTAAATAGTAAATAACCCGTCAAAACTTCTATACTTTTTTTTATTTAGAATATTTATAAACAAAACTCGACCGGCCCATGGTAGATGGGGGTTTCTTATAAAGGTTCTTCAAGTGAGTATTAATTTTTTTTTAATATGAAAAACCTAATTTTATTTATTTTCCTTTCAGTAAATTTATTTCTAGATGCTCAAACCACAGCATTTAGTGAAACATTTGAATCTGCTAATTCATTAACTCTAACTAATGGAACCCAAACGAATAAATGGTTTAGAGGTTCATCTAATCAATGTAATGGACTTTCTGCTTTATATATTAGTAACAATAATTCATCTTACGCATATACTATTACATCATCATCTACTGTTCATGCCTATTTAGATGTAGTTATTCCCTCAGGTGCTACAAATATTCAACTTTCTTTTAATAGAAAATTAAATGGAGAAGCTAGTTTTGATTATTTACAAACTTGGTCTTGTATAAATTCTTTCTCCCCAACAGCAGGAACATTAATTACTTCAAATGCGAATCGTGTACTTTTAGGAACTTTACAAGGACAAACAGTATGTGCTACAACAACATATAATTTACCAAACACAATTGCAGGAACAACCCGTAGAATAATATTTACGTGGAGAAATGATGCTAGTGGTGGAGTTTCCCCACCCGCTTTACTTGACAACATTGCAGTAACATATACTCCATCTACAACTGCTCCTTCATGTATAGCGTCTCCAACATCCCCTACAAATAGTGCAACAAACATAGCAACAAATCAAATTTTATCTTGGGCAGCTGCTAGTGGAGCAACTGGATATGATGTATATTTTGGTAATTCACCAACACCTCCCTTAGTATCAACAAACCAAGCTGGTACTTCATATACTCCAACTCTTTCTACTGGAATAACTTATTATTGGAAAATTGTTCCTCGAAACTCAGTTGGTTTAGCAACTGGATGTTCTACTTGGTCTTTTACAACATTAACTCCCCCCTCAAATGATCTCTGCTCAGGAGCAACATCTTTACCTTGTGCAACATCTAATTTAGCTGGTACAACATTAAATTCTGTATCCGAAACACCACCAGCAAGTTCAGTAACTTCTAGCTTTGGTGTATGGTATAAATTTACTGGGGATGGACAGCAAACAACAATATCCTCAACAGCAGTGTTTGATCATGAAATGGTCATTTTATCTGGGATATCTTGTGGTTCGTTTTCAATTATCGCTTCTAAAGATGATGCTCTATCAAATTCCGTTGAAAGTTATACATTTACTACAACAAATTTACAACAATATTACGTTTGGATTGCCCATTATTCAACAGGTAATACTACTACAGGTACATTTACTATAAGTAGAACTTGTACTGCTCCACCCTCCCCTCCTACAAATGATAATCCTAGTGAAGCCATTGAATTAACTATAACTAATGGTATTAATTATGTAACATATACAAATTTATATTCTTCAAATACAACAACAGAATCCACACCATCATGTGCTTCATACATTGGTGAAGATGTTTGGTTTAAAATTATAGTACCTCAACATATATATGCTTTAGATTTTGATACACAAACTGGGAATATAACAGATGCTGGTATGGCAATATATAGGGGAACAATTGGTGCATTAATAGAAATTGAATGTGATGATGATGATAGCCCAAATGGTGCAATGCCTTATATTACTAGATCAGATTTTAATCAATATGAAACAATATACATTCGTGTTTGGGAATATGGAGGTGGAACAACAGGAACCTTTAAAATATCAATAACTTCCCCACAAGCATTACCAGTAGAACTTCTATATTTTGAAGGAATAGAATACCCAACATTCAATAATTTAAAATGGGCTACAGCATCTGAACAAAATTCATCTCATTTTATAGTTGAGAAATCAATTAATGGTGAAACTTGGAGAGAAATAGCAAATAAACCATCAGCAGGTAATTCAACTGAAAATATCAATTATTATTATTTGGATAATATTGATTATTTTGGTTTAAATTACTATAGATTAGTTCAACATGATATAGATGGACAATTTAAAGTATATGGTCCAATTGCTTTAGATAATACTATTAAAGTAAAAAAAGTGGTTAAATATGTTAATCTAATGGGGCAAGAAGTAGGCCCTGAAGTTAAAGGGGTTGTATTTGAGGTGTACGAAGATGGTACTTCAAAGAAAATTATAAGATAATTTGGATTTTAGATTTTCTTTTCGTATATTAAAATTAAAAAAATAAAAGTTATGGAAACACTTAAAAAAAATCTATTACCTATTCTAGCAGTATCTGCTTGGTTTACAATCACATTATTAATTGCAATTGTATTTGGATGAAATTAACCATCACATTCATATCAGATACTCACGGTAAACACCATCTATTAAACAAAGATCTACCAGGTGGAGACATACTAATTCATGCTGGGGATTTTATGAATTCAGGTTACTATAAAACAGAAGCAATTGAATTTTTCAATTGGTTTGATGCAATTAACAACTATGATACAAAAATATTCATTGCTGGTAATCATGATCGATTAATGGAAGATGATCCAAGTTGGGCTCAGGGTTATTTAACAGGATACAAAACAATAGAATATCTGCAAGATGATGAATTAGGTATTTATCATGATGACTTAAATGGCGATCATTCGAAAGATAACATTCGCATATATGGTTCGCCATGGCAACCTGAATTCCATAATTGGGCATTTAATCTTCCGCGGAATGGCGATACTTTAAAATACGTTTGGGAAGCAATACCGTTGCATACAGACATCTTAGTAACTCATGGTCCTCCATTTGGATTTCTAGATCTACCTGGTTTTGGTACTCCAATGAATGTTGGTTGTGAGATGTTACGTTATCGAATAGATGAATTACGTCCAAAAATTCACGTGTTTGGTCATATTCATGGTAGTTATGGATACTACTATAACGGACATACACATTTTTTCAATGCTTCTGTTTTAAATGAACGATATGCATATGCAAACTTACCATTTAATTTTGAATGGGATAATATAACAAATGAAATAACATGGCTATAATAATAACAATTTGGGTGATTATTGGATTAGCTTTTTGGAATTCAAAACAAAGGGACTAGTTTTTATAAAAGAAATTTCGTATATTAAAGTATAAATAAGAAAATAAGTTATGGCAAAGGTAATTTTAGAATTTGATCCGTTTGAAGATAGAGAAGAAATGGAATCAGCTATCAATGGTAGTAAATGGAAAATGTTAGTATGGGATTTAGATCAACATTTACGATCTGAATTAAAATACAATGACAAAATAACTGGAGATGTATATGATGCTCTAGAGAAAATTAGAAAACATTTACATGAATTAAAAAATGATAGTGGTTTAACATTAGAATAAAATGGCAAAGAGATTAACAAGAGAAGAAAAACAAAAACAAGCTATAGTTGATTTAATCAACGAAATGTTTCGTATTGCGGGTCATGATGCAACATATGATGATATGATATGTCGTGAAGATCAATGGTTTAATGAATATGAAATGACTGAAGAGCAATATGATGAATGGAAAAAATGGGGTAAAAAATATTTAATGAAAAAATTAAATCTATACGCTGCACGTGCTGAAAAGGAAATGGCTTGGGTTGGATTAATGTGGGGATTAAAAATAAAACAAAATGAGCAAATTAAATCAAATTAAATTACCAATTAACTTAGAAGAGTTAGCAGAAGAACTTATACCGTTTCCACCTAATTGGAAATTGGTTAGAGAACGAGATGGATTAACCAAACAATCCGAA
>Ga0247723_1001131_pt1 | contig 16099 bp, 20 predicted proteins | sample MSEWelMarce5H_FC_FD_189079 | JGI IMG/M metagenome (GOLD analysis project Ga0247723, IMG submission 189079) | Subsurface sediment microbial communities from gas well in West Virginia, United States - MSEEL Well Study Marcellus 5H_FC | ecosystem: Environmental > Terrestrial > Deep subsurface >...
TTTGTAAAGGCTAAAGATATAAAAGTCGGCGACCTAGTTCATTCAGTTAAATTTGCTGAATTAAGCACCGATGAAACAGTTGATACCATAATGAGCTGGTCTACAAACATTTTAACCCCTACAGAGCTAACAACCTCTGTTATTAAGAAAATCTCTATTGAGAAGCCAGTAGATTACTACCTAAGCTTAAATGGCGACCTTATGACCCCAGAACACCCAGTTCTAGTACGTCATAATGGAATTCACAGCTTTATGCAGGCTGGAGACGTTCATGTTGGCTATGAGGTCCTAAAGCGTAACGGGGACAATCTCTTTGCCCTAGAGTGGGTACCTGTTGTATCCAACGACTTTATTGAGGCTAAGGACACTGTTTACCTATTTGATGCTGAAGATGATGACGTCATTTTTACAGCTAATATGCTAACTCACAACATTAAGCTAGCTGCGATATAGTACCTCCATGTCTGAAGAGAAATTAACCCCTTGGCAAAGATATAAGCAAAATCTTGGGGAAACTAGGCCTTGGGATTTGCTTAATAGTAATTTGCCACGAGCTACAGATACAGAGGCTTACAGAAGGTTAAATATATGTAAAGCTTGTCCAGAAATGCTTCCAATTACACATCAGTGTAAAAAATGTGGTTGCATAATGAACCTTAAAGTTAAACTTGCTGAGGCTGAGTGTCCTATAGGTAAGTGGAGTCAAGTTCCACATGAACAAGAATAAAATTTATGTTGCTATTGCATCATATAGAGATTCATTATTAGTTTCAACTATAGAGTCTTTATATAAGAACGCAAGCAGCCCTGAAAATATAACAGTCGGGTGTTTTATACAATCTTATGAGGTAGATAGGGCTGTAGAAACTCCAATTAAACATCACCTAGGGGATAATGTTTACTATCAAGTAGTAAATCCTGGTGAAATATTTAGCATTACTCAGTGTCGTAATAATGCGCTTCAATTTTTGTCAGAAGAACACACTTACGTCTTGCAGGTAGATTCTCATACTAGGTTTCATAAAGATTGGGATTCTGTTCTTTTAAACTACATTAAAGATTTACCATTAAAATCAGCTATTAGTACATATCTTCCAAGTTGGGTACCGATGCCTGGTGGTGAAGAGGTTGTAAATGTTAATAATGGGTTCTTTGAACCTAATTTTACAGAAATGAGTAGAGATGCTTTGATTAATAATAAAAGCATTGTTCCAGAAAACATTACTGTTAAATCTGATAGTAACTTTTTATATAAAAGCTGGTATTTAGCTGCTCACTGTATTTTTGCAAAAAAAGAACTATTTAAATATATAAATCAACAAGATTGGGTTATGTTTTGGGGAGAAGAGTTTATAAACAGCTTAACTGCAGCTAGTGAAGGCTGGGACGTGTATCTTCCTTATAACCCTCCCCTTTCTCATATGTATCCTCAACACGTAGAGTCGTATATGACTCTAAATAAAGTGTTTAAAGATTTTCCAGATGAGTGGTTTAAAAAAAGCGCTACAACCACTCAAACGATACTATATATGCTAAATAATGTAGTTGAACGTAAAGGCTTTGACCAAACTGGGATAGATAAAATAAGTGCTCACTTAGGGTATGATTTGACAGATAAATTTAATAGTTTTCTAAAGGACAACTAATGTACATAGATTTCTACCACACACTGCCTGTAGGTATGCGTATGGAGATTGAACAGTCCCCTGTGGACAGAGAGTGGATGAACCAGCTTCATCAGTCTTACGCCTATAGATGCCTTCCTATGACCTACGCTAGCCGTCATGGCTGGGCTATTAAATTAAAGCACGATGTAGAAGTTGTTTGGAATGGGGATTACCAAGCTTCAGGAACTCAAATTATTTGTGGTAGAGAACAAATGCCTGGAACAGTATTTGCTGATAATGGGACAGGTAATGGGGTCGTTACATTTCATTTAAATGCCGTGCCTAGAACATCACCAGAATGGAACATATGGATTATTGGCGCACCTAATCTTGTAATACCTGGAGCTTCTCCGCTATCAGGTATTGTGGAATCTGATTGGATGTTCAGCTCCCCAACGATGAACTGGAAGATTACCGAGCCAAATAAGCTAGTTACATTTAAAGCTGGTGACCCTGTTTTTTTCTTTATACCTATTCACAAGACTCAACTGGAAGAGTTTAAAATAACTCATAAAAACTTATCTGATGACCAAGATATGCATGCCAGATTTATGGACCACGCAAACTATAGAACTGCAACAGATGCCTCTGGGGAAAGTGCTTTTAGCAAAAGGTATTTAAGGGGCAAAAACCAAGATGGGTCTATCCCAGACTGGCCCCACCATCATAAAACCAAGCTAAATCTCCATACCCCACCTACAAACGAATAGAGCCTGACAAACCCTCAATCCTCTTGGAGAATAGGACTAGCGCCCCCGATATCAGGCGTAATTACTACTCTAGAGAAAATAGGTACTTTTAATGGCAACAGATTCATCAGGTCAGCAAGCCGTTGACTTTGTATGGGGTAACTTCCCTATGCAGCCAAATGATGACCGTGCTGCGGCAGTGACCCCAGCAAACATCGGAGGCTCAACAGGCGACTATAGCTGGGCAGCTACTACCCGTGTAGCAGCAGACCGCTTAGACGCAGCCCTTGACAACCACGCAAACGCAGAAGCAGGTTGGTCAGGATACCCAGCATTCACAGCTGGTACAGGCAACTACATCATCACAGCAGTTTCAGGTAACGGCACAACTGTTACTTACACATCACAGAACAAGCTTGCAGTTGGAGACTCTGTAAACATCACTGGTCTTTCAGTAGGCGCTTACAACCTCTCAGCAGCAACAGTTGCTACAGCTAACGCACTTAGCTTTACAGTAACTAACGCAGCTAACGGTGGGGCTATCACAGGCCAGTACGGCAAGGTTCAGCTAACAACTGCTCTAACAGCAGCTGATGGCGCTGGAATCGGCTACATCAACGTACCTTCAGTACTTGGTGCAACCACAGCAGTAGCCCTTGACGCTCTTAAGGACGCTGGTTACGAAGCAGCTAACATCACTACAGCTTCAGCAGCTACAAACGCAGTATCAACAATTACAGCAGTATCACGTACAGGTACAACTGCAACAATCACCTCATCAGGTGCTGGTGCCAAGTACCCAGTAGGTACAAAGATTACAGTTGCAAGCCTCGTATCACCAGATACAGCTCTCAACGGTACTTGGACTGTTACAGCGGTTGATACAAACACCGTATCTTTCACAACCACTACTTCTGGAGCCCTATCAACAACAGGACTTTCAGTTGCTGGTCTTTCAGGTGTTGCTGGAACAATCAAGACACAAAGCACAGCAGCTGGTACAGCTACTGTTGCAACCACAGCAACAATCACAATCACACCATTTGCGGCAGTTTCCTAAACTCCCAAGCAAAAAGCCCCCAGCCAATGGCTGGGGGCTTTTTAGTTTAAAGGTATATTAGTTAGGGAACTTCTTTAAGAAGCTCTCGTATCTTTCTCCATTTTTCTGGCCTGGGTATACTTTCCAGGAGGACCAGTCTTTTCCGCCGTCTGACATGTGGTACGCAATTTGTGCGTTGGTCACAGGGTCCAGAAGGTCCTTATTAGTTGTGAGTTCAAATTTTTCTCGCCTATCTTCTCCGAGACTCCCCAGCATATTAATCTGAAACATGCCGTAAGAGTTATCACCTGTATTGACGTTTCCGTTATGGGCTAAGGGGCGACCGTTAGATTCTTTCTTAGCAACCGCGTAGGCGACCTTGAGAGCTTTTCCCTCAAAACCAACCGCGCTAAGCAGGTCAACTAATTCTGTATCTGACAGTTCTTTTGCTCCTTTGTACTTATCTAGTGGGTCCACAGCGATTTCTTGTACTGTCACAGTTGATACTTCCTCATCCGCATTAGCTAGCGTGTGAGGCAGTCCACCTATTAACAGTGCATACATCGAAAACACCGCCACTTTATCCATTGTTTCTTTTCTGATATTAAGCATTTGATTGCTCCTCTCAGTAGCAAAAGGCTCCATTACTGGAGCCTTCCAAGAACTAGACTGCCACAGAGTTACAGCATGAGTCAAGCCGAAGTAAATATATTTTTTATATTGAGACAAATTAAGTATTTACGTATTTAATAGTAATACGTATTTCCGCATTTGTATATGCGTGTCGGACAACATATCTCGTTAATCTATATTAAATTACTTAGATTGGTGATATATGTCATTGGCAGAGTGGGCTGGCACATTAGCTGGATTTGCAGCTTTTGGTGCAGCAATTATTACAGCCACATCGTGGGTATTAAAATCATACCTAAAGAATTACGTACATGAACTTAAGCCCAACGGCGGGGGCTCGATGAAAGATACCGTCAATAAAATTCACTCAGAGATGGTAGACCTACGTATTGCAGTTGCTCGTCTTGAAGGCCGCTTTACACAGCACCTAGACGAAACCGAAAAGTAGTAGTACTCTTCTAGCAATCCCCCACACACGGGGGTAGAAGGAGAACCATGAACAAAGAACAGCTAACAGCAGCTCTTGGCACATATCTACGTGCAAGTGCGGCATCAGTCGTCGCTCTATACATGAGCGGCATTACGGACCCAAAGACTCTGCTTAACGCGTTTATTGCAGGTCTCATCGGCCCTCTAGCAAAAGCCGTAAATCCTAAAGATAAGGCATACGGAATCGGCGCAAGTAAGTAGAATAGGGGGAGGCGGGTAGCCCCCGCCTCCAACTATTAGGAGGATATTATGGCAAAGCCAAAATGTGACAACTGTGAACTAGACGCTACCTACACATGTGCAGATGCAGGAGTTAACCCTGTTAATTACTGTCAACCTTGTTTACCACAGTGGTTGTTAGAACGCGCTGAGGCTGGTCATTTTCCATTAGTTGAAGCAGTTGAAGAAAAGTCTTCTAAGAAGAAGGCTGCTCCTGCTGAAGATAAGGCAGAGGAAGTCCCTGCCGATGAAAGTAAGTAGACGCCAAGCAATCCAGGTACACCCCGTACCTGACAGGATGGTGGAGCCTCAAGGCCCATTTCCTAGAGAACTCTTTAGAGAACCTAAGATTGTTCTTGATAACGAAGACCCATACTCTGATGATGGTTCAAACCACCCATTAGGCGCTACAGTACAAAATAACTTTACTCCAGAAAAGTATCTTCGTTGTTCACGCTGTTTTTCACGTGTTACAGAATCGGAGACTAAGAACCATAGCTGTGAGGACTAATGCCAAAAAAGGACCCAAAGCTAGAGTTAGCTGCTAAACAGCGCGAAGAGCAAAAGAATAGAATCCTTAACCTCGGTTTAAGAGCGCAAGAGAAGTTATTAATTGATAGCCCTTTTGCAGAACAATTTAAAGTTGTTTTACCTTCTGAATTTCGCCACGCTAATACAACAAACTCTTCACGCCCAAGAGCCATGGCAATAGGGTATAACTACGAGTCTAGAACTTTGTACATTGTTTTTAGAGATGGAACACAGTGGCAGTACGACAACGTAGGCGCTAATCATTGGGAAGCTATACAAATAACCGATTCAACTGGGCGCTATCTTGCATCTAGTGGGTTAGACCGTTGGCCTACCATGGGCCCTGCTGATACGGAAAATATATCTCCAGAAGCACAAGCTAGATTATCGCAAACAGCTGCAACTGCTAGTAGAATACAGAAAGTACGAGAAGACTTTAAAATCCCATTTACAGGCAAAGAGTAGGCATGAAAACATACGGACCACTATACGGCGGAACACTTAAGTATTGGCATAAGAAAGCACTACCTATTATTGAGGTAGGCAGTACCCAAGAAACTGAGCACCCATATAGAAAAGGCAAATGCCTAGTTTTTAGATTTCCATTTACACATCCTGGTTTGTATGCAGGAGTTTTCTACCATACCCCTGACATTATGTGGGATGACGAAGAGGCAGTAGATAAGATACTATCTGACGCTATGAAGGGCCGCGAAGCCTGGAAACCAGAAGATGGAGCATACAATGAGTTTTTTTAAGAAAGAGGCTTGGACTAAGCCCTTCCCCGAAAAGGTGTCTAAAAGAGTATCTAGAATTCCAACTGGAGAGCTAGAGATGTGGGCAGACCAAGCAATTACTGAAATTGGTCGCTGTCTATCTGGTTACACTAAGAACCGCGACACTGTTTACCTGGATGAAGCTCTTAAGGGTGCAGAAGCTCTACACGCCGTTGTTGACCAGTTACATATTAGAATGAGCAAGCCTCTTTAATTATCCTATTAGTTGTGCTAGAATTAGCTTCGCCTCTCTTCCTCTCCCCGTGTGATGGCATCAAAAGGTCCTGGGTATAACTACCCAGGCTTTTTGTTTTATATTAAACTAAGGTTAATATGGACAACAACATTGTTTTAGAAGATGAAGATGAGTTCTTCCCTGAGGAGGAGCTCGAAGAAGAGCTGCCTGAAGAAGAAGATATCGAGCTTGATGAGCTATCTAAAGAGTTCGTAAAGAAGCTTATTGATAGATGCATTGAGTTTATGAACGCTCTGGTAGGGCACGAGCTACACCCGTACCAGATGCCACTTGCTCGACGCATCATTGAGTCTGTAATCATTAATGACGGCGAAGAAGTAACTGCGCTTGCCGCACGTCAGTCAGGTAAGTCTGAAACAATTGCTAATACAGTAGCTACGCTAATGGTTCTATTGCCACGCCTTGCAAAGATGTACCCAGACCTACTAGGTCAGTTTAAAGACGGTATCTGGATTGGTATGTTTGCTCCAGTTGAAGGTCAGGTAGAAACTCTCTTTGGTCGTACTGTTAACAGGCTTACTAGCGAACGTGCGCTAGAAATCTTAGGAGACCCTGAGATTGATGACAGCCTAGGTAAAGTCCCAGGCGTTACTAGACAAATTAAATTAAAGAACTCTGGCAGTAGCCTTATGATGATGACTGCTAACCCTCGTGCAAAGATTGAATCTAAGTCTTTCCACCTTATTGTTATTGACGAGTGCCAGGAAGCGGATGACTTCGTGGTATCTAAGTCTATCTCTCCTATGCTTGCGTACTACTCAGGAACCATGGTTAAGACTGGTACACCTACTACGCACAAAAACAACTTCTACCGCTCTATCCAGCTTAATAAGCGTAGACAGACAGGTAGAGGAATCCGCACTAACCACTTTGAGTGGGATTACAGAGATGTAAGTAAGTGCAACGCTAACTATGCAAAGTTCATTAAAAAAGAGATGCTGCGTATTGGCGAGGACTCAGATGAGTTCCAGATGTCGTATTGCTGTAAGTGGCTCCTTGAGCGTGGAATGTTCGTTACCTCAACCGTTATGGATGAGCTTGGAGATACATCTCAAGAAACTGTTAAGGCTTGGCACCGTTCCCCAGTAGTAGTGGGAATTGACCCCGCACGTAAGATGGACTCAACTGTCGTGACAGTAGTATGGGTTGATTGGGACAGACCTGATGAGTTCGGATATTTTGACCATAGAATCTTAAACTGGCTGGAGTTACAAGGTGATGACTGGGAAGACCAATATTTTCAAATCGTTAATTTCTTGGGCAGCTATGACGTACTTGCTGTTGGGGTTGACGCTAACGGCGTGGGTGATGCGGTTGCACAAAGACTCAAACTCCTCCTCCCAAGAGCAGAAGTACATTCCATAGGAAGTAGCCAACCTGAGCAATCAAAGCGTTGGAAACACCTTAAAGCTTTAATTGACCGCAGATTGGTTGGATGGCCTGCACACGCAAAGACAAGACGTCTACGTACCTGGAAGCGCTTCTACCAACAGATGACAGACTTGGAAACTAAGTTCACAGGACCTAACTTCCTTGCTCATGCGCCAGATGAGGCACATGCCCACGATGACTACGCGGACAGCCTTGCAATAGCCGTATCTTTAACTTTAGATATGACTATGCCTTCGGTTGAAGTCTCTACCTCTCCGTTCTTCAGTAGGTAGTTACCCGTTTAGCCTGACTTTACCGTCAATAAGTAGGACACTTTTACACGAGGTCCTCAACCCTTATAAGGAGTATAAAAAATGGCAATTGCCCCAACACCTAAGTTCCCTGAGCGTCCAGGCACAACTTACGACCGTAAGATGTCACCTGCTACACCAGGCCAACGTGGCCCACTTCGTTTTGAAGAAGGTCTTGCAACCGATACTGACATTCCTAATGAATTCACTAACGGTGCAATGCAGGGATACGAACCTGCTGCAGGTCGTCCAAACCGTAACAAGCCTGTTCACACAAAGACAGCAGAAGAGACAATGCGCGAACGCGCACATGTTGGTTCTGCAGCATGGGTAGAAGCACCAGCAAGCCTTACTGATTTTTCAGCAGGCGGATTTGCTGACCATGGAGATAACCGCATTGAGCGCGTACAGCGCAGCGGTGCAAACCAAAAAGCATCTAACCCAGCAGTAGTAAACGATTAATTAGGTTTCCTACCCCCGTTCAGCACATTTGAACAGCTGCGGGGGTAGGTTCCTCATTTTCTAAGGATTAAACATGGCACTTATCTCAGGTAAAGAAGTAAAGAAGACCGACAAGCAGGAGCCTGCAAACCCTAAGCTTTGGAACATGGTTACTGCTCAAGCAAAAACTCGTTTTTCTAAAAACTCTCCTGCCCGTGGTCACTGGATTCACGCCAAGTACAATCAAATGGGTGGTCAATACGTTAAGTCTAAAAAAGAAGTAGACCCACGTTTTCGCGATTACACTCAAGAAGCGCTAGATAAAAAAGAAGAAAAACAAAAGAAGAAAGTTACTAAACCAATAGGTCAGGGAAACATCCGCGGCGAGCGTTTCCGCTAAGCCTATTACTCGTGGTATTCTTTGTTCGTGCGTAGGAAAAAGGTGGATAGTTGAGCGGCATTGATTTTTCTCCCCCTAGTTATAGGGCGGCCTCGTCTGACTTAACCATTTCCATTTCTCCACTTGGTTTAGTGGAATTGGCTGATGAAGAATTTGAAGTCCATGGCCCACGCCTAAATCGTTATTCCCTTAACTGGGCTATGTACCTTGGTCACCACTATTCATACCGTCGCCAGGTGGGTGATGCACAGTTAGTACTTAATTACTACCGTGCTTTTACAGACTTTATTATTAACTTTACCTTTGGTAAGGGTGTGAACTTCCGCTCACCAAAGGAAACTGAAGCTATTGTTCCTGACCTACTTGAAAGAGTGTGGGAAGTAGATAACAATAAAGCAACAATTTTATGGGAGATGGGCCAGCAGGGCTCAGTTTCTGGTGACGTATTTATTAAAGTAGCTTATGAAGAGGCTTGGGTTGACCCATCAGGAATGCAGCACCCAGGTCGCGTACGCGTACTCCCACTTAATGCAGCTTTCTGTTTTCCAGAGTTCCACCCACATGACCGCGAGCGCCTTATACGCTTTAAGTTAAAGTACCGTTTCTGGGGCACATCACTAGAAGGTACACGTCAGGTATTTACTTACACTGAAATCCTTACAGAAGATGTGATTGAGGAATACATTAACGATGAGCTCATTGATTCTCGCCCTAACCCGCTTGGTACTATTCCCATTGTTCATGTTCCAAATGTTCGCGTTAGTGGTAGCCCTTGGGGTCTTAGCGATGGTCATGACATTATTAATATTAACCGTACTTATAACGAGACTGCTACTGACATCGCTGACATCGTTAATTATCATGCTGCTCCCGTCACAGTCATCATTGGTGCCAAAGCTTCACAATTGGAAAAGGGCGCTAACAAAGTCTGGGGTGGGTTACCAAAAGACGCAAGGGTAGAAAACCTAGAAGGCGGAGCACAAGGTCTTAAAGGTGCTATGGAGTTCTTGGCTATGCTCAAGAAGTCTATGCACGAAATGATTGGTGTTCCTGAGACCGCTCTTGGTCAGGCACAGCCTATTTCTAACACTTCTGGTGTTGCTCTATCTATCCAGTTCCAGCCTTTGATGAACCGCTACCACCAAAAAATTATTCAGTATGCACGTGGACTAGAGCGCGTTAATGAGCTTATTTTACGCAGCCTTGCAGTTAAGGAGCCAGAGGTATTTATCTGGAACCCTGATGTAAACGTAAAGCTTAAGAAGGGTCAGCTAGAACGCCTAGACCCTAATGACCCACTGACATACCAGACTTATGTTCATTTCCCACAACCACTTCCACTAGATAAGTTGATTGCCCTTAACGAAGTTCAATCTATGCTTTCACTAGGATTGGAATCTAAGGAAGGCGCTCTCCGCACCCTTGGTGAGGAATTCCCTACTGAGAAGCTAAATGAAATCCGTCAAGAACTTATGGACGATGCGGTTGCTGATGGCGCCCTTAAACTTCTACAGACTCAAATTGAGCAGGAAATTGCTGAACTTACGGGCACTATGCCTAACCCTGAAACTGGAGGCGCCCCTGGTGCTCCTGGTGAGACTGGAGCTCCTGGAGCCCCAGCAGTACTACCACCAACAATGGACGAGGCACTAGCCGCCGCAGATATGGGCGAAGCTGACCTACGTAACAAGCTGGTTACTGAAGCTTATGGCACCGTTCTCCCACAGAGACGTGTACCAGAAGAATACGAAAAATAAGCGTTTACGCTGACATTTTTTGTGTTAAGCAAGAAAATATATACAACGTTCGGTCATATGTGCTAATAATTCGGAAAACGACCTCTAGGAGAAAAAGGAATCGAAATGGATACAGCAGAAGTTAATGCGGAAGCCTTTGCGGCTGAAGCAGGAGTTGTTCCAGTTGTAGCTGAGTCTGTAGACAACGCAGTTGTCGCTGACGCACTTACTACTAAGGCAACATCCAAGTTTTATACGGAAGATGACTTGGCCCGTGTACGTGGTCAAGAAAAAGAAAAGCTCTACCCTCAGATTGACAAGCTGAAGGAAGAACTAGATGCCATTAAGAAAGAGCGTGAAGCAGAACTTGCTGCACGTGCTGCAGAAGCAGAAGCAAAAGCTAAAGCTGAGCAGGAAGCTCTTGAAAGTGACATGGACGTTCGTACCTTGCTTAAAACCAAGGAACAAGAGTGGCAGGAGCAGTTGGAGCGTGAGCGTCAAGAACGTGAACGTGCCTTCGCTCTACTGGAACGCGAAAAGTCTTTTGCTGACCTACAGAACTACCGTTCACAACGTGTAGACGCAGAACGTGAAGCTATTATTCCTGAACTGTTAGACCTCATCAATGGCAATACCCCTGAAGAGGTTGACGCAAGTATTGAAGGACTAAAAGCTCGTTCCGCAAAGATTCTTGAATCCGCGCAGTCTGCAATGCAGAATGCACGTAAAGAAATGACGGGGACTCGGGTAACCACGCCCCCGCTCGGACAGATGGACACCAATATGGACCAACGCTCGTTAACGGCTGAAGATATTCAGTCAATGTCGATGAATGATTATGCAAAATACAGAGAGAAAATCTTGGGCGCTACCGCTCGAGGTAAGTCTCGCGGCTTGTTCGGGTAAATCCCACAATCCCAAATCCAACCTACAAGGAGTAAACAACTAAAATGGCATCTGGTATTACGGGTACTGGCAATCTAGCCGCAGCCCCAACAGCGTACTCAGGTACAAACACACAGTTGACTCAAGCGATTCAGACAATCTGGTCTAAGGAAATCCTTTTCCAGGCTATGCCTATCCTTCGCTTTGAGCAATTTGCAGTCAAGAAGACTGAACTTGGTGTTGCACCTGGTCTACAGATTAACTTCATGCGTTACAACAACCTCGGCTTTGCAAACAGCCTAGTTGAAGGTGTTCGTATGCAGACAAACGCACTTACAGCACAGCAGTTCTCAATCACAGTAACAGAGCATGGTTATGCTCTTGCTGTATCAGAGCTATTGCTTAATGCTTCATTCGATGACGTAATGGCTTCAGCCTCACGTCTTCTTGGTCGTAACATGGCTATCTATCTTGACCAGCTATCACGCGACACACTCTACGCAGCAACTTCAACAATCTACGGTGAAGACCGCTCAGCTCTTACAGCTGTAAACAACTGGTACGCAGATGGAACAACAGCTTCATCTCGTGCAGCTATGACAGGTACATATTACATGACCCCTCATACAGTTAAGGATGCAGTAGAGACACTTGCAACAAAGAACATCCCTCGCCTTGGTGAGACATATGTTGCTTTTGTTCACCCTCACCAGTCACGTAAGCTACGTGACAATCCAGAATTCATCGAAGTAACCAAGTACGCAGCTCCAGGTAACTTCATGCTTGGTGAAATCGGTCGTTTGTACGATTGCGTATTCATCGAAACCACACAGGTCCTTAAGGTTGCTGGTGGTGCTGGTACTTCTTACACAACTGACACAACTGTTGCTAACCCAACTGTAACAGCTGGTGGTGGCTACATCACTCCTGCTACAAAGACAGGTAACGGTGGTTCAGACCGCTATGCAGCTATCTTCATTGGAGATAACGCATTCGGTCACGCAATCTCTCTTCCAGTCGAACTCCGCGATGGCGGTATTCTTGACTTCGGTCGTGAGCATGCTCTTGCTTGGTACTCAATCTTCGGTCTTGGTCTAATCACTGACCAGTCTGTAATCATTGCAGAAACCAACTAAGCACTAATGTGCTAAAGGGGGAGGGCTACGGCCCTCCCCCACTTTCAACAGACAATAATTAGGAGAATACAAATGGCAAGTAAAGTAAAACCATCAGATGTAACAGGTCGTGCTCGTGAAGCACAGATTTCTGATAACTCAGAAGCTCTTCAGGCCCGTGCATCAGAAATGTCAATGGCTACCGCCAACGCTCAGATTAAACTTGAGACCGAGGTCCTAGACGCTACTAACCCTAATCGGGCAACAGTAATCGTTGATGAAGCTACAGTTGTAAGCAAGGGAGATGACGTAATTGTCATCCGTGTTGTCGAGGATATCGAGAACATGACCCTAGGCGCTGGCAACTACTATAACTTCAAAGCAGGACAGAAGTATAAAGTTAGCAAGCAAGTGGCCCAGCACCTTGAAGAAAAGGGTTATTTAGCTGGCGTTATCTAGCATTAATTTTGGCGGATTAGCGGGCACATTGATGCCCGCTTTTTCGTTTGTACGGATTTTTTGTCCATTTACTGACACCATGTATCAGTAGCGTTAGGAGTAAATGAGTGGCCCTCTTATCGGATTTGGTATCTCGCGTTCGCCTAGAACTTGGGGACCAGGGTAAAGAGTTTACTTTTACTGCAATTGGCGATGGCGTTACTAAAGAGTTTTATTTAAACAATAAGCCTGTTGACGCATACACCCTTTTAGTAACTGTAACAGAAGACTACATTCCCGCACCTACTGGTTATAAGCTAGAGGTAGACCAAGGCAAGATTCGTTTTCAGAATCCTGTTGCTAATGGTGCCCTCCTTACAGTCCACGGTACCGCTTATCGTTATTTCTCAGACGCTGATATTGAGCGCTTTGTTAACACAGCCGTAGGTCAGCACCTACATGAGCGCACAGATGCTTACGGAAGCAGAATGTCAATTGGCGCTATTCCTGCAGTTGAAGAGTACCCAGTAGCTATCCTCTCAACTATTGAGGCTCTATGGGCTCTTGCTACTGACGCCTCTTTTGATATTAACATTACTGCTCCAGATGGAGTAGTAATCCCACGTAGCCAGCGCTGGCAGCAGTTGACTTCTATGATTCAACAACGCCAAGAACAATACAAGCAGCTTTGTTCAGCTCTTAACATCGGCCTATGGCGTATCCAGATGGGTACCCTACGACGAGTCTCTCGCCATACCAATAAGTTGGTTCCCATCTACATGGCACAAGAGATTGACGACTCACGTAAGCCAGAGCGTGTGTATCTACCAAACGATTTAAATGGAAGAGAAGTATTCCCAACTACAGTTCAGGCATACGATTTAGTTTTATACCAAGGCGATAGCTTTAGCCAGGACTTTGTTCTAGGAGCCTCTGTTACTGGTCTAGTCTTTAAATCAGAGCTTAGAACTTACCCTAATTCACCAGCTAGATATGCGTCCTTCGATGTTACAATTATAGACGCCGCAACTGGACGTATAAGAATCACGCTTACTCAGTCCGCTACTAAATATCTACCAGTGCGACTATTCTGGGATTTGCAAGCTACATCTACTACAGATGCAACATTCCAAAAGACATTTTTGCGAGGTCAAGTGTTCGTAACCCAACAGGTATCGGTGGATTAACGTGGCAGATATAATTATTGTTCCGCCAGATAATGGCAACTGGTTCCCTACCCCAACGGGTCCTACAGGCATTTTAAACGGTCCTACTGGCCCTACAGGAGCAACAGGTCCTACAGGTGCGCAGGGTGAGTATTCACAATTCCTTGGAACATTTGCAACCCTCGCAGCACTAACAACTGCATATCCAACGCCTACACCTAATCAGTGGGCGTTTGTTCAAATTACAGGCGATGCAACAAATATCCGCGTCTACCGTCGCCAAGCTAATGCTTGGGTTTACACAACACTTCCGCTTCCTACTGGAGCTGTTGGTGCAACAGGCCCTACTGGACGCACAGGTGCTGCTGGTCCACAAGGTATTCAAGGAAACGCTGGTGTAACAGGTCCTACTGGTCCACAAGGTGTTTCTGGTCTTTCTGGAACTACTGGTCCTACAGGTGCCCCTGGTCAAGGTTTAAATCTTCTTGGAGAATATGCAACCCTTGCAGCGTTGCAAGCTGCACGTCCAACAGGTACAGCTGGCGATGCTTGGTTACTTGCTAACGGTAATTTAGTTATTTGGGATACCGTAACTTCCGCATGGAAGAACGTTGGAAACTTAGAAGGCCCTACTGGTGCAACTGGTAGCGCTGGACCAACAGGAGCCACAGGACCTCAAGGAGCTCTAGGTCCTGTTGGCCCACAAGGTGCACAAGGTGCAACTGGTGCTACAGGTATTCAAGGACCTACAGGTTTAGCTGGTCCTAAAGGTGATACTGGTGTTGCAGGTCCACAAGGTATTTCAGGTCTACAGGGACCAACAGGTCCTACAGGTAACCTTGGGCCTACAGGTGGTCAAGGACCTCGCGGTGTTGGTTATGGAAACGTAGCTTCTGTTACTGCAGTTAGTTTTGGTGCTGGTAGTAAAGCGTTTGTATTAGGTAACGCCGACCACGCCTTTATAACAGGAATGCGAATTCGTGCAATCTATAATTCTGACCCAACAGTTTACCTTGAAGGTTTTATTACAGTAAGTAATGACGGCCTAACCATTACCATGATTGCCGATGCTGGCGTTGGTACATCTGGTCAAATTTATTCAGGTTGGTCATTTGCTGCAACAGGTGAAATTGGTGCAATTGGTCCCACTGGTCCAACTGGTGCAACAGGAGCCACAGGTGCGGCTTCTACAGTTCAAGGTCCAACAGGACCTGCTGGTACATCAGGCGGTATTGATTTAACAGTTACTGCTGACGCTACCCCTAACTATGTTATTAATGGGTTAACAAATCCAACCATTACTGTTATCCGTGGTCTTCGTTATAGATTAACTATTGACACCACTGGAAATAGATTTAGAGTACAAACCACACAGGGCGCGTATAACGCTGGAACTCAATATACAACTGGGTTTACTAACCTAGGTATTGAAACTGGAACTATATTCTGGGATGTTCCATTTACAGGCCCATCTACTTTATATGTTGTTTCTCAAGACAATTCTAATTTAAATGCAATCTTTACTTTAACTGCTGCAGGTCCACAAGGAGCTACAGGTCCCACAGGTGCAACTGGAGCTGCCTCTACAGTAGCTGGTCCTACAGGTCCGCAAGGCGCTGTTGGTCCTACAGGTGCAGTTGGAGCTACAGGAGCAACAGGTTCTCAAGGTACCCAAGGTATTGCAGGTCTTCCAGGAGCAGTTGGACCAACAGGTCCACAAGGTCCACAAGGTACTGCTGGAGCTACAGGTGCGGCAGGTGCTGCTGGTACAGCAGGTGCAACTGGTTCAGTTGGACCAACTGGCGCTACTGGTGCCGCTGGTGCGTCTATCTATGTACTTGGAACTTACAATGATTATGCAACTCTTGTATCAGAGCATCCATTTGGTGCAACAGGCGACGGCTATCTTGTAAACGGCAACCTCTTTGTATGGGGCG
>Ga0247723_1001132_pt1 | contig 16080 bp, 18 predicted proteins | sample MSEWelMarce5H_FC_FD_189079 | JGI IMG/M metagenome (GOLD analysis project Ga0247723, IMG submission 189079) | Subsurface sediment microbial communities from gas well in West Virginia, United States - MSEEL Well Study Marcellus 5H_FC | ecosystem: Environmental > Terrestrial > Deep subsurface >...
CCTCCCAAGGATGACTCAAATACAAGCCTCTCAGCGGCCCTTGGAGCAATTGTAAGGGGCATACCAGCTTCCATCACAGCCGCTTTATTTTTAAAAACATGCCTTCTCTTGCTAATTGTATTTGGAACAAATGATTTAGAATCTTTATATCCATATGTAAATCTAAATGAAAATCCATATTCATCAATGAGTTTTAAATCAAATAGTCTTGCGGTTGGGGTACCTATCTTTTTCCATTCATAAACATGATGTAATTGCTTTGGTTTTGATCTTGCCTGTGAGTCTATATATAGCCCAAAGTCTTTTTCTATTTGCTGGAATATAACCTTAGTAAATTTTCTTTGTACGTCTTTATCTGATATCATTTTTGCCATTACATTAGACTGATAGAATACCGCCGCTGATATTTGTGCTACCGTGCTATCTTTTAAAGATGTTGTTTTTGTACCAGTCATTAATCTTTCAAGTCCACTGGCTGCCTGTAATAGTAAAGTGCTAGAGTCCAATTTGCTGGTTCTCCGATCTCTTTAAAGAGCAGTTATACCCAACTACAGTTCCAAAAGGATCTGTTATTGGAGTTGTTCCGAGTACTTCAAATACTGTTGCTGTTTCTGTTGGATAGTCTAATTCTGTCCAAATTACATTATCTCGTCCATCACGTATATTTGTTACCTTCTCACGGATGGTAAGTTTTTCAAGTGTTCTAACTTGAATTATTTGATCGTTTACATACTTATTATTAAATAATTGTTTATCGCTTGTTCTAGTTGTGGCAGAGTTACTTATTACGCCTTTTGCATGGCAGGCTAGAGTTCTATTAAAATGCCACTCTTTTTTGATGGCCCCAGTGTTTTCGTCCTGTAAATCAAACTGTTTATATGTGTCTAATTTCATAGACAGAACGGAGTCTATGATGGCATTCATTTTATATTACAACCATTTGAGTTAAGACATATGCAGAAAGTATCTGGTCTACATACACGTTTCCAGTACCTCTAAATGAATCTGAGTTGTACTCAAAATTCCAGTCAAATGTTTGTATACTAGAAAGGTACTTATTTCGCCAATTCTTGTCCTTAGAGAAATAGTCTCTCATTAATTCAATACAAGCTAGTTCAACTTCATCTGGCACTTCTTCCCAGCCATATCTTCCTTGTACTCTATAAGCAACGCCACGAGAAAACACTCCGTTTATGTTGTCATGTATTGATGGAGATATCATTCCGTTTGCAACGTACACTGTATTATCCAGCATGTTTGCACGGTTTACTCTTATTCCAAATCCAGATTCTGATACCTGTATTGAATAAGATGTATTGTTTATGTTATTAATATTGTCTAATAAAAGTATATCTTTAGAATATAATTCATGTAGTTCTGCAAGCTTATATGGCAGTGGTAATAAATCTGATCCCGATCCGTATACTACTTGAACGTCATCATACAAATAAAATTGTTGGCCTGTATAATTTTCAATTACTTTTCTAGCCCATTTTTCTGCTTCAACTAATTCTGAGTATGTTTTATAATTTGGATCGGATGGGTCTGTTCCTACTCCTAGCGAATCCATAGCTTGTGCTATATCAGCGTATGGAACTTGAACATACACTTTGTGTTCTCTGGAAACAAAGTTTCCATATACAGAATATTTCCAAACTAATCTTAATTGTCTACGTCGATTTGTTAAAGTTAATGGAAGATAAACAGAGTATGTTCCAAGATTAACTTCAGATTTAGATGTTGAAACTGTTGCAAGAATTGTACCAGGATTAATAGATGGAGTTATTGATGGGTCTTCTGTTATGTCATAGACTTCAACGGTAGGGGTAGTATCAGCATCTGCTAATTCTCCCTGCCAAAATACCTTGTGGGTAATTGGCGAATTTGTATTTACAAGAATCTCCATTTATTAAAGGTTAAGCTTAGTTATAAAACTCCTGAACTTCTTTTGGAGTTGCTAAGCGGAAACCTTCCTCCTTATCAAAAATTGCCTGAGCATCTTTATCATTAATAGCAACAAATGGATGTTCACTTGTAAAAGTGTGCCCCATAATATCATATCGGAAATTTGCTCTGGTCATACGAACTAAAACTGTATCTTGTGGCTGATCCTTTTTTGGATCAAATTTAGGAAGAACTTCTTCAGAAATATCTTCTGCGTCTTCCTCTAACTTTTTAATGGTCTTTGAGTATACCGCCCAGGTCACGCCTTCTTCTGAGAGGGCAGCAATAATATCGTTTTTATTTTTTAAGCTTTCTACGTCAACTGCAAAATCCTCTGCAATTTTCTTAAGTTCTGCAACTTTCAATGTGTCAAATGACATTTGTATTTCTCCTTAGTCTAGGTATACATTATTATAGCATTGATAAATTTAAATGAAAAGCCCCCAAAAATTAATTTGGGGGCCTTTAATAGTTATTCCTAATTAATTAGGAAGCAACCTTAACGTTCTTTACAACTACCCATGCGTTAGCTTGTTCAATTTGAACACCAACACGAGTGTACATTGTGTACTCGATAGAGTCCTTACGTGGCCAGAAGAAGCGGTATACAGACACATCACGCTTAACACCAATAACTACGTTATTTGGGAATGTCAAGTGGATATCTCCGTGGTTTCCTGTTTCTCCTGAGTAATCTCCGTCTTGCGCCTCATTTAATAGAGGAACTTCAACGATTGGAATACCGAATGCATATGGAGCTACGTATCCTGCTGGACCTGAGACAGGTTGTACATCTCCACGGATAATGCTTGAAGCAATATCTTGTGGAATTGTCTGGTTTGTTCCGATGCTGTTAGCATATAGGAAGTCCTGAATTAGGTTTGATCCTGCTAGGAAGCGAAGATCTGCACGGCGTTGCTTGTACTTACGTGGAAGAGCCTTAAGAGCGCTGTTAAATACAGCACGGCTTACTGCAGCTCCACCTGCGTCTACAACGTGTCCGTTAGCCTTTGCAATCTTTACAACGCCATCGAATGACTTGTAAAGGTTGTCTGATGAAAGAGCTGTGTTTCCGTTAAGAACCACATCTTCAATATCGTTACCTGCTTGTGTTGCCATCATGCGGGCAATGTGATCTTCTAGATCTGGACCTTCAATATTGTCTTCTAGAGACTCTGTTGAAAGCTCCCAATCCAAACGAAGCTTCTTTGTTGAAAGAGAAATCTTTGAAAAAGTTACTGCTGAATTTGAAGATGTATCTTCTGCTTCAGAAGCAAGTTTCATAAGCTTCTCTCCGACTGACATACGGTCAATCTCGGTTGTATCAGCTCTCATGCGAACTGTACGGGCGACCTTACCAATTACGGTTGCGTCGAACATGTAATCAAGGAAACGAGCAGATTGCTCTGGATTTAGAAGTCCACCCTTGGAAGTTGATCCAATGTGAACGCCTGTTCCAGAAAGCGAACCAGCGAAATCGCCAGTATCTGTAGTTCCTGTTGCCATAGCTTTTGCTAATAGTTCATTACTCATTTGTTATTTTCACCTACCTTTTTTTAGTTAAAAATTTCTTGTACGGAACCGAGGAAAGAACCGTTCCATTTAGATTTCTTGATTGTTACTTCCTGTGACCCGCCAAGGTCAGAGGACTTCTTAATTGCAGTCTCACCCTCCACTGCATCAACACGCTTTTGAACGCCATTGATTGTGTTACGGATTTCTGCTACTGCTGCGCTAAGCACAGTGTGTTGTTCTGCCAATTCTGAAATTCTTCCATCGACGCTCTTGCTGAATGTCTCAACTGTTGATTTAATTTGATCAACTTGAGCAGCATTTGCTTCTGATGCTTTGTTCAGAGTTTCTGAGAAAAAGCCTTTTAGATCGCCTAGCATCTTTGCAAAATCAGGTTCATCAACCTCAACTTCTGATACGTCGGCTGCTTTTTCCAGAGTTTCGGCAGGAGCATCTTCAACTACTGCATCTACTGCAGGAGTATCTTCAGCTGGTGCTGTTTCTTCAACAGCAACTGTTGTTTCTTCTACGGCTGCATCTGCGACTACTGTCTCTTCTGCAACTACGTTTTCTGTATTTTCTGACACTTCATTACCTCCTTCTGCGTTTGCCTGTTTTGCAATTGTTTGTGTTTCAGGCAACGTTAATCTTGACTTCTTATGTGAATCAAGAATTTTAGTTATTTCTTTTCCTTTATTTACATCAGTAGTTTCTACCCAGCCAATAAGTTCAGCTGGCTTTCCAGTTACTGGTGAGTTATAGTTAGAGTCTTTTGACATAAAGACTTTATCTGACTCTTCGCAATAAAAAATGTTTTCTACTTCTGTCTCTGCTGCGATTCCTTTAAATACAAACTGACCATTCATTTTTTCAACAGAAAGAATGTTGCATAGCTCGTTTGCTGGTGAATCGACTATTGATAATTCCATAAGGGAATACTTTTTAATAAATCTTACTGATTGTCCTGTTGACTTATTTACTTCTACGTCTGACTCTTTAATTTTTCCGCCGATTGAAAAACCTGTTAGCGTTCCATCAAGAACTTTTTCCCAAGTATCCTGAGCACCTTTTGATACATATGCATCTACGTAGATGCCATTATAAAACTCGCCTGTAGCAGAGTCATAGAATGACTCTGGCTTAAAAGAGATCATCTTTCCTACAGCATTTGGCCCATGCATTTCACGTATATTTCCACGGAAGTTTTCAAATGCTTCCATGCTTGCCTCTGATGTTACGAGGTCCCCAGTTTGATCTAGGTTGTCTAATGTTGCAAAACCAGAAACTGTTCTCTTTTCACGATTAACTTTAGTGAAAGGAACTGATAATGTTATGTTGTCGCCGTTAGAGGACCACAATGATTTTTCTATGTTCATATGGTTTATTTTATCTACATGTAGATAAAAAGGCAAATAACTAGTTAACTAGAGTTAGTCGACTTGGCTTCCATCGCCTTTTGCATTTCTACCTTCTCCTGAAATGTCTGGCGAATTACTTTGTCTTTCTTGAGATCTGGCTCTAGTATTGCCAGCCTGAGATCTAATTTCTGCTTGGGCCTGTGGCTTTAATTCTACAACTTCATCCCCACCATCCATAGGAATTAATCCTTTTCTAATTCTTACTTCATTGGGGGTAATTACCTTCATGCGTAAATATCTTTCGTCAATTTTTGACTGGGTATCTTCGTCAGTTAGGGTCAATTCGTTGAATTTAAGAGCTAAAGCATCTGTTTTTTCAGCAAATATATTATTTATCTTTTTCTCTAAAATCATTTGCGCTGGTCTACAAACCTGCTCTTTAAAAGTTTTATCGGCGTCACGAGCAACTGCTAAATTGACTCCCTCTGGAGTTCCTATTTTATTAATAGGCACACGGTGTGCTAAAAGGATTTCATCTCTATTTGCTTTTCTATAAACATTGAATGATGATTCCTGGGCGCCTGCTTCTATGGGCTCCATTTTAAATTCGACCTTAGAATCTGGTGTGTCGGACGGTAATGGTATATATAAGGATCTGTGGTTTTTGCCTCTTAATCCTACCTGGAAAAACTCCAGTAATTTTCTTTCTGAGTCTGGAGAAAGCTTTGCTCCCTTTACCGTAATGATGTATCTTGGAACCGCTTTATTTTCAAAATAATCAAGGTTATATTTGCCAGCAAATTCATTTCCTACTAGGGCATTTAATGCCGCAATAATATCTGGAATTCCGTAATAGTTATTCATTGGTGTATATTTCTTTAAATGAATAATTTCGTTAGGGCGATCAAGTCCTCCTGCAATTGGATTCTCTGTCTCTGTGTCACCGAAGTTGCGGAAGTATACAGCCTTGCCATAAAGCAATTGAATAAATCCGTCACGAAGTCTACGCACTCTCATAGTCTTTGCTGGGATGTGTCCGATATATCCAATGTTTCCAGAAGTTGTTCTACCAATTTCTAAATACCCATTACCTGTTGCTTCAAGGTCTGTGTAAGCTTTTATTAAAGTTTGTGTAAATGTATCTTCATCATTTGTTTCATCAAGCCATGATTGCAAATCTTGACGTAGCTTATTAAGCTTTCTGCGGGCTCTCTCTAACTGCTTATCGTCAGTAATAGAATCAAATGCATCATTAGTTTTTTTAGTTTCTACAAAATCATATCCTAGGCCAACAATGTTTGAAACTTTTGCATTAATTGCAGAGTAGTTATATGTTGATACTTCATAAACCTGTGAAAGATACTCTAGGTTATATGGTGGCTCGATTAAGTCGAACATAGCATAACCAGTTACGGCTTGTGCTAATAAATTTTGTTGTGTTCCTGTTTCTTCTTGCCCAGTAAATGCTTTTGATAACTCTCTTCCCATTTTGCGTCTAAACGCTGGACTGAGCCCTCTTACCTTTTTTAATTCTTCTTCTTGAATTTTAAATGGATCATTTGTCTTAACATCCATAACAGTGTTAAATTTCATCCAATCAGCAACATTAGAAACTTCAATGCTCTGGGTTGTTTCGTCTTCTATAAATTCCATTTTTATCTCCCTGTATTACGAAAATTAGGATCAGACTGCAATGCTCTCATTTCGTCCTTATAGTTTCCAATATCAAAAGGGTCTGGAACAAGTCCTTGGTCCAATCTTTGTTTTTGGAACTCATATGTTTCGTCGTCAATCTTTCTACGACCCGCTAAAAATTTAGGTTGGCCTCTATCAATGCCATAAGAAGAAACAGCTTTTCTCAACTGTTCAATCTTTTCTTTATTTCCTTTTTTTGATGTAATCGAAAGGAAGTGTCCATCATCATCTCCTACCCATTTCCCATCAATTTCCCACACGTAAATGCCTAGGGTCGTTTCTTCAACTAAACTTTGTCTAGCATTTTTAATTTCCATAAATATTATTTTACCATTCTTTAATGTTTAAGTCCAGCTTTTGTCAGGGCAATGTGACAGATTATACGTTTTGCTGCACAATCCAGTCATTATTATAAGGCGTAACTGAATTTTCTGTCAATTGAATAGACCAAGTATTTGAATCTAAAACCTCTTGAATGCTTTTGTACCTATATAGGTCGTACTGAGAAAGGGCTTTTGTTGAATCAAAGTTTGAAGGGTATAGAGCAATATTTTGATAAAGTGCTTCTACTGATCCAAATTGAGAGTAATTAAATCTAATATCCCCTGATATATTGTTTGAGAAGACTATTAATACGTGGTGCATCTGGCCTATTTCAAAAACGCTAGATATACTGGTCTCGGATGTCTTATTAATTCCATTAACATATATTGCTGATATGTTGGTTTTGCTAATAACTCCCGTGCTCCTCCATGAATAATTGGATGCCGCATATCCATTTGTTAATACTGAGCTTAATAATGAACTGTCAGTTAGTGCCACAGGGGTATAGAAAAATTGAGCAGTACCTACCCCAGAAGTAGTCCCTATTTTAAATCCAGAACCTTGCAATGCTTTTATACCATTTCTTGAATCTCTTGATAAGATTGGATATCTTTGATTACCTAAAGATACATCAAATTTTGTTGGTCCCGATAGTCCCTCTAGTGTTGAAAAATAGTTTCCGCCATTTGTAGAATACATTACTTGATTATTATAAAATTTAATAATCATTCCATAAAGTTTTGGAAGATACTTTGCGGAGTCTGTTGACGCCAAGGTTATTTCTATGTGTAAATTATATGATGAGTCTATTGATCCAATGCTATACTGAGGTATCGGGCCGCCATTTACGCAGGCTTGATAGGTTACTCCATCTACAGATGTTCTTACAGAAATTCCATTATCGCCGTCCCATTCAATTTTTGAAGAATCAATTGTAAGACCTAATGGTATTGTTATAAAATCATTTATAATAACAGATTTTGCGCCAGTAGATTTTTTTATAGAAATTGAATTTTCTTGGGAATCATAATAAAGATCGTCTGTTAAAAAACTAGCCCAAGGTGAATTGGCTGGGTATGCATATTTATAGGCAGTAGATATGTCGTTATCGTAAAATTCAAAAACCTCACCACTGTCTGGGTCGGCAATCTGGATTGCTGGTAGGGTCTGTCCATCTAAATAATGTATTTGAATTCTGCTAATATCTAATGCATATCTATAGGCTGCTGGTGCATTAATTAAAAAATAGTTACTTGAATTTGGGGTTGGGCCAAATGATGGGTTAAAAGAAGTGTTTGTAAATTTAAACGAGGACAGTATCTTATTTGATCTTAGTATCCCGTCTACGTATAAAGATATATCTCCGCCAGTGTATGTGGCTACAACATGCATTGTTTTTTTAAGGTATGGAATAGTCCAGGATATTTCTTCTGACTCTATCCTAAATACTAGGTTTCCTTTGTCATAGAATAGCCCTATATCGTTTAGTGTATCTCCAAATAAAGTTACCTCAGACGTAGTTGAAAGATTAGGGTAAATCCATGCTTCTAAGGTAAAGTCATTATCAGATGTATATTTGTCTGCTAACCCGCCTGTTTCCGTTGATCCGTTATAATCTTTTTCTACTGACCCTGTAATGTAGTTATCATTATCTATTTTTATTGCATAATCTTGCCCTGCTAAAAGAGGAAGAAGGTTTGTTTGCATTGAGCCAAAGTATTCTCCATCATTTTGGCATCCAGAAATATCATAAATTGTATTTGCAACTACTGATTGATAGTTTGGATAAGCTGCAAGAAATGCTGTATAGCTACCAAACTCCGAAATAAGTTCAGTATATGATTCAAGGGTGTTTGCTGCAGCAGTAACATTTTGATAAAACATTATTGGGTAATCTGAAAGCACTGTGTACTTATATGACATTATCCACCTACCTGTGATTTAGTATATCTAACAATAACTATACCAGAGCCGCCACTTCCTGAGAAAAAAGAACTTTGTTGGCTATAGGCAAGGGATTGTCCGCCACCGCCACCGCCACCGCCAGTATTTGGATACCCATCTCCAAACATTTGTCTTCCAGATCCATCGGAAACATACATTGCATTTGAGTCCCCATTATCTAATGCCCATCCACCTGGACCGCCACCACCTGGGCCTCCTGGAGCTGAATAGTTTACTCTATAACTTCCACCACCACCACCACCTGAAAAACGACTATCTCTTCCAGTTGATGTTGCAGAAGTCCACGTAGTGTAAAGTCCACCTATGCCACCTTGTCCTCCATACTGCCCACTTCCAGCAGAACCACTTGAACCAGCGCCTGGCCCGCCTGCAGTTCCAAATCCAAATCCTTGGTATGTTCCCGCTGCTCCACCTAATGAAGACTGTGCGTTAAAAGAAGATGTATTCCCTACACCTCCCCAGCTAGATCCACCCGCTCCTATTGATGCAGTATAGTTATTTGGTGAAAGTGTTGCAGATGCTACAGTTATTGCTCCTCCGCCGCCGCCGCCTCCTCCTCCAGCTCCTCCGCCGCCTGCTGAAACAATTAAATATTCGCATGCCAAACTAGCATTTGAAACTACTAAAGAATCAGTAGACGTAAATGTTCTATAATAATATGTTGAGTCGGAAGAAAGCGTTCCACCTGTAACAATTAAAGGTAACGCTGTATTTGCTCCAATAGCAATAGCAGCGTACGTCATTAGGTAAGACCTGTTCCAGCTATTACGTATGTATTTGATCCTACACAAATAGCTGTTGCTATTCCATACTGGGCTATAGTTCTATTGCCAGTTGTTGCAGTTCCAGCCCATCTTAAAGTAACGCTAGAGCCTTGTGTAATTGTTTGACTTGATGTTGAATTGTTATATATAACAACATTTTGTCCAACAGTAAATCCTGTTGTAGTTGCAAATGTTACTCCGCCTGTAGTTATATCAATATATTTACCATCGTCTGAGGATACAACTGTATATGAAGTAGTTTGAGAATTTTGTGGTAGAGTTGCTGGTCCGTTAGGTCCTGATGGTCCCGATGGTCCCGATGGTCCTGTTGGACCTAATGGTCCGCTTGGTCCTGATGGTCCCGATGGACCTACTACCGTACTGTTTGCTCCGCTTGGTCCTGACGGTCCCGATGGTCCTGTTGGTCCTGTTGCTCCTGCTGCTTGTCTAACTAAATCCCATGCAGAGCCTGTCCATATCCATGTGCTTCCGCTTGCTGTGTAGGTTTGATTTACTGTTGGGGAAGATGGAAAAATAAGAGCCATATTAAATTCCTACCAATGCTAATGCTTCTTGCTCGGTTAGTCCTAAAGATACTAATTTATTTAGTGCAGATTGCTTTAGTTCAACAACTTCTGTATTTTCTGTAACCTGTGCTTCTGCTATTTTTGCAGCAGCTTCAGGAGAAGGTTCTGACTGTCTCTGATCTCTACTAGCTTTTTCTTCTGGGGTGTACTCTCTTTCAATAACTTCTCCAGTTATAATATTAATTTCAGTTACGTCTATCATAGAGTGCTCCCTAATACTGAAAAATATGTGTACTGTGTAAATCCACTAAAAGTTTTTCCAAATTCTCCAGTGCTTCCATATAGTAATTCAAATGTTATTGAACTAATTGGGCTAGTGCTATCCCATAATCCAGTTACAAATTTCATTTTTGGCCCAGCAATTGTAGTAAGCCCACCTCTTCCTTGTGCCATCATGGTATAAGATTTTGCCCCAACAGTAGATAGATTATCATGAATTTCCATATGAAGTCCGCTTGGTCCTGAAGGCACTATAAACAATCCAGGATCGCCATATCCAGAGTTATACGCAGAAGCTTCATATCCACTTAAATCAGTTCCACCGCTTCCTGATCCTGTATAAAAATTTGAAGAGGGCATATATCCAATAAATTGTAATTGGCTATAGTTAAATTTTTGAGCTTCAGTACCGCCACCATTTACTTTTGCTACTAAATAATGATTGATATCATCTGATGGGGCGGCCAAGGTTCCTCCACCTGTTGAGTTCCTATAAACAATTATTTTTATTCTATTATATACTTGTAGTCCAGTTAACGTAACGGTTGTACCAGAACTTACTGCTAAGTTGTTTGTTAATACAGTCCATCCTGTTGGAGTGTAGCCATTTGGGCCTGACGGACCTGATGGTCCTGCTGGGCCTGACGGTCCTGATGGTCCTGTAGGACCGACTACTGTGCTGTTTGCTCCGCTTGGTCCTGCTGGGCCTGACGGTCCCGATGGTCCTGCTGGGCCTGATGGTCCTGATGGGCCTGTGGCACCAGTAGGACCTGTTGCGCCAGCTAATGAAGCTCCAATTTCAACCCATACTGAACCAAAATAAACATATTCTTTTCCAGTGTTTGAATCAAACCAGCCTTGTCCTTGAATTGGTGATACTGGCGGAGTTGTTGAAGTAATTGTAAATGCTGTCTGCGGTCCAGTTGCCCCAGTTGCCCCAGTAGGGCCTGTAGGGCCTGTGGCGCCTGTAGGGCCTGTGGCACCAGTAGGACCTGACGGTCCCGATGGTCCAGTAGATCCTTGTGGCCCCTGAATAGGACCAACATTTGTCCAAGCTGAGCCTGTCCAAACATAAAGATCTCCAGCAATCGTATATGCGTCTCCGAGTGTTCCAGTTGGATGCGCTGTCTGCAATGCTGTTAAATTTGCGTAATTGCCAAGAATGCTAACGCCAGTTCCAGGTGTTCCACTTGCACCTGTGGCACCTGTAGGTCCAGTAGCTCCTGTGGGTCCAGTTGGGCCTGTGGCGCCTGCTGGGCCAGCAACTGTGCTGTTTGCTCCGCTTGGTCCTGACGGTCCGCTTGGTCCTGACGGTCCGCTTGGTCCTGAAGGTCCGCTTGGTCCTGACGGTCCTGATGGGCCAGTTGGGCCTGGATGTGCCGTTAAATAATCGTCTACGTCTTTTGCTAAATAAGATAGGTCTCTTGGTACGTCTGGGTTATCAGAGTACTGAGGATATCTGAAGCTTTTACTGTTAGGAGTCGTAGCCATTTTAAAATTATACCATTCTTAGGTTTATAACCTAGGACCTTTCATACCAGCCTTTGTCCCATAAAGTAAGTAATCTGTTAAAGTATTTGTCATACTTTTTAGATACTGCGTCATGAGAATAATTATTTATTGCTCTTTGGTGAATATAATTTGCATCTAAATTTTTTACATCTTCTACTGCTTTACAAAAATCATCAAATGTTCTGCATCGGTATCCCGTCATTCCATGTTCATTTGTTTCTACAAAAGCGCCCCAATCTGTGGTAATTGTTGGTGTGCCACAAAAATGTGCTTCTGGAACTATGTTGCCGAATGGCTCAATATAAATTGTTGGTGCAAATAAAGCAATTGCTCCGCCCATTAATTTTGCTCTTTCTTCTGGTCCGACTACACCTACGTATTCTCCATATTCTGGAGGATCCCCAGGTCCTGCAATAATTAATCTTTTACCTAATGCTTTACAAACTTCTGATGCTATCCTATAACCTTTTCTATCAATCAGTCTTCCTACATATAAATAATAATCTTCTTTTTCAGTTTGTAATGGAAATTCATTTGGATCAAAATATCCTGGAATTACTTCATCAAAAAATAATCCATCTACGGATGTTGGATCCTTGTATCCAGCATAATTGGAGTGCATCCAGCTGTATGATTCCCATACACGATACTTTGCAAATGTTGCTCCATAGCCTATTCCAAACTCTACTGATATATGGTCTGGGAAAGCGTCTGCTATTGGTTTATGAGATGTGCCACCGACAAAACATAAAAAATCTTTTTTGCTAATTCGTTTGCTAATCTCTTCTATTACAGTAGAATTAAATTTTTTCCAATGTGGCAATTCAATATCAAATGATGCCGCTGTATAGTGGGTATCTCCTAAAGAGTCCAGTCTTTCTTGCTCTGTAATACAGGTAATTAATTCATCACAAGGTGTGTTATTTTTTTCCCCAGCATATAGATATACTGTATGCCCTAAAGATTTCATCATCTTTGAAAATCCTATAACTTTGGCTGTAAAGGCACAACTTGTAAATTCATTATTAGTTTGTGTATGTGGAAGACTAACTATATGGAATATCATATTTTCCGTTCTATATTAATTACTTATTCTTCTGGTACGGTTTCAATCCAAGAAATTGTATCTTCGTCCCACACAAAAATTTTGCCTTCTTCTACTGGTGCCTCAAATGGAGGTACCCAATTACAAGACTCTTCGTCTAAGATCCATGATTCAAATTTTTTAGGTGGGATAAATGCATCACGAGATTCATCGTAGGAATACCCTACTCCTGCATAATTTTTTCTAAATGGGGTGCCACCTAAAAGGTGATTTCCATTATGTGTATTATATGAAGTTTTTTTCCAAGTTCCGCCAAGACCCAAGTCTTCGGAAAGAAATTTTTCTCCAATATTTTCTTTATCTTCTGATACTACAAGGACACGAATAACAATGTTATTTTCATCAATTTCTGCAAAGTGTGCCATTTGTATTTTCCTTTATATAATTAAATAAAGTAAAGGTATGAGTAAAAATATTTACCCATACCTTTAACATTTATTTACTCTGCAGCAGACTCTGCTGGAAGTTTTGCGAGCTCGGATTGATGTACTGTAATTGCAGAATCAAGAATTGCAAGGGCATCATTTGCTGCCTTTGTTCCTTCTTCATTATCTGCAGCTTCTGCTACCTGCTTATTAATTTCATGCTGGTAAGCTTCTGCAGCAAACTGTGTTAGTCGCTGTGACAGAATTGATCGCTTCTGCTCATCGGTTAATAGACCTGAATAGTCAATTGCCATTTTTTTCTCCTTCATGCATTTTACGTAAAACCATGATTTTTATCATGGAATATCATTAGTATACCAAATATATCTATATTGGGCAATAGGCTTAAGCCATAGACTGAAGCACTGCAAGAATAGCCTTAGCCTTGCTCATTTCTACAGTTTCAGAACGAATTGCCGCATAGCATTGATCTGCATACCATAGGTTTGACAATAGCTCTACATCTGCCATATCAGCAACTGATGCAATTGCTGCATGCTTATCAGCTGAATTACGATAATCAAGTAGACGTGTTGGCCACTCTGTAGGCAGTGTTGCAATAATTGCTGTGTACATGGCAATGTTTGCTTCGTACTGTGCCACCTCAGCTTGTCTTGCCTGTAGTGGTGTCATTGGTGTATCTGTCATTTTATTTCTCCTTTTCTATTTTTTTAATTAAAATTAATTCCGCCGCTAAATGAACCAACTGCAAGCAACCCTACAGGATTACTATACTTTGATCCAAATCCCGTAGCTTCTGAAAAAGCATAGGCGTAAACATATGGGGAAGATGTTGAAAGAACTGCTGCTGCCTGTGCATCATAGCTAAATGCTGAAGCATTATAATATGGAACACTGCCTACTGGTAACGTTGCGGGATTGCTAAATTTTGAACCATATCCTCCTGCAACTGTAAATGTATAGGCATTTATAAATGGGGTGCTATCCGCCGACATTAATACTGTATTGCCTGTCGAAGAAAAATCTAAAGAGTATGCATATGGATTTCCTGATGGTTGTGCATATTTTGTTCCAAAACCATTTGTTTTTGACCATGCGTATGTGTAAGCACCAGAGAGGCCGCCTGTTGATACTGCGTCACCTGACGGGTGGACTGTTGCAAGATATCCTCCATATGTTGGAAGTGTTACTGGGTTTGCATACTTTGTTCCGTACGCTTGTTGACTCATTGAAAATTGATAAGCATGTAAAAATGGAGTTGAATTTGAAGCAACAAGTAATGTTTCATTAAAAAATTTAATTCCTTTTCCATTGCTTCCAATTGTTGTTGCTGGATCTGAAAATTTAGGTCCATAGCCAGAAGATACACTAAACGGATATCCTGAAATATATGGTGATGTGTCATGTGCTATAAAAATAAGAGAATCATCAAGTTGCAAATCAATAGAATTACCACTGCCAGCTGGAATTGTTGTTGGGCTTGAAAATGCGGTTCCAAATCCTGTTGAATCATTAAATCTATATGTTCTAAAATAAGGTGAAAAGGACCATCCTACGGACAGATATCCTTTGGCTCTACTCCATGAAGAGTCTCTTGCATAATAATCTATCATTACCGCTGGATTTGCATATTTGCCATTAAAACCAGTAGTGCTTCCATTAAACCAATTTTGCACCTGCATATATGGGCTGGCATCAACTGGTAAAAATACAGCACTAGAATTAGTTGTAGGGACATACGGCGCAAGACCAGATAGCATGTTTACATATCTAGTTAAAGACGATAGGCCGCCTATAGTTTTAAGTCTTTTTATAAACATTATGCTATTTCAACTCCTGAAATATGAATATTAACAGATGTTGCTGAGGCTCCGCCTGCAATAATTTTTGTTGCTCCTAGCACCTGCTTCATATCAATTACAACTGAGTCTGTTGCTGATATAGCTACTGTTGTAGCAATACTTACTCCATCAAGTGATAAAGAATAAGTTTGAAGAGAACCAGAAGTATTTGTAATTACAATATTTGTAATTACTGCCGTTGTTGCGGCAGGAACTGTGTAAAGAGTAGTAGCGGTGTTAGTTGTTGCTGCACCTCTATATAGTGCTTTAACTGTTGTTGCCATTATTTAACCCTCCTATCTTTATAGTATAGCATATTAGAATGCTCCCATAATATTCATTAATTCTATATCTTTTCCGTTTAATTCTAATGATCCAGATACTGTAATTTCTGCAAGTACGGCACCACTTGAATTTTGCCATTGTTGAAGATCTGCAGTTTGAAGATTTGCAGCTCTGACTGTTAACTTCACCTCTGAAGGTTCTGTGTAGTATCCCCCAGCGGTTACGTTGTACCCCATTAAATATTTAAATGTTGGATTACCGTTTGTATCAAATTGACTATATGCGCCACCCCAGGCACCAAATGTTCCATTACCTCTTACAGAGCCATCTGCTCCAATTTTTAAAACAGAAGCTCCACTATTATCCTGCCATTGTTGAAGATCTGCGGTTTGAGATGCAACGCCACGAATGGCTAACCCTAGTTGAGTTGTTCCTCCAGGTCTAATAAATACTACCTCTGCTCCTCCACCAATTCCTGTGAAGTTTGCCGCTGAGGCGCCGTTTGCATAAGCGTTTACTTGAAGTGTTGCATAATTTTCAGTTGTAGATTTAATCCAAAGTCTACCATTAGGAGTTACACTTG
>Ga0247723_1001133_pt1 | contig 16075 bp, 19 predicted proteins | sample MSEWelMarce5H_FC_FD_189079 | JGI IMG/M metagenome (GOLD analysis project Ga0247723, IMG submission 189079) | Subsurface sediment microbial communities from gas well in West Virginia, United States - MSEEL Well Study Marcellus 5H_FC | ecosystem: Environmental > Terrestrial > Deep subsurface >...
GCCACATAGACAATTGTTTGATGCTGGTTTGGAGTTGTGGAATCGTACTTGGTCTATGGGTCAATTGTGGATTTCACCTAAGACTGATATTGAATTGTTGTTGATGACTTGTGAAATGTTAGATGAACGTGTCAGACTAAGGGCTTATGTTTGGAACAATCCTGAAGCATGGAGAGAGAGAAAGGCGTTGCGTGAACTTGAAAAAAATATTACTAATTCTTTGTCTTTACTGGGGTTTACTCCTACTGACAGGTCTCGCTTAGGTGTTGCTGAAGTTAAAGCTAAATCTAAGTTAGAAGAGTTAAGGGCTAAACGTGACCAACGCGATTGAGGGTTGGCCGTCTCGTTGGCTGACACCTGTTGCTGATTCAGCTCTTGAGTTGAGTCGTGGTGTTGATGTTTCAGATTTTATTGATGCAATGTGTATTCAAACTAAAGATACTGTTGCAGGTCGTAGTGGGCAGCCAATTGTTTTGCGACCTTGGCAGAAAGAATTGTTGAATCACATTTTTGCTGTTCGTGATGATGGTCGTTTCAAACACAGAACTGCACTTGTTGGTATGGCTCGTAAGAATGGTAAATCTGCTTTGTCTTCTGGTATTGCCCTTTGGGGTTTGTTTATGGGTGAGAAAGGTTCTGAGATTTATTCTTGTGCTGCTGACAGAGACCAAGCAAGAATTGTTTTTGGTGATGCTAAGAAAATGATTGAAGCTGAACCTGAACTGATGTCTCAAGCTAAGTTGTATCGTGATGCAATTGAGATTCCATCATTGGGTTCTGTTTATCGTGTGCTTTCATCTGAGGCTTTCACTAAAGAGGGTTTGTCACCAACACTTGTTGTTTATGATGAGTTGCACGCTGCACCTAATCGTGAACTCTTTGACGTTATGACTCTTGGTATGGGTGCAAGACGTGAACCGTTGTTGCTCGCTATTACAACTGCTGGTGTTAAAACAGATAACACAGGTCAAGATTCTGTTGCTTATTCGTTGTATCAGTATGGTCAAAAGGTTGCGCGTGGTGAAGTTGATGACCCATCTTTTTTTATGTCTTGGTGGGAATCACCAACTGAGTCAAACCATAGAGACCCTGAAGTTTGGAAACTTGCTAATCCTGCCTTTGGTGATTTGAACTCTATTGAAGACTTTGAGTCTGCTGTGAAACGTACACCTGAAGCTGAGTTTCGTACAAAAAGAACTAACGCTTGGGTGTCATCACAAACAGCATGGTTGCCTAACAATGCTTGGGAATCAAGATTAGTCAAGAAAAAAATTGATAAAGATGTACCAGTCATTTTAGGTTTTGATGGTTCTTTCTCAGGTGATGCTTCTGTAATTGTTGGAGTAACAATTGAAGAAGTCCCACATGTGTTTCTTGTTGAGGCTTGGGAGAAACAACCAGAGGACACAGATGATTGGCGTGTGGATTCTTTAGAAGTTGAAAACTCAATCATTGAAGCCTGTTCTCGTATGAATGTTAAAGAGATTGCTTGTGACCCTTTTCGTTGGCAAAGAACTATGCAGGTTTTGCAAGATGCTGGTTTACCTATTGTGGAATGGCCATCAACTTCTGCATCAAGAATGATTCCAGCTTGTTCAAAGTTTTATGATGCTGTTGTTAGTGAGAAATTAACAAATGACGGAAACCCATTATTGACAAGACACATATCAAATGCTGTAGTGAAAGTTGATAGGTTAGGCCCTAGAATTGTAAAAGAACACAGAGGCTCACCACGAAAAATAGATGGTGCAGTTGCTAGTATCATTGCTTTTGATAGGGCAACAGTTTCTCGTTCAGAATCTGAAGTCCTTGTCCCACAGTTTTTTGTTTAAGGAGTTTTTTTGTTAGCAACAATAATCCAAGTCCTAGGTCTTGTTTTAATTTCCACAGGAATCTTTTTAGTCTCAATCCCAGCAGGTATAACAGTTGCTGGTCTGTCATGTTTAGTTTTAGGTATCGCTATTGAAAGAAGTAAATAATGTTAAACAATTTGTTCAATCTTCCCGAGAATAGAGCTATAAGTTTTCAATCCATTTGGGGTGCTGGTGACACATTTGCTTTCACCACAGAATCAGGCGCAGCCATTGATGAAGCATCAGCAATGCGTATCAGCGCATTTTATGCTTGTGTGCTTTTAATATCTGACACCATCTCAACACTTCCAGTTGATTCTTATGTTAGAAGAGATGGCAACAGAGTTCCTTACCGACCAAGACCTGAATGGGTACAAAGACCAGATGTTGATTTATTAAGAAGCGAGCATTACCAACAAGTACTTGTATCTTTACTGATTGATGGAAACTCTTTCACAAGAATTTATCGTGATGGTCGTGGGGATGTTGCCAACCTTGTTTGCCTAGACCCAATGAGAGTTGCAATAAATAGAAATCCTCAAACAAGAGAACTTGAATATGTAATTGATAACGGTGTCAATGGAACTGTTGCACAGCAAGACATGATTCACATTACAGAAATTCGCACACCTGGTGCAACTCGTGGATTAAGTCGTGTCACAGAACTAAAAGAAAACCTAGGTTTGGCTTCAGCTTTACAAAGTTTTGCTGCAAGATTCTTTGGTCAAGGCGCAACTACACAAGGCATCATTGAATACCCAGGTAACTTAACTGCTGAACAAGCAAAAGATTTGAGAAACAATTTTGACAACTCACATAAAGGATTTAAGAAAGCACATAAAACAGGAGTTCTTTCTGGTGGTGCAAAATACACCAAGACAAGTTCACCACCTGATGAAGCACAAATGTTGCAATCACAACAATTCGCTGTTGAACAGATTGCAAGAATCTTCAGAGTTCCTTTACACATGATTCAAGTCACCACACCTGGTGCTATGAGTTATGCAAGCGTTGAACAAAACAACATAAACTTTGTGACACACACATTAAGACCTTATGTTCAAAAAATTGAAGATGCCTATTCAAGGCTTCTACCAAATGAGGCTTTCCTAAAATTCAATGTTGATGGTTTATTGCGTGGAGATTACACAACAAGAATCCAAGGATACTCAATTGGTTTACAAGCAGGGTTTTATTCTGTGAACGATATTAGAAGATTTGAAGATTTAAGACCAGTTGAAGAGGGCGACCAGTTCAGAGTTCCTTTGGCTAACATAAACATTGCTGAAGCTGATGTTATTGAACAAGACAAAAAAGTTCAGATGGCTCAAAGACTTGTTCAATCAGGTTATGACCCAGGACAAGTTCTTTCAGCTCTTGGTCTTCCACCGATTAAACACACAGGGCTTCCATCAACACAACTGCAACAGGTTGCACAAATTGACCCAACAAATCCTGAATCAGTTTATGACATTACGAGAACAAGTGAAGTTAATGTTCAGATACCTGAAACAATTGTTAATGTGCCACCAGCAGTTATCAATGTTGCACCACCGATTGTAAATGTTAATGCACCAGAATCTAAACAAACAATTAGAACTGTTGAAAGAGATAAAGATAATCTAATTACAAGAATCATAGAAACAACTGAGGAATAATAATGGCAACTGGTTTAAGCGCATACACAGCAAATAAGTTTTTGGATGCTTTAGGTAACGCAACAGCGTTTTCTGTTGCAGATGTTTACATAAAGCTACACGTTGGAGACCCAGGTGCAAACGGTACAAGTAACCCTGCAACTGAAACTACAAGAAAAGTTGTGACATTCGCAGCAGCAGCAAATGGAAGCATTGCATCAGATGCAGCAGCGACATGGACAAATATTGCAGGTTCACAAGATGCCACACATTTTACAGCTTGGGACAATTTAACAGCAGGTAACTTTTTATTCTCTGGAACAATAACCTCAAATCCTTACACAGCAGGAGACACAGTAACTATTGCTTCAGGTTCTTTAACTGCATCTCTAACAGTCGCAAGCTAAACAAATGAGTGCCACAGGCTCACTCATTCTTGATTCCTCAGTCAGAGGAATTTTAGACACTAACACTTTGTATGGCACGACTGAAAATATTTCAGCAACAGGCTCATCAAATCTAAATGGCCTTTCTTCATCAGCCACAGCCTCTGTTGTTAATCCTCAAACAGCCCAAGCAGCACTTGGTGCTATCACTTCAATAGCATCAGCAGATGTAGCACATTCAGCTCAAGGTGCTACAAATCTAGGTTCACTTGAATCATTAATCCAAACAGTCATAACAAAAACAGCGTTAGCGCAATCATTATTTGATGGGCTTCAAAGTTCAGGAACTCTAGGTGTAGTTCTTGAGGCTTCAGGTGAATCAAACTTTGGTGGACTATCTGCATCAGGCACAGCAACAGGTGGAGAACCACCAGCACCACCTGAACCCCAATACGGTTCAAGAGGTCCTTATCAAAGAAAAGTCAAACCAAAACTAGAACCAATATTTGAACCTGAAACACCTGTAATTATTGAAACAAAAAAACCAATAAAGATATTGATATTAAAACCTGACACAATATCAGCAAATTTCAATGCCTCAGCGCAAAATCGTATAGACTTTTCAATAAGACAGGATGAAGCAGACTTGCTTCTAATTCTTTAAGGTAGGTTATGTCTCTAACAAGTGGTGTGATAACAACAAATGCTTCTTCAGCAGTTTTGATAAAGAAAGCAGGTTCAAATCCTATTAAATTAAATTTGCATAATTCGTCTGGTGGAGTGATTTACCTTGGTGGTTCAAATGTTTCTAGTTCTAATGGTTATCACATAAGCAATGCTGAGAATTTAGATTTAACTTTACTATCTGGCAATTCATTGTATGGTTTATCAGGTTCAGGTTCTCGCGATATTGCTTGGTTTGAGCAGGATATTTAATGCCATATTTTATTACTGACTCTTCTCCTGATTGTTCAGGTTGGGCAACTATTAAAGAAGATGGCGAAGTTTTAGGTTGCCATACAACGAAACAACAAGCTATTGACCAGATGGTAGCCATTTCACTTGCTGAGGAAATTGAACCAGGTGGGGAGAGAGCAAGACCTGATGAATTAAGAATTGGTGATTTTGTTTCTTGGAACTCTTCTGGTGGAATAGCAAGAGGAAGAATTGTTCGCATTGTCAGAAACGGAACAATTAACATTCCTAATTCAGATTTTAACATTGAGGGTACTGAAGATGACCCTGCAGCTTTGATAAGAATTTTTAGAGAGCAAGAAGATGGCTGGGAAGCAACAGATATTTTAGTTGGTCACAAGTTTTCCACACTTACTAAGATTGATGATTTACGTTCATTGAATCTTTTAAGAGTTTTGCCTGATAATTACAGACCGTCTCTTACTGAAGATGTTCCTGAGGGGCGTGCTTGTGGGAATTGTATTTTTTACATGGAAGATGATGTTAAAGAATTTGCTAATGGTGAACTTCGTGCTTGGTGCGAAAAATGGGATGATTATGTTAATGGCGCATATTATTGCAATGCTTGGCAGCCTGCAGAAGAAATTGAAGAAGATTTGGAAGATGAATTAGATGAAGAAATGGATGACGAGTTAGAAGAATCAAGACAAGTTGATTTAACTCCACCTGCTTACATGCGTGCTGCTGCTCGCAGAGGATTGGAACTAAATCGTCAAGGTTTTGGTGGAGATGGTTTAACAGATAAAACTAAACAAGAAGCACGAGATATGGCTGATGGTCGTGTGTCTGAGGATAAGTGGCGCAGGATTGCACCTTGGATTGCTAGACACCTTGTTGATTTAGATGCACCACAGAACAATAATCAAAATGACCCTGGTTATCCAGGTGCAGGACTTGTTGCTCATTTGCTTTGGGGAAGTGGCCCATCTAAAAGAGCAGCACAAAGAACTCTTGATTACGCGCAAGGAATAATTGACAGGCTAGATGCAGAAGAACAACAATCACGTTGGTCTTCAGTTAATGTAAAATTAAACAAAGAAGAAAAGGAAAACAAAGTGTCTAAAGTTGAACGCAGAGTAAAAACAGATATAGATTTTGAGTTAAGAATTGACAACGCTGAAGCTGATGGCATGCGTTTCACAGGTTACGCTGCAGTTTTCAATAGCGACTCTGAACCATTACCGTTCATTGAAAGAATCATGCCTGGTGCTTTCAAACGTTCACTTAAAGCACGAAACGAAGTTAAACTTTTCAAAAATCACAACATGGATGAAGTACTTGCATCCACACGTTCAAAAACATTAAAACTCACAGAAGACTCAACAGGTTTGTTAGCAGAAGCAACATTGCCTGACACAACAGCAGGTCGTGACTTGGCTGTTCTTATGAAACGTGGAGATGTTCACGCAATGAGTTTTGGTTTCTCTGTTCCAGCAAAAGGCGACAGATGGTCTAATGACGGAATGACTCGCGAACTACACCAAATCAGATTGCATGAAGTTTCAATTGTTACAGGTTTCCCAGCATACGAAGCAACAACTGCAAGTGTGCGTTCTTTAGATATTTTGGCTTCAAGAACAAATGTTGATGCTGATGCTTTGGCTGATGCAATGATTAAGTTAGAAGCAGGAGAAAAACTTGCTGATTCACAAGCTGACTTGTTACAAGAAGTTGTAACAAAACTTAGAGGCAATGAACCAAACCAAGATGATTTGCTAGAACTAAAACGCAAACAACTTGACCTACTATTGAAAATGGTATAACAAATGGATAAAGCGAAAATCAAATCAACAATTTTACAAGTTGCAGGAAACCCAACTTCAGGTGTGATTGCAGAATTGGCTGATGAACTAGCTCAAGCCATTATTGACATTGACAAACCAGAAGTTAAAAACTTCAACCCAGTTCAAGAAACCAGAATTGTAGAAATAAAAGAAACACGCTAAAACCTGATATACAATAATAATGATGGTTGCGTGGATGCCACCACCATTATTACTGTCGAGTGAGCCTCGCAGTTTCATAATCTCAAAACAAATACTATCGCTATTGGAGTGCATTTAATGTCTGAATACATTAAGCAACAACACGAAGCACGTCAGCAAGCATGGGCAGAGGCAAAAGCTCTGTTAGATGCTGCTGCTGCTGAAAAGCGCGACCTATCAGCCGAGGAAAATGAAAAATACAACCGTATTTCTCAAGACCTTGACTCACGCGCAAAAGTTATCGAAACCTTAAAAACTGATGCAGAACGTGAAGAACGTGCTGCTCAAGCAATGTCAGGTTTAGAAAACCAAGCAAGACCAGTTGCAGAATCACGCAACTCAAAGAATGATGCAGATGCAATTCGTGCATTAGCAAAAGGTGAAATCCGTTCTTACGACTTTGAAAAAAGAGACGTAACAACTGGTTCAACTGGTTCACCAGTTCCAACTTCTTTCTATGACAGAGTTCTGTTCTTAGCAAGATTCGTTGGCCCAATGCTAGAAACCTCAACCATCTTAAATACTGCAGGTGGCGAAAACCTACAAATTCCATCATTGAGTGCATACTCAACTGGAACTGTAACTTCAGAGGGAAGCGTAATTGGAGAATCTGACCCAACATTCAACAGCTTCGTAACTCTTGGTGCATACAAGTACTCATTCTTGACCCAAGTTTCACGCGAATTAATTGAAGATGCTGGCGTGGATATTCTTGGATTCTTGGCAGAACAAACTGGAAACGCAATGGGCTTTGCAATTAACAATGCCTTGACCGTTGGTACAGGAACAGTTCAACCAAACGGAATCGTAAACAGAGCAGGTTCTGCATTAACAGGAACTTCTCTAAACCCAACAGCAGACAACTTAATCGACCTTGTTTATTCAGTTGATACTGCAGGAAGACGTTTACCAGGAACAGGTTTCCAAATGAACGCAACTTCTATTGCAAACGTGCGTAAATTGAAAGATAACGCTGGACAATACTTGTTCACACCATCTCTTTCAGCAGACACACGCGACTTGCTACTTGGATACCCAATCTATGAAAACCCAGCAATGGCAACAGCAGCTTCAGCAGTTAAACCAGTTATATTTGGTCACTTGCCAAGCTACTATGTTCGTCAAGTTGGTGGCTTGAGATTAGACCGTTCAGATGACTTCGCGTTTTCTAACGACCTAGTAACTTTCAGAGCTACTTTCAGAGTTGATGGTAACTTGATTCAAACAAGTCACGTCAAATACTTCAAATCTTCAAACTCCTAAACCGAGTCTGATTTGAAAAAAGTTCTAGGATACGAAGCGCAGGTCGTGTCCTAGACATAATTCGTCTCCCATCTGTAATAAGGTGGGAGACACCTGCGTATATATGGAGTCCTGTGTGAATCGTGAACAACGAAGAGCTTTAGCAAAAGATAAAAAAGTTGATAAGACAAAACCAGCAAGAATCCTTTGGGTTTCAAATGCACCTTGGGCAAGTACTGGTTATGGAACACAAACAGCACAAGCAACTACAAGATTAAAAAAGCATGGTCATGAAATTGCCATTGCTGCCCTTTACGGTTTAGAAGCAAATTCAACAAATTGGAATACCCCTTATGGTGACATTAAAATTTATCCAAGAGGTCACGAAACATATTCAAATGACATTGTGCCAGCGCACATGTACGACTGGTCACAAGAAGACCCTGAAGCACAAAATCTTCTTTTAACATTGTTTGATGTTTGGGTTTTTCGTGGGGATAAGTGGGCTGATTGGAATGTTGCTTCGTGGACACCAATTGACCACATGCCAGCACCACCTGATGTGATGAAATGGTCTAAACAAAAATTTGTTACACCTATCGCAATGAGCCAGTATGGTCAAAAGATTTTTGAAAACTCTGACGTTGATTGTTTGTATATACCTCATGCTATTGAACCTGTTTTCAAACCAACAAGTCAAATAGCTTTTAATGATGAAACTTTAACAGCAAGACAATTGGTGGGTATTCCTGAAGACAAATTTGTTGTTGGGATGAACGCAGCAAATAAGGGAGTTATGCCTAATCGAAAAGCATTTGGTGAAAACATTTTAGCGTTTTCAATGTTTGCACAAAAACACAGAGACGTTGTTTTGTATTTACATACTGAAGCAGGTGGTTCGCTAGGTGGAATTAATTTGAGAGATTTAATTTTATCCTGTGGTATTCCTCAAGACCAAGTTGTTTTTGCTGACCCATATCTTTTAAGAAGTGGTATGCCTCAAGAAATGTTAGCCAGCACCTATACAGGTATGGATGTTTTGCTTGCAACAAGTTATGGTGAGGGATTTGGTATCCCAACAGTTGAAGCGCAAGCCTGTGGTGTTCCTGTGATTGTTTCTAATTTTGCAGCTTCAGCAGAGCTTTGTGGTGATGGTTGGTTAATTGGTGGGCAACCACTTTGGAACGCACCTCAAAAAGCGTGGTTTCATTTGCCATCTGTTCCTGAAATTGTTGATGCACTTGAACAGGCGTATAACAGAGGTCGTGTTAAGAGCCAGAAAGCAATTGACTTTGCTAAACAGTATGATGCTGATAGTGTTTATGAAACTTATTGGAAACCTGCGTTAGCAAAACTTCTTGCATAATGCCTGTTAAAAGCAAAATAAAGGCAAAATTAGGCATTTTGAGGAGATAGGGAGACTCGTTTGATACCTGCGCTGATAGTTCCTGTATTGACTAGACATTATTTGCTAGACAGAATGATTGCTTCAATCAACTATCCTGTTAAAGATTTAGTAATCATTGACAATGGTGCAAGAAATCATGATTGGACACCAACTTGGAATAATTGGGTTCACAAAACCCATCACATAAAACTTCCTAGCAATTTTGGTGTGGCTGGTTCTTGGAATCTTGGAATCAAATCTTTACCTTTCTCAGATTATTGGCTTGTGGCAAATTTTGATATTGAATTTGCTGGTGAATCATTAAAAATGTTTTCTGAAAAGTCTTCTCCTGACAAACTTCTTCTATCAGGGGGTGCGCCTGGGTGGTGTCTTTTTTCTGTTGGTTGGAAAGTTGTTGAATCAGTTGGTTTATTTGATGAGGCTTTGCATCCTGCATATTTTGAGGATAATGATTTTGAAAGAAGATGTTTACAGAAAGGTTTTGAAGTTGAACATTCGTTCATTCCTATTGCTCATGATAATTCTTCTACTCTTAAAGCAGGGTTTCAAGAAATCAATAACAGGACTTTTGCAGATAATGCTGACTATTACCAACAAAAAATAAAAGACGAAGATTTTTCAGAGGGTAATTGGTCAATAAGGCGCAGAAAGAGGAATAGTTGGGATTAAAGGTTTACACAGGTGGAACTTTTGATTTATTTCATGCAGGACACGTCAATTTTCTGAAACGTTGTCAAGAGATTGCTGGTGTGGGTGGTCGGGTTGTTGTTGCTCTGAATACTGATGAATTTATTTTTAAGTATAAGAAGAAGAAACCAATTTTGTCTTTTCAGCAAAGAAAAGATGTTTTAGATTCCTGTCGGTATGTTGATGAGGTTGTTGAAAATTCTGGTGGCGAAGATTCTAAAATTACTATTGAAATGGTGCAATCAGTTGATGTGATTGCGATTGGTTCTGATTGGGCTACAAAAAATTATTATGCGCAAATGCAATTTGACCAAGACTGGTTAGATAGCAAAAATATTTCGTTAATCTATATTCCTTACACTAAAGGCATTTCAAGTACGTTCATCAAAGGACAGTTGTGATAATTATTGGCACAACGCCTGGGCGTGAAGAATGGCTGTCACAATGCCTAAAATCCATCACAAAATCAGTCCTAGTTTTATCAGATTTTACTTACGAATTAGGCAAAATAAATTGGGTTTTTAACAATACCAAGATTGATAGGTTTATGTTTTTACAAGATTCAGTCGTGGTGAAAGATGAAAAATTGTTTGATTTGCTTTACAACGATAAAGGCTCAATAGCTTTAACTAATGACCCCAGCATGTTTGGAATGTATATGGGTATTTATGAGCGTGTCCATCTTAGTAAAATTGAGATACCTATACCAAAATCTAAATCAGAAGCAATTGGGTATGAAATATCATGGACAAAAAATTATTGCCAAGCAGCAAAAAATGTTAGGGTAGCTTTTAGCGATTTTACAGACTCAAAATCTAAAAGAAAAGAAACTGTTTTTGGAAGGCTAAATCTAGTCATTGAGAATGATTTTTTGATAAAATACAAGGGCAACTGGGGTCAAAAATCTCCACTAGACTAAAGAAGAGAACTTAGGAGTTATTTTGGCTATAACAAATGGCTACGCCTCACTTTCAGAAGTGAAAGCAGCCTTACGAATTACTGACAACGTTGATGATTCTTTGCTTGAAATGGCAGTTGAATCTGCTTCAAGACTGATAGACGGTTATGCTGCACGTCAATTTTATTCTTATGGAACTGCAACAAGATATTTTGTAGCTCAAGATGATTACGTTGTTGAGGTTGATGATTTAGCAAACGGAACAGTAACAATTACTACAGCTCAAGATGCTGACGGTGTTTTTGATACAACTTGGGGAACAGACGACTATCAACTTGAACCACTTAATGGTGTGCTTGATGGAATACCTTGGCCTTACACAACTATTAGAGCTGTTGGAGATTACCTTTGGCCTATCTCAGGTGGCGAAGCATTAATCAAAGTTGTAGGTGTTTACGGTTGGCCATCTGTACCAATCGCAATTAAACAGGCTTGTATCATTCAAGCATCAAGAATTTACAAACGTTTAGACTCTCCTCTTGGTATTGCTGGCTTTGGTGACATGGGCGCAATAAGAGTATCTTCACAACTTGACCCAGATGTTGCACAACTTGTTATGCCTTACAAGAGAATGAGAAACTTTGCCTAATGGCATCAATCACAGATTTAAGAACAGGTATAGCAACTAACCTTGCAACCATCACAGGTTTAAGAACTTCTTCTTTTGTGCCAGACAACCCAAACCCACCTATTGCAATTGTTGTCCCTGTTTCAGTTTCCTTTGACGACTCATTCAAAAGAGGCATGCAAACTTACACATTCAATGTTTTAGTAATCGTTGGCAGAGTAGACGAAAGAACAGCGCAAAATAAACTTGATGGATTTGTGTCAAGCACAGGTTCATCCAGCATCAAACTAGCAATCGAGAGCGATAAAACTCTTGGTGGCAAAGCCTTTGATACAAGGGTTAGTGAGATGAGAAACTATGGGCAGATACCTATTGGTGAGGTAACATATCTATCAGCAGAGTTTTCAGTTCTTTGCTACGCAGACTAGAAAAAGGAAAATAAAAGATGGCAAAATTTGCAGCAACAGACTACAAAATCACCGTTGCTGGTGTTGATTTTTCAACAAATCTTAACTCAGTTGAATTATCACAAGAAGCAGACGACCTAGAGACCACAGCTTTTGGTCAATCTTGGCGTTCACGCATTGGTGGCCTTAATAGCGCATCAATAACATTGAACTTTATGCAAGACTTTGCAGCAGGTTCAGTAGACGCAACATTGAATCCTTTACTTGGCTCAATTGCCACAGTAGTAATTCAAAGTGCATCAGGAACAGTTTCAGCAACTCAACCTAAATATACGGCAACCTGCCTTGTCGCAGCCTATTCTCCATTTGCGAGTTCAGTTGGCGACATAGCCACACTAAGTGTGACTTGGCCTGTAACAGGAACAGTTGTAAGAGGAACAGTAGCTTAAATGAAAATCAATCTGCGCGTTGAATATTTAACAGGTGAACCAAAAGAAATCATCTGTTCAGCAAAAGACCTAGTTGCGTTCGAAGAAAAATTTAATAGGTCAGTAGCAAAACTCGAAGCAGAGTTCAAACTTACTGACCTGTTATTTCTTGCGTGGCACTCTGAAAAGAGAACCAATGCAACTAAAAAAGATTTTGATTCTTGGTTAGATGAAGTTGATTCAATAAGTGTGAGCGAGAACGACCCAAAATAATTCCGTTGGGGGATTCCAGCCAACATTGGTATATCGCTTATCTTGCTTGTGAAACTGGAATCTCTCCCTCTTTGCTTTTACAAGAATCTGACCGTATGCTTTTCACAATGGGAATGTATTTACGTTGGAAACATTCTGCAAACGGTAAAGGTAATTAAAAAATGGGTTTCATACCAGACAGTTCTATGTTGCAAGTCAATAATGACAATTTTAATATGGCCATACCAACAATTTATGGTGCAACAGCAATGCTTAGAGAAATAAAAGCTATTGAACCTGAAATGTATAAAAGTTTAAGAAAAGAATTAATTACTGAAATTAAACCTCTTTATGCTGCGATAAAAAGCAATATTCCTGTCACCTCTCCAACAAGTGACAGAATGGGCAAAGGATTTAATCATGGTGGTAGAACAAGTTGGACTGCCACAAAGGTAACAGTTACAGGAAAAGTTGATTTAAGACAAAAAGCAGGTCGAAGAGGATTAGTTACAGTTAGGACTTCAAGTGCTGCTGTAGAAATTGCTGACATGGCAGGTCGAAGAGGTAAAATTCAATACGGTGGTCAATCGAAAGAATACCGAAAAGGCAACGTTTTCATGACTCATACATTGAATGGTCAAGGCGCATTTATGATTAAGGCTTTAGGTGGTAAAGCATCACGTTATGTTTACCCTGCTGTTGAAAGAATGAAACCATTTGTTACTAGAAACGTTGAAAGCATTATTCTAAAATATTCTGAACTTAAAAACATTAAACTACGCATAGAAAACAGGGTTCAATAAAATGGCCATTGTAGTCCCGATTGTCTCAACCTTTAATGACAAAGGTATCAAAAACGCTAACAAGCAAATAGGTGGCTTTGATAAGACTGTAAAAACTTTAGGTAAATCTTTTGCTGGAGTTTTTGCTGCTCAAAAAATTGTAAGTTTTTTTGCTTCATCAGTTAAAGGCGCGTTAGCAGACCAAAAAGCACAAGTTCAATTAGCAAACTCTATTCGTAACACAACAAATGCAACAAACCAACAAATCAGAGAATTAGAAAATTATATTAGTACTACCTCATTTGCAACTGGCGTGAGTGATGACCAACTTAGACCAGCAATTAACAGACTCGTTCTTGCAACAGGCGATTTATCTGAAGCACAAAAACTTAGTTCTTTGGCAATGGATATTTCTGCTGGTACTGGGCGCGATTTAGAAAGTGTGACAACTGCGCTTGCAAAGGCAGCAGGGGGGCAGTACACCTCATTACAAAGACTTGGTGTTGGTTTAAGTAAGAGTGTTTTAGAAACAAAAGATTTAGATAAAATTACTGGCGTTTTAGCCGATAAATTTCAAGGTCAAGCTGCTGCAGCAGCAGGGACTTTGCAAGGCAAGATGGAAATTCTTAAAGTTAGAGTTGAAGAAGCAAAAGAAGAAATTGGTTTTGGCCTTATTACAGCAATTAGTTTGTTCTCTGACCCAGGTGGTGCTGCTGAAGATTTTGGTTCTGCAATCACAACTGCTGGTGAGGACATTGCAAGTTTTTCAGTAGGTGTTGCTGATTTAACTAAAGATATTTATGACATGGTTAATAGTTTTATTGCTGCTGCTAAAGCTGCTGGTTATTTGCCTGAAAGTTTCAATTTACAAAAATTGATTGCCGCGATTCCTGTTATTGGTGGCCTTGTTGGTGGATATGGTCTTTTGAGAGACCGAGGCAGAGAAGTTATTAAGACTAATGAACAAAATGCTTTAACTACTGAACTATCAGGTGAAAGATATCAACAACTAGCAAAATCTTTAGGTTTTGTGATTCCTAAAGAAGAACAATTTGCAGATTCTGTTGATAAAGCCACAAAGAAAGTTAAGGGTTTATCTGATGCTCAAAAGGCTTTAATCAATTCAAATATCAAATTACAAGAATCTGTTGTCAATAATTTGCAAGAGTCATTATCTGGTGCTGAAAGTTCTTTGGATTCAATTAGAAATAAATTTGAAGATTTAAGAGATACAATCGGTGGTTCTGTCACAGATGTTATTGATTTTGGTGCTGCTATCGAATCAGAAAGTTTCTTAGAAACAATTACAAATCAAGCTAACAATGCTAAAAGTTTTGCTGAAAAAGTTAAACAACTTATTCAACTCGGGTTATCCGAAAGAGGTATCCGAGAAATTTTGGATACTGGATTTGAGGCTGGAACTTTAATTGCTGACCAACTGATTGCAGGTGGGGCAACAATTGTAGGTCAGGTTAATACATTGTTAGATTCCGTCAATGCTGTAGCAACAACTGTTGGTGAACTCGGTGCGCAAACTTTTTATCAACAAGGACTCAGCCAAGGTGAAGCCCTTGTTGCAGGTATTAAGTTTTCTTTGGAATCAGCAAAAACAGAATTAGATAGACTTCGTGAAAGTTTGACTGGTACAACAACAACAGGTGCAGGTGGTGGCGCACCAGGAACAACACCTAGTGGTTCAGGCGCAAAAACTGTTGTCGTTAAACCTGGGGATTCTTTAGGCAAAATTGCTGCTGCAAATAATGTTTCTTTGAAATCAATTCTTGATGCAAACGCAAAGTTCACGACTGACCCTAAGTACAAAGGTGGCTCAACAATATTTAGTGGAACTACTGTAAAAATACCTAAATTTGCAAAAGGTGGAATTGTTACTGGTCCAACTATCGGAATGGTTGGTGAAGCTGGTCCTGAAGCGATTGTTCCTTTGTCAGGTTCAAATGCAGGTATTGGTGCAACTTACAACATTGTGGTTAATGCTGGTATTGGAACTTCAGGTTCACAAGTTGGTAGAGAAATTGTGGATGCAATTAAGAAGTTTGAGAAGACTTCTGGCCCAGTCTTTGCGAGTGCGTAATGGCAATTCCTGCAACAACTGTTGAAATAGGTTTTGATTTATCAGCTCTTGGTGGCCCATTTTTTATTCTTGATGACCCTATTCAAGGTGTTTTAGATAATACTGATTACACACTTGGTGGAACTTTATTTTATGACGTTACAGAATATGTGCGTTCTGTTTCTGTAAGACGTGGTAAGTCTCGTCAATTAGACAGATTTACAGCAGGTGGCGCAGCAATTGAATTTAATAACAACTCTCGTGCTTTTGACCCCGAGAACACAGCAAGCCCTTTCTACGGTCAAATCATTCCTAAAAGAACAATCAAAGTTGAGACAGGTGGTTCAGCAGTCTTTTACGGTGTTGTTGATGACTGGAATCTTAACTACGATATTTCAGGTTTATCTTTGGCTGGTGCTGATTGTGTTGATGGTTT
>Ga0247723_1001134_pt1 | contig 16072 bp, 18 predicted proteins | sample MSEWelMarce5H_FC_FD_189079 | JGI IMG/M metagenome (GOLD analysis project Ga0247723, IMG submission 189079) | Subsurface sediment microbial communities from gas well in West Virginia, United States - MSEEL Well Study Marcellus 5H_FC | ecosystem: Environmental > Terrestrial > Deep subsurface >...
TCGTTCCACAGATTATGGCAAGGGTGAGCGCAGACAAGACACTCAAGAACACTTTGTTTGATAAAGCCGATGAGCTAAACATCGCGAAATGGACTCGTGGGGCAGAAGGAGATATCGAAGCGCTCCTCGCGCAGGATGTTCCAAGGACGCGCATCCAAGAATTGTTTAAGGCTGGGTATGAGGCAAAGGATATCACCCAGAAACTCCGTGAGGACTTGTCCTTCTTCTTTAAGTAAAACATATGGTACAATTCTCTATATTAAGCGGAATCAAATCAGATACTGGTACAAAACGTACCAGTCTTTCTGATGAGGAGAAGAAGAGGATTGAGGACGATATCATCGCCCGGACATCCGCTCCTGCTAAGAAGGCCCCATCAATCGAAGCTCCTGTGTTTTCGACAAAGCCCACCGCCCCAAAATCACCAGAGGTTGCGAAGTTTGAGCAGAATATGCAGAACCAGGAGATTATCCGTGGGCTCAAGGCAAAAGATGAAACACTTACTACGCCGAAGGCCCCAGAACCAACCCCTGTTGAAGCAGCGAATCGTGTCCCCACATTCAGCGAGACAGCCCTTAAAAATAGACAGGCAGCAGAGGGAGCTCGTGGATGGGTCCAGAAGAATGTTCCCGTCATTGGCAGGCTTCTGTTCGGGGACCCGCTATACTCCAAGGCTGAGAAAGAAATGCCGCCTATATTTGAAACGAAGCCTGGAGAGTGGGAGTTCGGGCCACTTGGTACAGGTGACAAGAAGGCAATAAATCTCATTGTTGATACAATTCGTTTTCTTGCAAAGACTCCAGAGGATATTTACAATAAAGGAATCGCTGGATATTTCCCGACTATGACTCGGACTATCGCTGACGAAATTGACAAAAAATACACGATACTTGTAGATGCTGGGACAGACAAAAAGAGGGCGATGAACATCGCAAGCAGGTGGGTTTCTGGGAGCCCGCAGACAGATATTAACCCAACCGAAAGAGACCTACTCAAGAACGAGGACACGAAGCAGAACCTAATGAAGGGGGTTGAGGCGCTACAGATAGTAGAACCTTTTGCAAGGATACCTACAGGAAATGTCGTAGAGCAGATTGCAAAAAGGTCAATCGCACTTGAAACAATGCCTGAGATTAGGGCTTCGATTGCCCAACGCTTCCCAGAGCTTGTCGGTTCCCGAGAACTCGACGACATCGCAAACATCGTAGCGAAGGGGGGTACTCCTACTGAGGTACAGAGTGCAATCAAGCCTATCGTTGAGAACGCAAAGACTAACGGTGTGACCATGGCAGCAGCTCCAGAAACAAAGGCGCTTGCGGTTACTGTTGACCGTAACGGTATCCCAAAGGTGGTTGAGGGCGTTCGCGATGAGCTTCATAGAACATCAATAGCGAGTGAAGCGCAGCTCACCGATGATGCGCTATCAGGAAGGCGTGAATACTATCGCCTATCTAACCCAGATATTGCAGCCCCAGAGGTAAGGGCTGGAACGGTAAAGCGTTCATTGTCCCCGATGGATGAGGTTAGCGTATTCAAAATTGGCGATGCTATAAATGATGGTGACCACGTATTCCTCACAAGGAAGCAGGCAGAAGCGGTAGCGAAGGCAGGCGAAGAGATTACTCAAGCAGCCGCAAAAGCACAGGACCTTGTGCGCGCAGATACGGGAAAGTTCATCTTCGCCCCAGAGCGTGCAATGACTGGCCCAAAACTTCCTCCGCTCAATCTTGAGGAACAGGCAGCTATCCGCGCAGAGAGGCAGGTCGCAGAAGCTCAGGCCCGCACCGCAGCTCGTGAAGCAGAGAAGAGCCGGGTAGCAGTAGAACGAGAAGCTCGAGCGTTCGAGAAGAAGATGGCAGCTGATGCAAAGGCCGCAGAAAAGGAGGCAGCACAAAAGGTCGTCCAAAAGGAGCGCTCGCTCAAATTCCGCGAAGATACTGCGAACAGGATTATAAAGGAGGCAAAGGCAGGTCTTGCTGAGGAGCGTGCGACGGCTAGAGCAGCTACGAAGGAGGCTATCGCTCGCGCAAAGGCAACGTACTCATCTGGCGGATTCCCTAAGGAGGCGGTCGCCGAGAGCATCGCTAGAGAAAAGGCTTATCTCGCAGAAGAGCTTACGGGAATCACAGATAGGTTCAAGGCGACGGTAGCTGAGCAGCGCGGAATTCTGAAGGATATAGCGATGGAGCGTACACCGCCTCGAGTCCGTGCTACGACCGCTAAAACTGCCCCAAAAGCAGCAGAAGCAGGCAAAGTGTCACCAGCTACTGCACAGGCAGAAAAGACAGCGCTACGGGGCACACAGGAAGCGGCAGCTACGTCTGAGAAGGCAGTTCCGGCTACAGAAATGGCAAAGGAAGCGACAGTTGTCCCGAACAACGCTGACGGAGTGGTTGCGCAGGCAACGGAGATGACGGCTGGTGAAGGAAAGCAGATGAAGAGTCGCCTCTCTGAGCGCATGACAGATAAATTCAAGAAGATAGAAGCGGAGGCGGAGGCTGCTAGGGGAGGCATGGATAAGACAGGTAGACAACTCCTCGATGATACGGTCGCTACCTACAACAAGATGGAGATTGATGGTACGCTCAAGAAGGCATCTGAAATCGTCGTACGTGACCCAGAGGCAGCAATTAACGCGGTACGCACAGGAGCAATGATTGACGGAGTGCATCCAGAAGCTCTCTATGTGGCGCTCACGGAGTATGCTCCGATGTCTAAGGATATGAAGTTCATCACGGACGTCACATCCCTAAGGGCTACCTCAGCAGGACAAAGGCTCCGCCTGCTCGCTGAGATTGACAGGGAAAATCCAGTCCGCATCCTTCAGCAAATTGAAGACATCCGTATGAAGAAGGTATTGGCGCGCGGTGAGGATGTTGCTGGAACTACAAAGGAAATCGTGAAGAAAGGAGCTGAAGAGCTCGTGACCGCTGAGGTGAAACTCAATAGGGCACAGGAACTCATTAATAGTCTTATTTGTCCAGAATAATATGGCAGTATGTATTCCACGTTTTGTCGCAGATAAGCTATCTGATGCGTTCAAGGCAGATGCGACACTTCTCAAGAAGCTCAATGATACAGATAGCGCAGGGCGTAGGAAGATATTCGGAGAATTCCTCGATGACGCAATGGCTCAAAAGCTGAACGCGAACTTCGAGGAGGCCCTAATATCTGAACAGAAAGATGCGCTCACTCGTTTCGTCGAGCGTACGCTTACTCCAGCCCAAACGAAGATTCACTCGGACCTGTTCAATCGTATTGATAGGTACAAGAAAATACTCACACCAGAGGAGGGAAAGGCGTTCATGGAAGACCTCGCCGCAAGGAAACTCGGGATGGGGGTCACGGAAGAGGAAGCAAAAGCCATTGTCGGACTCAAGCAGACTGTTGATGAAACAAAGGTCGCTGTTGATAGGGTATTCGACGCAAATCTCCCAGAAGGATGGAGGAAGCTCCCAATCGCAGAGCAGAACGCGCTCATCGAGAAGCTCCCGAAGAACATGCGAGACGCGCAGTTGGAGTACGGGAGGTCGGTCGAGGCATTCAAGGAATTCGTCGGTGACGTAAAGGTAAATGCAGAGAAGCTCACTCGTGAGGACTTCCAGAAGGCACTCCTGAAATCAAGCTACGAAGCGACGAAGGAAGGCCTTGTAATGACTAAATCGCTCCTATCATCCCTCGACAACAGCTTCTTCGGACGTCAGGGTATCCGCACATTGCTATCCATAAGGAACTCAGATATATGGGTAAAGAACTTTGTAAAGTCATTCCCTGATATGCTGAAGTCCGCGTTCTCGAAGGCGAAGGGTGGCGCATTCTCAGAGCTTGAGCACCCAGTCATGAAGGCAATCAAGGCTGACATTTACTCAAGGCCGAATGCGCTCAACGGAGCATACACCGCTGCGAAGAATAATTATGGTCTTGGAATCGGGATGGAAGAGGCATTCCCAGTAGCATTTCCAGAGCGAATCCCAGTCTTGGGTAGGCTCTATAAGGCATCTGAGGTTGCATTCAATGGAGGAGCGCTAAGGATGCGGGCAGACCTTGCAGACAGGGTAATCAACGCAGCATCAAAAGCAGGACTCGATGTCCTCGACAAGAAGGTGGCGTCAGACCTTGGGAGGCTTGTTGCAGGAATGACCGGTCGTGGAGGCCTTGGTTCTGCGGAGCGGTTCGCTGGAACGCTGAACACGGTGTTCTTCTCCCCACGCTACGTAACATCGCTCTTGGACACGATGACACTTCCATTCAATCCAAACGTTACACCGTTTGTGCGTAAGGAGGCTGCGAAGAATCTCACAGGTATCGTGTCTTCAATGGCAGGCATCCTCGCTACGGCAGAAGCACTTAATCCTGGCAGTGTAGAGTTTGACCCGCGTAGTGCAAACTTTGGGAAGATTCATATCGGAGATACCTATTACGATATCTCTGGAGGTATGAACTCTCTGATTACACTCGCAGCAAGAATGGCCACAGGAAGCACAAAGAGCGGAACTACGGGCAAGGTAACATCACTTGTGAATCCAGGATTCGGGGGCAGGGATAGGTTCGATGTTGCGATTGACTTCATGACAGGCAAGTTTGCTCCAGCCTCGAGGACAGTAGTTGATGCACTGAAGGGTGAGATGTACGGAGGCAAGGAGTTCTCGGCGAAGAACGTCGCTATCGGCCTCACTGCGCCGCTCTCTGTCCAGAAGGGCATAGACCTCTATCAGTCGGGGAATGCGGATATGGTTGCCCAGCTTATCGCAGAAGGTCTTGGATTCGGGGCATCCACTCCATCCATCGCCGCCGATAACCAGCAATGGGATTCCTACAAGGAAGCATACGGAGAGGATGCTCTCAAGAAGGCACAGGGACGGTTCAACTCACTATTCCAGTCTGGTCTCAGGGAATTGCAGATGTCGGAAGGATATAAGGACCTCACAGAGGAAGATAAGAATAGGCAGATTGACGATATCCGTGCATCAGCGCAAAGCGAAGCACTCTCGCAATAAAAAGAAAAGCACCGTAATGGTGCTTTTTCTATTACTGTTTCTTGATGTATTCGCGCAGTACGGAACGTACGAAGGTGCTTACTGATACATGGTTTGCTTTTGCAGCAACACGCACACGGTCAAGCAAGTCTGCTTCGTAGTCGAACCGTACACAGAGGGCGCGCTTCTCCTTCTTATCGTGAGGAACGTCTCCGCTGGTTATTTTCTTTTGTGCCATATTAATCTAAGTCGTCGAGTAATTTCTTTACATGCTCCGTGTATTCCTCGCTTACTTCATGTGCGGCAGAGATGATGTCCTTGTGGAGCTTCTCTATCTCGTACATGGTCACGGTGCGCGGGAATACATTCACAGGAACATATGAACCATCAGGGAGTTTCGCGCGATTGATTGAGAGTCGCTTCTTATCGCCTGCGTTCTCCCACAGGACGCCATCTATGATGGCATGTGTTTCTCTTGCTGTTGGTATCTCGATAAGCTCAACGAGAGGATTGTACTCTCCGAACTTATGGTAGGTTGCCCAACAGTAGAATACAAGCTGGTCGTGAGAGAGGACTTTCTTTTGAGTCCACACGCCTTTCTCGCCCGCAAGAGCAGTCTTGTACTCTCTTATCCGTAGGTATGTTTCCGGCTTTGTAGAGAATCCGTCTGGGTGAGTCTCGATGTGTACGCCTTCAACAATAGGGTCAAGGCAGAACTCAGCGTGCTCAAACCGTGGGATGTCTACGACAAGCGGATTCGTGGGGTCTTCCTCAAGCAACCGTGCTATCTCCGCACCAAACTTAATGGCTGGTACATTAAGGGAATCCTTATTCCCGAAGAATCGCTTCCGATAGGTTGTCTTTGATGACCTCCAGGTCACCCAGTCGCTATAATGGAAGCGATTGTTTCGTGGGAGTAATAGCATGTTTACTGTAGGTTGAATTTCTTATCAGTGATGAGGTCCATCAAGCGCTGCTTATCTGATGCGATGAGCTTTGGATGGTCCTTAATCTTCTCCGCGAATGAATTGAGCACCTCCTCATTTGGTGAGTTATTGATGCTGCTCGCTGCCTTTGCGTAGATGATAGCGGAAGCGTCACGCTGCTCTTCGGTGTACGTTGGCATTGCTACGCTTGGAGTTGCTACGGCTGCTGCAACCTTTGCCTTGTGCTCCTCTTCTGCATGGTTGATTGAGCGCTCCGGGAATGGAGGAACCTCCTTCTTTTCCGCTACAAGTGCTCCTTCCGTGACTACAGTATTTACTGGTACCATCTCAACAGTACGAGCTGCTGAGAAGAGTGATGGCTGTTCTGCTTGGATATCTTCTGCAAGCGATTTACCGATACCCGCTGTAACTTCCATGGTCATGGTAGGCTTTGCATACTCAACAGTAGGAACTACTGGTGCAGCTTCCTGTGGTGCGACAATCTGGCCTACTGCATCGCTATCTGTCGCGATGCTGATACCAAGAACAGTCGCGATGAGGTAACGGCGGACATAGGTGGATACACGGCCAAAGTCTGAGAGCTCCTTGTATGGAGGAAGCGGGGTCTCTGACTTGAGCTTAATATCGCCACTCTCGATGTCGAGAACTTCGATGGTCATGCCCGTCGTCGTGTAGTATGACAAGTAGCCAAGGCCGTTCTCCTCGAGTGCATCGTCTACGTGTGGGAGCAAGTCATCAAGCTCTACGTAGCGGACAATCGTGCGGTCCTTCTCGCTGATAAGCACACGACCGTTACGCTCAAGCGCGCGGAGCGCCTTCCTTGCAGCAAGGAGTCGCTTCATGAACGGAAGATAAGTGCCCGCTGTCTCAGCCTCAACGATAGGAGTTGCCACTGCTGCCTCTGTATCTGCTTGTTTAATCTTTGCCATATTAGAAATTAGTATTAGCTGGAACGTATTTGTACGATGTCTTTGTAGTCGCCGTTGCGATTCCCTGGTTCTCTTCGTTCTTCTTGAGCACGTCGAGCTTCTCTGAAAGCTCCTTGACCGCAGGAGAATACTTCCATGTTGAGCGAGTAGCTGTGGTATAGCCACCGTACTCCGTAGTGAACTTGGTAATGTTGAGGGTCTCCATCTCCTTATAGAGAGAAGCCTCCTGCTCGTCGAGCTCCGCCTCGAGTCGCTTAATCTGCAAGCGGAGCGCGAGGGTCTTCTGTGAGATTGCCTGGATTGCTGAAGGAATCTCTTGTGATACTGATGTCATGTATTATATTTTATTACTGGTAACGTACAACGTATGCCGCATTGCTGCGGCTTTCACGTTGCGTATATTTATCTACAGAACTACCAACTTGCGCTTGCAGCCTCACCGAGACCAACTACTGTGCGGTTCTCTGGAGTATCTGCCATCGCCTTTACATCGAAGAGCTTTGCATCGTTCCCCTTTGATGAAGGAGAGGTCTCTGTGAACTCTACGCGGACAATCTTACCCAACTGATTCTTGAGCTTATCATCAAGGATACCTGAAGCAAAGAATGCTGAGTTGCCCTCTGCGGTGAGAATCTCATAGAATGGTGACTCACCAAACTTGGTCTTCTTCATCGTGCGCGAGAGGAGAACTCCAACGACTACCTTACCTACAGTCTCGAACTTGATAATATCGGTCTCTACAGACTCTACGCCCTCCCATGGATTTGCCATAGTGTTTGCGGCCAGTGCTCGTGCAAGTGAAAGTGTCTCGTGACATGTTCATGTGCAATTGCGTTGCCAAGTAACTGTTTGTTGATATTCTGCTCCCGTTACCGAAGCATTGTTCAGGGGTCTGGATTCGAACCAGAGTCTCTGGGTTATGGGCCCAACATCCTACCTTTAGACTACCCCCGCAGTTTGTGCTACCGCCCGCCACCACTATTTGTAAGTCTTCCTAGGCTCTTACATTAACGCAATGGAATCAATTTTTCGCTCAGTAGCACAAGCGATTTTATTCGCGTACGTTTCAGTTTCTTAACGTACAAACTGTTCACTGGTGCTACCTGTAGGATTCGAACCTACGAAGCCGAAGCGCCTGGTTTACAGCCAGGAGTATTTGACCACTTTACTAAAGTAGCGCGCGTACGTTTCAGCAATCTTAACGTACAAACTGTTATACTGGTCAGCCCACCAGGAGTCGAACCTGGGCTCGATGCATCCAAGGCACCGCGACTTCCGTAATCTTTTAAGCTGAGGCCGGCGCTCTGCCAGTGAGCTACACATCTATCTCTCGGATAAACGTGGAAGGAATCGAACCTTCTACCTCCGGGTTTGTGGCTGCTCTATCCAATGAGCTACTTTCGGGGCGTTTAACCCCTAAGAAAGGAATCGAACCTTCTACCAACCACGGCGGACTCAGAAGGACTTGCACCTCCACCATCGGTTTTGGAGACCGAAGCTCTGCTGCTTGAGCTATGAATCCATATGTAGCCACAACACCACGCGGCTACATGTGTGAACTGGTGCCCGAAGGAACTGGTTCTCTATTATTATACTCCAGTATTATTTTTTATGCAACTGTGGATAAACTGGGGATAACTACCAATCTAGGTCGGAGTCGATGCTATGGTTTGCAGGGTCGAAATCCTTTCCAGATTCATGCGACTGCAACACCGTCTTGTCGATAGGGCCTCCGAGGAGTGTAATGAACGTATGCGTCCTGAGCTTGTTTCCACGGATAAGTCTTCCTTGCGATTGCACGAAATTATAGAATCCGTAGCACCTACCCGCGAACACCGCAACAGGCACAGACGGCATCTCGAATCCTGACGAGATTTGCATCATCAGCACCACGTATCCACGCTTGTATTTCTCGTGCTTGCCTTGAGCAATGAGCTCTACCTCATCGGCAATCGGGACTGCGTTCTGAGAGTTCTCTGCGGTGATAAACTGGACATAGGTTGCATCATCCTTCGCATACTTCGCCCTGATGCTTTCGTATAGGGCAGCATTATGTTCTCGGTGTCCCGTAAAGATAACAAGCGTACTGTGCTGCTCGCAAAGCTCGAGGATGCGCTCTGTTTTATTCTCGGCAACATGCACCGGCTTTCCTTCCTCATCGCGCTTGAGGTGTCCAGACTCAATCTGGTGCATATAGTTGTTCAGAGAAGATAGGTTGTCCACCGTTTTTCTCAAATGCTTAATGTACGTCTTCTGCTCATCGGTCATCTCGATTTCCTCCGTGATGTATATCTGCTCGGGAACATCGAAGATATCCTCGAGGCGCACGATGTCCGCAAAGTTGAGCAGGTACTTGTTGAGGCCGTCCTTACAGATTTTCTCTTCAAGTTTCTCTGCATCTGTCTGCCTAACTATCCCGAAGTTCTTTTTTGATGGCTTCCCGCGTGGGGTGCCCTTTGGCACACGGACGGATGAGTCCGCCCCAACCTGCTTATCGTAGAAGAACTCCATGTCGAATGCATCCTTGCTCTTTTCGGTGACATTGTACCCATGCAAGAGCCCGAGGGCGTAAATGTTCCACGGAGTAGAGCGATACGGGGTAGCTGTTCCTGTGTAGAGGAACGAAGGATTAACACGTCCCAGATAGCCCACCATTGCCTTAAAGAGCTGCGAATCCATGTTCGAGAACCAATCCACCTCATCTATCAAAACAACGTCGTAGTAGGGCAGTTTGGGCAGTTTAAGCTGCTCTTCCTGCCATGTCTTCGTAATCTTACCCATCCGATACTTCAGCTTGAGGTTTGGCGGGTTTGCTTTCTTGAACTCCTCCTTTGTGAGAACTAAGACATCCATCTCCGATGACAGCCCGCTCTCCGCAACGTCTTTGAGCCACTTCTTCTTGAGCGTCTTGGGGCACACGACAAGGCACGAGAACCCCCTCCTTGCGAGGCCGATAAGGCCGTGAGTCTTTCCTGCACCCGTGGACCACACGAGCATGAGGCGCGTTCTCCTGTCGGCGAACACATTGTCCTGGTGCTTGTAGTTTGTTATCGGTCGCATCGTGGTGTGTAGCTCTTTGAAATAAGCGCGTAGAGCGAGCGCTTCCTTGACTCGGGGATATACATCACTCCGCGTCCGAATTGCTCTCTGAGCATACGCTCAATATCTCGCTTCTTTTTCATTTGCTCAGCTACTTCATACACCTTCTTGAAATGGTTTGGAGCTTGAGGTGGAATAACCACCTCGTACTCGAATCCATCCGTTTCAATATTACCAATCTGCATCTTCGTCGCTTACTTCTTGTAAAAGTTCAGGCTCGACCACCTCCTCTACCGACTTCTGCTCTGGGAATAAAGGCTTCCCATTTCCGTCAACCATGCCCATGCTCTTCGTCATCTGCAAGTCTACATTCTTCACTACCACGTAGTCTCCGCCTTCGCGCTTCTGCTTGTACCACGCTGCCTTCTCCTCGAGGGAGATGAGGACCTCTGGGGCAAAAGCGGTAAGTGCTCCGCGGACCCTATCTCTCGTAGCTTTCAAGACAAGCAGGTCGCGCTTCCAATCTATATTGATATTTGGTTTCTTGAAGCGGAAGTATCGCGCAGAACTGCTGCGCACGAGTTCCATGTTTGAGTACACCGACTTCATCACATTTGTAATGTGCGAGAGAGCCCCTCCACGGAAGCCCGATGAGCGCAGCTTCTCCTGTGGAATCTGCTCGTATATCTCTCGTGACTGTACCACGAAGTCTGGAGAGCGCACCATGAATCCATCGTAGGACATAAGGATTGCCGCAATCTCAGACTCAAGCGGAGCCTCAGCGCGCGCATCCTCTTGGATGATATTCTCATCCTCCTCAGATACGACTGGCAGGTCGTACGAGGTCCTAAACGTCGTCGTCTCGTTGGTGCTGAGCACGAAGTTCCAGTGGTTGCGCAAGTCTTCCATGGCCTGAAGGCGCTCTTCCTCTGATTCTGCGGACTCAATCTTCTTCTTGAGCTCAACCTCCTGCTCCTTTGCAAGGTGGTATTTGTGCACGAGCTCGGCGAATATCTGCTCACGGTGCATACGGAGCCAGTTGAGATTACCTACCTGCTTGCGTGCAAGCGGCGGCTCGACAACCCAGTAGCGGCGATTACTCGTGACGTCTGGGAGCGATGCCGCGCCGTTGATGGTAATTGATACCACGTAGCGGGTAGGGTGCGAGTCGATGTTCTTTCCGCCGAAGTCACGAAACTTTCCGTGCTTGTCTGCGATGAGGTGCTTCAAGAGCTCCGCCGATGACTTGAACATTACCTCACCTTCTGCAAGGTCAAGGAGCGACATACCGGTCACTTGGAGATTGAGCTCGCGCCCTTCCAGCTTGTCCTTAAAGTCTGCGTACCTACCTTCACCCGCGATGATTTCCATTGCAGTGCTCTTGCCGATACCCTGCTCTCCTCCAATCATGAGCGCCTTATCGAAGACAGCTCCTGCCTCGTACATACGCCTTACCATCGCGAATAGGAACTGTGCGGATACGCCGCGGTGATACTGGTCATCAGGAAGGTTGAATACCTTGTGGAGCCAGAACTCAGCCCTGTTCTCACCATCCCACTTGCCAATCAGTGAATCTGCGTAGTCCTTATAGGAATCGTACTTGTTGTCGTTTGCAACGAGCTCAAGTGCACTTTTGATATCTCCCTCAGATACCTTTGGGAAGAAGTTGCGCTGAATATCTACCTGTATGCGAGCGAGGACTGCCTTGTCCTTGTCTGGACCACGGTACCTCCTTTCTTCCACTCCGTTCGATAAGATGATGCACTCACGGAAGAGGTCATACTTGATGCTCCCACGGTAGCGTGGGTGATGCTTCATGATGATGTGCACGTTGTCCACGTTGCAGTAAGGAATGCCTTGGTCATTGTAGGCAAACTCCTCCTTCATCTTCTCTATCTCGTCCTTGAATTCTGTAGGATTGAGGAGCTCTTTTCCGAGGTTCTCCGCTTCGAGCTGGTGCTTCTTGAAGTCCTCCTCAATCTTCTTCTCCTCGCCGAGCTCCTTCTGGAGGCGCTTATTCTGCCTGGACGCGTACTCCTTCGAGCAGGCCCATGTGAAGATGTTCCGAATCTCCTGTGCTTCCTGCCTGTTCTTATGGTCGTTTGCTCCACTTGCGTAAGGAGGATTGAATGTCTTGTTGAGCTCAGTGATGAGCGCCTTTCCGCGAGAGTTCCAATCCTCGTACGGAAGCATTGCCATAATGGTTGCTGCTCCGCGCGTGAGGCTGTCGTGGCGCATTCCCTCTCCTGCTCCTACAAACTGAGTGAGCTTCGCCTTAATTGCTTGGTTGTTGTTGCGGTCCCTGCGCTGTGTTTCTTCACGGCTCATCGGGTCAATCGGAGGAAGTGTACCTGCCCTCATTCGCATCTCTACGTCGATAGCCTTGTTCTCTGACCCGACCTTCGTGATAGGGAATATTTCAAATGGGAACGGTCCCATCTCTGCCGTGTTCACCACCTCATATCCTTTACCGTCAATGACCGTAGGAGGGAGCACGATGTATCCGTTGTTTGCGAGCAGGTCGATGTTGTCGAGATTTAGAGTGACCGTTTTCTCTCCTACGTTGATTTTGTGCTCTCCCTTGAACGCGTTAATCTTGCGCGAGACGCTATCGAAGAATGGGGTGTACTGGTAGAGCAAGTGGTATCCACCACTGGTTGTCTTATGCACGCGCGTGTCTCCACTGATTGCAATAATCTGCTGCATCAACCTCTCCGCGACCTCTGGGCTGCGCTTTCCGTCCGCTCCGTCATTCTTCGTCACGTCGATGTCCACGCACACAAAACCCGATGGCTTACCCGTGAGGGAAGCGAGGCCAAGAGGCCCGTCAACTTTTCCGTACTTCTCATAGAGGCGCTCGATGTCCTCCACGCCGTACGGTTTTTCTGCAAGCACATTCTGCGAAGGACTTCCGTCATCAGTGAGCGGAAGCGATGCAGTGTGCGGTGCCTTCTCATTCTTTCGCAAGAAGAATACCGCAAATCCATAGTCCTCAATGAATTGGATTGCCTGCGTTAAGAGCAGGCCTTCTTTTGGTGATGGCATATTTTTGGTAAGGTTAAAACCTTAGGTTGGCGCAGCAAACCTTCATACGCCTTGCGAGAGTAGGAAGACTTACTGCGCCAGCCTCGCAAGGCTGGTAAATGTACACTACCCTATCCCGGAGTAGTGACTCTAGTATAGCACGTTTTTAATGCTGCAAATACTTCTTATCCACAATAATGAATGCCGCAATGCTGATTGCTTCAGCGGGCGTCAAAATCTTCGCAGGATACTCATCTTCGTAGAATCTTCGCAGCAAATTCCACGGTATAACGTAAGCTCTGTCAACGAAATGGATAGCTACAAAGGCTGGTCCATTCCTGAAATAAATCCCGTCAAGCGCCTTATTCCCGAGCGAGGAATTAGGTATTGTGTACTGAAAGCCGATGTCTGAAGTGGCGTTATTGAGGCGCACAACCTGGTGCTCCTTGAGCTCTGCAAGCGCGAAGTCTTTCTTTCCCCGCGTATGCTTGAGCTCGTAGATGCAGGTAGGGAATACCCGCTCCTCCTTAATCCACCTGATGAACTTCGGCCTCCACTTGGTCTCCTGTTCGTTCATGCATTCCCTTAATTATCGCAAGTAATCCGTACCCCGCAACAGTGAGGTAGTAGCCACGCTCACTCTTCTCGATGAAACCGTTCTTGAGTAGAGCGCGCAGGACGGTAGAGAGCGACGCTGGGCTGATGCTGAACTGTTTCCGTATATCTCCGAAAGATACCGGGCCTTCGTGGTTCAATGACTTTGCAACACGCTCTACGTTCGCCTTAAATATTTGCATGTTCAGTTTTCTTAATCATAATATGTTCCGAGTCAACTCCAGCGAACTGGCGCATGTCTGTCTTCTTTGCATATCCACGCTCACCCCACTTTACCCGCGCGGGGATGTAGTGAGGATTCGTGTGTCCGCAGTAGCCGCAGTATGGGTTGCTATATGTCATCCACTCAGTGCACCTGCACTGTACTGTTGCTACAGTGGTTTCGTGTGGCGTAGGTTCCGTCATATGATTTCATATTGCGTTACCGGCTTCTCGCAGTAAATAGAAAGCGCACATGATACTTCGCAGGCCTTCTTCGCAGTGTGTCCGAGCTCTAGTGCTGCAAGTGCATAGTCTGCTCCTGCTCCAACTGCGTACCATGTTCGTATCTCCTTCACATAAAGGTTCGCTAAGATGAACGCCTTCTTCTTGAACACCACGATGAATGAGCTATCTTTGAGCTCGAGCGAATTCGATACCGTCTTCAACTTCGCCTCGAACTCAGACATGAGCAGTGTCCATCCGTACTCCGTGTTGAACTTGGGCTTATTGTTCTCGAGGAATTCTTTGAAGATAAAACTTACAGCGCAGTCGCCTACGCTCCCGATGGCGATATCCTCCATTGCCCACAGCTTTGCCTTCTTGTCTTTCTCCTGGGTGAATCCGTTCACGCGGATACTGTCTGCGGCAATCTGAAATCTTCCTTTGCCTATTTTTTTAATTGCTACTACCGACATGGTTATTTGTTAAAACACACGCCATTAAAAGAAACGCCCGATGTCTGCACTGTCTGATAGAACACGCACCCATCCGCCTGCTCCTTGAACTTCGTCCACGCCATCATGAACGTGGCAACAGCGAAGAAGAGCGACGTGATGGCAAGCACCCACATTTTGCGGTCGTTGTAACTCATACTATTTATTATGCTCTGTTTTGATAATATAGTCCGCAAGCTCCTCTGGGCACAAGAACCGTTTGTTGGTATTCACAAACCTGTACTTGCTGGTATTGAACCGCATGAGTGTCCCTGTTGTTGGATACCAATCGAATGTGTAGCTGTGCTCAGGATGCCTCATGCGCCAGTGCCACGGGGTAAGTAGCGTTACTTGGAATCCGTAGGCGCCCTCGAGGACATCCTTATTGCTTGATTTCGTCTCCTCCCACTTCATAGAAGATTTCATTATCGGGCTTCGCCATCGTCCAGATGTGCTCTGGGAAGTTCTCATCGCCAGAGAGGATGCGCTTCGTGAGCTCATTAATTTCTGGGTTACGAGATGCTCCTTCGATAAATTTCCACTTAGCTTCCATTGTATTATAGGTGTATGGATACTTCTGGAGTTTCTGAATCGGCTTGATTGCCACATTGTAGATTGCTTGGCACACATTGTTCATGATGGTGAGGTGCTGCCGAATGAAGTCTTGTTTATCTTTGTTGCTGTCGATGATATCTGCAACAGGCACCTTATCGAGCACCGCCTGCCAGAGCTCAATGTTTGAGTTCACTGGCGCGTCAATGCGTGCGATAATATCTGGTGACCCATCAGCGTAGACTACGGGAATCTCTGCTTCGTTTTTGTTTTCCATATGCGCTATTTTCTTATGTCCATTAATGTCTTATGCCTATCTACCGATAGCTCCACGTACGATGGGAAGAGCTCAATCTGCTTTACCGCTTCGTAGTTTATACGCAACTTCTCAGCGATGCTCATCGCAAGCGCCTTCTTCTTCGCTTCGAGTTCTGCTTTTGCTTCATCTACTGGCCTACATAAATCTGTAAACCCATCAATGAGAGCCGCACTTACGGTCACCTTGTACGTGCTTGAGCCCACCGCGTATCCATTGTTGTCGCGTACGCGGAACGTCTCTTGCGCGTCCTCCTCGATGACCACGTTCTCAACATCATCAACGACAGCCATCAACCCTGCGTATCTCTTCTTGTAGACAGCCTCTATCTCCGTCTTCGTTGACGTTGTGCTCACTACAAAGTCCGCGAACGTCTCGAATGGCCCCTTCTTAGTGTACCGTCCGACGCGGATTCTAACTATGTTGTCCATATTAATTGAAAAGTCTCTTTAGTTTATTAATCAATGAAATGCTATCGCGAAACTCTTTTCCCCACATGCGATTCTTTTCTAGCGCCGTAAGCGCGGCTGCTGCTAGTTCGTCTTTCTCGCTGCATCTGTCTGCGATAAGACCAATGAAAGCAATCTCGGAAGCTGGGGCTATCGTATATGTGTAGTCGTCGCTTTCAACATAATCGAAATTGTACTTCTCGATGTCGCCTCCTGGATTCTTAATAGTCACGATAGTATCGTTAATCGAGATGACGACTCCGTACTTATCTCCTTGGTAAAAAGTATGCCCACGGAGGCTGCCATCATCG
>Ga0247723_1001135_pt1 | contig 16072 bp, 15 predicted proteins | sample MSEWelMarce5H_FC_FD_189079 | JGI IMG/M metagenome (GOLD analysis project Ga0247723, IMG submission 189079) | Subsurface sediment microbial communities from gas well in West Virginia, United States - MSEEL Well Study Marcellus 5H_FC | ecosystem: Environmental > Terrestrial > Deep subsurface >...
GCTAAACGCGAATGACCCTCAAGAAGTCGCCGAGACGTGGAAAGACAACGATCTCTCCCAAGGACTGACGGCAAACACTGTGCGTGTCATCCATGCGTATGTCCGAGAACTGGATGGAACTGTAAGCCACTATCTGGCCCGGTATGATGGTGAAGGCGACTGGCTCTATAAGTGTGAGGGCAAGTTCAAAGACTTCTCTTCCCTGCTTACATCCTTTATCGGTAGTGTTGGCAGCAATGGTGACTTCCAGTCTATTCGTGGGGTCGGCTATCGTCTGTTCCCTGCAACGTCTGGGCAGAATCGTCTGCTCAACAAGTTCCTCGACCAAGCCTGTATCGCCTCGACCCCTCATTTGTCCACCAGCAACGAGGACGCGAACGTCGAGCAGATGATCAGACCGATGGGTCCATACATGCTCATGGCAGATGGGACAAGCTTCCAGGAGATCCAGACACCTGATTTCAGTAAGAACCTTATCCCAGCGATCCAATCTCTGGAAGGAATCTTCCGTTCACGGGCCGCGTCGTCTGCTCCTGTTGCGGCAAGCGGAATGGATCGAACGCAGAAGACCAAGTATCAAGTGCAGACTGAGACGGAGCAATCGGGCGCTCTGCAGTCAAGCGGGTTCTCGATGTTTATGGCAGCGTGGGAGCGTCATTTGAGATGTGTGCTGTCTCGAGTGTCCAGAGAGGATTACTTGATCACCGACCCGGGCGGGAAAGAAGTCCACGAACTTCGCCTGCGTCTCCTCGCCCGAGGAATTCCCCTTGAAGCCCTCTACAAGCTTGACGTGAAAGCTGCTGAAGTGAATACCGGACTTGGCAAAGGCAGCGCAAGTGAGCGCCGATCAGTGGTCAACATGCTGAACGAGACCCTTTGGCCGAGACTTGATGCCAAGGGCAAGAATATCCTCAACCGCATGACCGCAGCCAGCTACGCGGGAACGCAGATTGCCAAGATGCTTGTCCCCGACATCATCGGAGGCAGACCTCCTATCGATGCACAGGTCGCGCAGCTTGAGAATAGCCTCATGTCTCTTGGCAAGCCGCCAGCCTTTGAGCCGAACCAAGATCATGTCATCCATATCGACAAGCACTTGGAAGACCTCTACCAGATCAACACTCAGCTTACTCAGATGCAGATCGAACTGCGTCCGGCCATTGATCAGATGCAACCTATCTGGGAGCATTGCATCAACGACCATCTCCCACTCATCGATCCAAGCAACCAAGACTACCGCAGGTTCAAAGAAGCCCTGCAGCAGCTCGGTGAACTCATCAAGAACAGTCGCAAGCACCTTGACGCGGAAGATCAGCGTGCGGCAGAAGAACAGGCTGAAGCCCAAGGGCAGGAGGCTCCAGAGGCACCATACGGTGGAGCACCCGCTGGCCTATTTGCAGCAGCGGTCGATGCCAACGCGAGAGCGGCAAGTAAAGATGCTGCGGTGATCGAGAAAACCAAGGCGGAGACCCAGATCATGCTTGAGAAACACAGGCAACAGCTGGCGGCGAACGACGTGAAACTTGCTCTGGACGTCAAGAAAAGCCAAAATAGGTAACACGAACATTCGTGCTAGACAGCCCAGCATATTTCGATAAACTGAAAGGGTAAATGATAACTACTCACCTTCAAACGTCTAAAGAAATATACAGGTTTAGGCAAAACAAAGAAGCTGTCGGGAAACTCCAAGAGCTTTTGTCTGACCCCGTGATGAAGTCGGCCATGACTATGGTAGAGAATCTGTCCAGACCGTCAGTGCTGCCCGAATTGACTCCCACGGTGCATCACGACACATCGATTGCCCACTATATGCACATGCTCATTGGGGTAAACAAAGCCATCGCAATGATCAAACGTATGGCTGTCGACGTGGACAGCGAAGAAGACACTGACTTTAGCGAGGATGAAGCCGGAGATTTTGAGTCTTACGGTCACGAAATTAAGGCAATTAAACTCCCTAAAACCAAATAACCTATATGTCAGAACCCATTACGGCCCCAACGCAAGCACCAGCATCCCCCGCTCCAGCGGCACCATCGTCTAGCCCAGCTAGCGTCTCCTCGGCTCCACCACCTTCCGGAGGCATGGACTTGATGAGTGAACTCTCCGACAGTATCTCAGAGGTGAAAAACGGGAAAGCCCCTCAAAAGCCCAAAGCCGCTTCACCAAAGGCCCAAGAGAAGAAGCCAGAGATTGCAGCTAAGGAAGCAGCAAGCGGTGAGAAGCCTACTGAGAAGCAGCCTTGGGAAGTTGAGGCAGCTTCAGGCAAAGAAGAGCCAGCTGCTGAAGAAACTCCGACCGAAGAGAAGATCCCTGATGATGTCAGGACTCCAGAAGCCAAGGCCCGCTGGACTGAGTTGAAGAAAAGTCAGAACGAACTCAACAAACTCAAGCCAGAGTATGAAGCTTTGAAGGAAGAGGTCGAAAAGCTGCGAGCTACTCCAGAAAAGGTTCCGGCGGAAGTTGAGGCTGAACTCAACGAGCTTCGTCAGTTCCGTGCGGCCTACAAAGTCGAAGAGTCGCCCGAGTTCAAACAGTATGTCACCGAACCGTGGACTGAACAGGTAACCGCAATTCAAGAAGTCGCGGAATTTGCGGGGATCGATGTGGATGCTCTACTCAAGGCTACTGACGAACCGAATACGCTTCGTCGGGCACAGGCGATCAAAGCGGCTCTGGCCGAGTCCACAGAGGATGTTGACTCCCACGCTATTGAGATCGTGATGCGTGCGGCGGACAAACTCCACAAGGAAGTCTACCCAAGCCAAGCCCGACTAAAAGCTCAGGCTCTAGAAATCCAAAACGCCTTCAAAGGCAAAGAGGAACTGGAGAACAGTCAGAAGGCCCAGGAGATCGAGCAGAAGTTTAGTGCTTCAGCAGAGCAGATGTATACCACCCTTGAAACCAAACTCAAGGCAACGGGGCTGTTCAACAATAAGGAACTGGCTGAACGAGTCAAAGCGGCAAAGCCGTATGATATCTCTGAGAAGCCAATGGAAGCAGCTTATCAGGCGCAGGCAAGTGCCCTACTACCCGGCTTCATCACCAAGTACAACGAGGTTGTCTCTGAACTCAAGACAGTGAAAGCTGCCCTCGCAGCCCGTGGGAAAGCCGTTGCTTCTCCTTCAGATAGCTCTGAAGCACCAAAATCGACCAGTAGCGAGTACGATGGCGGAGCCAATCTGGAAGACGAGCTTCGCGCCGTTACTCGGAGACGCTAAGACAAATGGTCAGTAGCAATGAGCCTCTTTGGTAAAACAGAGAGGCTCATTCTTTTTATTGACACCTGTTTAGAAAAGATGTATATCTGACACTGAGTATAAAAAGCGCGGTTTGTCGCAAGGAAAGGCTCTATCCTTAGAACAAGCAAAAAGAGCTTAACAAGAGTTGGGGTCGCTCCCCCGATGCACGCAACGAGTCTCAATCTCGCCTTTTGCTGTATCGGACAATCGAGCATCAGGGGCGAAAACCAAAACCCCCAAAACCCCCGACTAATATGGCTAACCTCAATGAAATCTTCGCCCGCGATGCTGAACGTATCCAAGGCGACATCTACCACATCCAGCGTGACCAAGGTCGCGTTTCCGCGCTCATCAAGAAGGAAACCCTTCCTGAAGGCATGGGCTACAACTTCACCACTCCTGTCGTCCAGCGGTCTAACCGCACTGGCGGTGCAGGTTGGGTTGAAGTCCAGGCCGAAGACGGCAGCGGCAATAACTGTACGCCTACCCCCGGCGTCACTACCTCGGCTATCGACATCCTCTCTTGGTCCGCTGAAAAGCGCGTCGAGAAGTCCGATGTGATCTGCCTTGACGACGCTTGGAGCGCTTACAACTTCACCGAACAGGTGACCCGCAAGCGCGAAGAATTCGTCGCCACCATCGTCGACCTCTGGGAAGACGCTGACAAAGACCACTTCTTCAAAGCTGCCGGACACAAAATCGTGTTCAACAGTTCCCTCACCGAAGGTAACTCCACAACCATGCCTGCTAGCGCAGCCACCTACCAGATCAACCAAGACCTCCTTGACTCGATCCGCTCCCGTGGTCTTCGTGACGGCATGGGCAAGGAGCCTTACGCTATGCGCGACGGTGGTCCAGTCCTTCCTCTCATCCTCTCGGATGAAGCTCACCGCACTCTTATCAAGGGCGATGCTTCTATCCGCGAAGACTTCCGCTTCGCGGAAATGGGCAAGGGCGTTGAAGGTGCTACCCTGCTCAAATCGTGGTCCGTCGACAAGTCGTATGGTGGCTTTATGCACATCATCGACACGAAGATGCCACGCTTCAACTTCACTGGTGGCGCATGGGTCGAAGTTCCCTTCTACACCACTGCTTCCGCTTCTATCGGCACGAAGCTGATCCTCAATCCGGCCTATCTCACAGCCGAATACGAAGACGCCTATGTCTGGCATCCAGACGTAGTGCATCGTCTCACTCCGAAGACTCGCTCTTCGGTTGGCGCTGACACCAAGTTCGCTGGTTTCGGCTACAACGGTGAAGTCGTATGGCGCAACATCCCGAACGTGGATGACAACCTGATGGAAAATCAGGGCTTCTGGGCCGCCCAGTTGTATGCCGCTTGGAAACCTATCAAGGTCCAATACGGCTACGTCGTCCGCTTCAAACGTTGCCCAAGCATCGTTGGAGCCGCTTGCCCTACCTACTAATGTAGGTTAAACTAGGGCAGGGGTTGCTAATCACAGCCCCTGCCTTTTTTACTTAAACCAACGACTCTAACATTATGCCACCAATGAACATGGACATGCCAGCAATGGGTATGGACGAAGCAATGGGACAAGAAGAACAGGAACAACTCGATGAGGTGATCTCCTTCGCCCCACCTAAAGGTTTTACCCCTCCGGACGACATGGAAGAAGGAAAACCTTTTGATACCGTCGTTTCGATGGTGATGAAAGGTGGAAAACTTACTCTGCAATCTATCAACGGGGCAAAGCTTTCGCAGATGGAAGAAGAGACTGAGGATATGGAAGAAGGAGAAGAGGAATCAAGCGAGTCTTCTATGCCTTCTGAGGACGGTGGAGCTACTCTCGCTTCCGAAATCAAAAAAGCCGGATACGGACGATAACTATGACTGCATCTCCCTACGCCTCTGACGCAAAGATTGCCGAAGCCCTTGCGGTTATCGGTCAATCCTACGTCGACACCAAAGAATACGGTCTGTATGTTCAGATCGCTATGGCTTTGGCAAACCGAAACGCGACTAGCGGAGACCCAATGCAGAACACAATCGACGCTCTCGGTGGTAGTACATTAGCTACCACCGAGCAGGGCATTTTATCCCAGATTTTTGTCCTTGCTGCTACCGCATGACCGCTTCTCCTTACGCCTCTGATGCAAAGATTGCCGAAGCCCTTGCGGTTATCGAAGCAGAACACGTTGGCACTCGAGAACAAACGATTCTTCAACAGATTTTCGTTGCGTGTGCAACGTCGGGTTCTTCACCGTCTTCTCCAACGCTTTATTACCTTGATCAAGGCTCAGGGCTTTGGGGTGATGCGGATAACTGGTTTGAAGACCAAGGTGGAACTATACCTCATGGCGCAGTCCCAACTGAGAGCGATAATTGCGAAATTAACGCGGGCAATATCGTTGATGAGGTGCCTAGTAGCGGTTATGTCAATGTTGTTAACAATGGCACGGTCACGGCCAACAACGGCACGGTTACCACCAACAACGGCACAGTTACGAGTAACTATGGCACGGTTAACGCCAGCAACACGATTTTCGCTAACTACGGAACGGTTAATATCAACAACGGCACAATCACGGCTAACCCGAGTACGGTCTTTGTTAACTACGGAATGATTACCGACAACACAGGTACGGTTACTCAAAACTGTGGAACCATAGTCAACAATTATGGTTACGCTGGTCCGTGTGAGTAGACAGTACCTAACGACATAAGCCCATGCTCCCCGGACAATCCACTACCCTCAATAACCAGCTTGCCTTTGTTCAAGGGGACACTTGGGGAGGGATTCCATCGATCACGTTTACGCCTGCTCCAAACTACAATGTCGTATCGGCTAGGATGCAGTTTCGAGAATCTAAGGTAGCCGTGCTGCCGTCAGCCACTCTTTCCACTGCGGATAATAGCATCCTAATCAACAACGCGGCGACATGGAGCTTCACTGTTCCGGTTCAGAATCTGCCTCTGACCGCAGGGGTATATGATTGGCAATTTCAAACAACCGACTCTCAAGGTAACGTGCAGACCTACATGCAAGGCACCCTTCAAGTCTATCTCGACATTGTACGCCCATGAGTAACACCATCGAAGTAACAACTGAAGGTGATACAATCATCACGGTAACCCCAGAAGGGGACGTAACTGTGGGGGTTGCCTATAATCCCGTAGCTGGGTCGGGGACTGACACCAATATTGGGATCACTCGAACGAATTCCGCCGTAACGGTGACGTCGAGTTCTGGAACTGATGGCACAATCTTGGCGGCGGACTCCTCAAACGCTGGGGTATTTACCTCGGCAAACTTTAGTAAGTTGGCAGGGATTGAAGCGGGTGCCGATGTGACCGATTTGACTAATGTCGGAGCCGCTTTAACCACAGCCACAGCTAAAGGCACCATCATTGATGCCGACTTGGTAAATATCCAAGACTCAGCAGCCTCTTTTGCGCCAAAGACGACGCTCTGGAGTTTAGTTAAATCCACGTTGAAGACATACTTTGACACGCTCTATCCGTCTGGCTCAGGCACCGCTACAGGGACCAACACTGGAGACCAAAACCTCTTTCAGAATATCGCCGTAGATGGGCATTCGACAGTAGTTGCCGACACGACCAATGATACGCTCACGTTAGTTGCAGGCCCTAACGTCACGCTCTCCACAGACGCCCTTACACGTTCCGTGACGATTACTGCTTCGGGCGGCGGCGGAGGCGGGGGAGATGTCTTCGGCCCAGACATCGCAACGGATGGAGCTTTCGCTTTGTTTGATACGACCACAGGAAAGCTACTCAAGAACGGTTCCGTGCCGGGAGGAGCCGCCACACTCGACGTAGGCACTACTGAGGGCACGGTTGCCGCTGGAGATGACTATAGGCTAACCGATGCCCGCACACCGACAGCACACGCCTCCACGCATGTCACAGGAGGCACAGACGCTATTCAGTCCGCCACCTCTTCTCAAGACGGCTTGGCAACTTCCGCGCAGATCACCAAATTGGATGGGATCGAAGCAGGTGCAGATGTCACAGACGCTACGAATGTTTCGGCTGCTGGGGCGGTGATGAAAACTTTGGCGGATGCCAAGGGCGATCTTTTTGCCGCCACCGCTGCTGACACCGTGACCCGCCTACCTATCGGGGTATCAAATGGGCATGTGCTGACCGTCGACTCTGCGGAGACAACTGGGATGAAATGGGCAGCTCCTTCTGGTTCGGGAGGCGATGTCGTTGGCCCAGCAAGCTCGACGGATAATGCCTTTGCACGGTTTGATGCTACCACGGGCAAGCTGCTTCAAAACAGCACAGCCACCTTGGACGACGTGGGCTTGGCCTCCTTGGATGGGGTGCAGTTTTCGACCACTCCGACCTCTACGGCGGGTCAGGCAAAAGCTGTATGGAACGCGACAGACAGTTGCCTCAGCATCGGGCTTAATGCTTCCGTCAATGCCCTTGTTGGAACTGACTCGCATGTTCAGGTTTACAATGAATCAGCAAGTACCATGACGGTGATGCAGGTGGTTCGACAGAGCGGGTCTTCTGGGACTCGTCTCAGTGTTGGGCTAGCCTTGGCTAATACAGACGCTGCTTCAGCTACCACTATTGGGGTAGTAGCTCAGTCCATAGCGAGCAACTCTCAAGGATTCATCCAAACGGCAGGACTCCTACAAGGAGTGAATACGAATGCTTTCAACGAAGGAGACACTCTTTGGTTATCGGCAACAACCGCTGGGCTTATCACCAACGTCAAGCCAACTGCTCCGAATCACGGGGTAAGGATTGGCTATTGTATCAAGAAGGCAGGTGGAGCTGGAATTATTCTGATCGACATCCTCAACGGCTTTGAGCTTGACGAGCTACACGATGTCAAAATCACTGGTCCTGTCACGGACAACAGCTTCCTAGTCTACGACACAACCTCCTCAGTATGGATCAACGAAGAACCTTCGGCGGCGAAGACCTCTATCGGACTTGGCAGTGTCACAAACGACGCTCAGACCAAGGCTGCAGTTGTCCCAAACACGGTGCCAACGGCGGGCCAGCTACTTGTTGGGAACGCCGGAGGAACAGCCTATGCGCCTGTATCGCTCAGCAACGACGCTACCGTAGCCAGCACAGGCGCACTCACGCTAGCGACGGTCAACAGTAACGTCGGGGCTTTTGGGAGCGCAACACAAGTTCCTGCGGTGACCGTAAATGCCAAAGGCTTAGTGACCGCTGTTAGCGTGTCGCCTTTGCCAACGGAGATTCAAGTAGCTTGTTCTGACGAGACGACGGCACTAACTGTTGGGACGGCTAAAGTGACTTTCCGAATGCCTTATGCGATGACGCTAACGGCAGTTCGAGCCAGCGTCACAACGGCCCCGACTGGATCAACGCTGATCGTAGACATCAATGAAGGCGGAACGTCAATTCTGAGTACTAAGCTGAGTATTGATGCCACAGAAAAGACAAGCACAACTGCGGCAACTCCAGCCGTCATTAGCGACTCAGCTTTGGCGGATGATGCTGAGATTACAATCGACATTGATCAAATTGGAAGCACCGTTGCAGGCGCAGGTCTGAAGGTAACCCTCATCGGCACACGCGCATGATCATTAATCCGTATACCTTTGCCGCCGCCCCAGCCCCGTCTCAACTAATTAACGAGCAGTTCGAGGCACCGGGGGCTACTGGGTGGACTAGTAATACGACATCCCCAAACTTGGCTTGGAATGATCAGTATACAGTATTGTCTACCCCAACGCCTCCCTTTTTCCCAGTTGCCCCACTTTTAGGGAGCTACTCGGGGCGAATTCAAGCAACCGCGACAACTCCGAACCGAGTAAACGCTCAAAAGACATTCACTTCATCTGCAAATGTGTACTGTCGTTTCCTCCTAAATCATCAAAGGGTGAGCGCAGGAAATAGCACTTTTGCGACTATTCGAGACTCGTCCGGTAACATTCTTGTAACCGCTGGGCTTGCCAACGCTTCGTCGCTAGCAAGAGCCAGCATAGCCGGGGGGTCTACCGTAAACGCTATCACCCCGCCAACGCTTGGAACAACTTATTACGCTTGGTTTGAGTATGAAAAAGGAACGGGAACAGTAAACGCCATTTGTCGCTTCGGATACTCAACTACGTCGACTCGTCCGACGTGGCCTACAACAGGGACTGGAAGCGGGTTTTTAGCTGTCACGACTAATGGCGGGATCTCAACGGCAAATGCGGACAGAATTATGTTTGGGACTACCGCAGCAGCTACAAACTACGACGTAATTATCGACGACATCCAAGTACAAAGCACGCCATTCGCATGAAGATTCTTTTTCACACCTCCACGGCAACTCTGAAGCCTTACCCCCGTGCAGACGAGGAGCCTGTCATTGGCCTCGACCCAAGCTACGAAATTTTTGATGTGGTCCAAGAGGCACTTCCTGTTTATGACGAGGCTACGCAATACCTGACAGCAACCGAGACACTCGACGTGCCAGCCAAAACCGTGACTCGGGGGTGGCAGACCAACGCACTCCCAACCACCAAAGTCTGGGCAAATGTGCAGGAGTTCATGGCGGTCTTCACGATGGCGGAGAAAGCAGCTATTGCTCTGAGCGCGGACCCAACCGTAGCGGCTTTACGACTTGAGCTTTCGACGTGGCTTTCCGAAGTACACGCAGACGATGAGCGTGTTGTGCTCGGGCTTGATAAGCTCGTTGAGCTAGGTATTATCGCGCAAGCTCGCAAGGACGACATTACCACTATTTAGCTATGAATGACCACCACATCACCCCTTTCGTTGGCTCTTTTATCGCTTTTATGAGCACCGTCGCGACCATGGCGGAAATGGAAGCTTGGCTCAAACTTTTATCACTCGCAATCGGGACACTAGCTGGTATACTTGGATGTCTCTCAGCAATCAAGAATCTACGAAAATGAAAACCTATCTACTCAAAAACTGGAAAACTTCACTTGTCGGCGTATTCGCTATTCTCGCCGTGATCACCTCAACTTGGCTCCCGCAGTTCAAAGACGAGCTTGACACCGTCGTCGGTGTCCTTGTCGGACTTGGACTGCTTGCAGCTAAAGACGGCGACAAGACTGGAGTCTAACCAAACGCAGGGTAAGGAGCGACCTTCTAAATCGTAGCCTACAGCGGTGTGCAAGTCCCGCCCTTGCTCCACTTTTTATGCTTGTCCTCCTTGACCTGCTCACCCTAGCCTTGAGAGTTTGGCTTGCGGTCAATGCCTCAAAACCTTTTCAACGACTCTATGAAATTGATCGTGAGATTTACCGTCTGTCTATTAACGCTACTGAATCTATGCTGCTGCAAATCGAAGCCCTTGACCGAGAGCGCAGAGTCCTTGATAAACTCGTCGGCACTTTACACGCCGACCTCTGTGACAAGCATTAAAGGCGCGCAGTACCAGTTTGGTGAAGGCGTCTGGACGGGAACGGGGGAGTACCTCTATTCTCAAGCGGCATTCACCCGCGCACTAACCATAGGAAGAAGCAAGTAACGCTATGACCAAAACGGAAATCGTCAGAGAGTTCATCACACGGTTTCCCGATGTGGAGAACCGCACCCTCGCACGGCTAATGCTCAAAGAGCACCCAAAGGTTTTTTTATCCGTTGAATCGGCTCGCGATATTGTGAGAAAACTCCGAGGGGCGAAAGGGACGCATCAGAAAAAGTACGTCGCAGACAAATCCCTGTTTAAACCTATCGGCTGGCAACAGAACGTCATGCCGAAGACGCACGCCACGACGCGCAAGCCTGTCGTCCTCGACGGTGCGCTGAAGGTTCTGATCTTGTCCGATGTCCACATCCCTTACCATGACGAGGTGGCAGTAGCAGCGGCTATCGCCCACGGCAAAAAGAAGAAACCAGATGTAGTCATCCTCAACGGGGACATCGGCGATTTCTATGGGGTGTCTCGGCACGACAAAGACCCTCGCCGATCACTAGCTGATGAGCTTGACGCGATCCGCCAATTTCTTTTCCATCTCCGCAAGCAGTTTCCTGATGCTCGTATCCTCTACAAAATTGGAAATCATGAAGCGCGGATGGAGATGTTTCTCGTCAAAAATGCGCCAGTCCTCCTCGGTGTCGCGGATTTCGAGCTTCCTGTGTTGCTCAAGTTTGCGGAACTAAACATTGAGCTGGTGCCCTCACTGACTCTTATTCGGTTAGGCAACCTCCCCATCTACCACGGTCACGAATTACCACAGGGCATGTCGTCTCCCGTCAACCCTGCGCGTGGTATTTGGATGCGCGTGCAGGAATCTCTGATTTGTGGGCATTGGCATCGAACCAGTGAGCACACCGAAAGCACTGGTCTGAACAAGAAACTTTCGTCCTGTTGGAGTGCGGGTTGTCTCTGTGATTTGAGTCCTGACTACGCAATCGTGAACCGCTGGAACCATGGATTTGTCTGGGTAGAAACTCAGGCAGATGGCAACTACGAAGTGTCCAATCACAAGATCATCAACGGGAGGGTTTACTGACCAATGAGAGTTATTTGCATCGACCCCGGACACGGTATGTCCAACCGCAAGCCTCTCGTCTATGACTCGGGTGCCGAAAGCAAAGGCTACACCGAAGCGGCTATCGTTATGGAGTACGCCAATGTGCTTCGCTTAGAATTGGTCGCCCGAGGCTTCAAGGTTGTGCGAACCCGAGTTGACCACAAAGATCCTTGCCCTGTATCTCGACGAGACGACATCGCTAAAGCCTACGGTGCTTTGTGTATGATCTCACTCCACTGCAATGCCGCTGACGGCAATGCTCGCGGAACAGAGACTTTCTTCCGTGGTGAGGATGATCGCGCTTTCGCTCAAGTGTTGAACACGGCCATCGTGAAGGCTATGGGAACCAAAGACCGAGGGGTGAAAACTGAAAAGGATTCACAGCACTCATCTCTAGCAGTCATGGAATTTGACAAGTGCTGGTTGGTAGAGCTTGGCTTTATCGACAACAAAGAAGACCGTGCTCTCATGCTCTCAACGACAACTCGCCTTGCCGTTTGCAAAGCGATAGCGGATGCGATTGCGACAAAGTTTGCTTGATTTGGTTTGTGCTTCAGATATGGAGGGGGCCTACGAAAAAACAAAATGACACATTTCAAAAAGCCAATCATCGCCTTCACAGGACTCGCTCAATCTGGAAAAACTACCGCAGCGAAAGCCTTCATGGCTATCGGGTATGATCAAATGTCCTTTGCCGGACCCTTAAAGGCAATGGTGCAATGCTTGACCTCCTGCACGGACAAGGATGCCCGACCACCTGCTCTTTGTGGGAAGTCTCTCCGCGAAGTTTACCAGTCCTTGGGGACCGATTGGGGGCGCGAGATGATCGGGCAAGACATCTGGATTCTCGCAGGGCGTGCGCGCATCGATACGCTTCTTGGTGATGTCGAAAGCGACATTATCCGTGGCATCGTGATCGACGACATCCGCTTCGACAATGAGGCGGAATTGGTCCGAAACATGGGCGGGGTTGTCATAGAGATTACCCGTTCCAGCATCCCTCAAATGGATCATGCTTCCGAAGCAGGAATCTCTCGCGACCTGATTGACTTCAGCTTTGCCAACGAAGGGGACATATTGACCCTACAACGCCAAGTTCGGGACTACTTGCTAGTGCGTTGAAAAAAGAGTAGGTTTCTGTCAACATGACCCCTGCAAATTCCGCTTCTAAGCTACTGCCCTCTCAGCGGGTTCCGTTTACTCCGTTGAGCACGGACGTTTTCGTTGTCGAGAGCTTCAATGTTGTCCAGTCACCAAATGATTCAATTCCGGGTTACGGGACACCACACGACACTATCTCCAAGCTCAAGTCTTGGCCGAATCACAAGTTCTGCCTTCAGACTCAGGCGGATGAGCAGGGCAATTATCAGCGTTGGTATGTAGCGGACCAAGAGACGCAAAATCTGTACAACTACGAGATCAGCGATGCGGGGCCGTGGAAGTCCATCTCCCAGACTTTCGTTATCCCGAGAGCGGAGTATGTAGCGTTGCCTGCTTCTCCTGCGACAACGTATCCGGCCCCTCCAAACCCTCCGATTGACCCCACGGGGTATTCGATCACATCGACCCAAGAACAGAAAATAGGTGAGCCAAAACTCGACAGCCTTTATGTAGCGGTGCAGGTAGTTCGGGAGAAAATCACGGACACGCAGACGCAATATTCCGTCGATCTGGACACGAATACCGTTCGGGAATCCGTGAGCCAGAAAGTGCCTGCGGGCACCCTTGCCACAGTAGTCGGTCCTTCTGGCACCTACAAAAACGTGGACCCAAGCAACTCTCTTTGGTCAACGGCTACAACAAGGAAAGCTGCGGGGCTAGCAGGCAGTGCGGTAAACGGGGTGGCCTCCAGAACCCTCTTTTACCGTGATAACTACTCTTGGCCAAGAGTTCTCAACTACATCAGTATTCAGGGCATCAATTCAGATCCGAGGGATATTTCTTCCCCAGTCGTTAGCTATTCTTGGTTTCCCGTTTGGCTAGCCGACGCTTTTGACGGGCCATGCGACTACACCTTGGTTGAACGCTGGACTCTTGTAAAACCCGTATTCGACGGCGATGGCGGCTGGAATACTGGCACCGTATGGAACTCAACAACGGTCTATGCACTCAATGCTTACGTCACCTATGCAGTTGGCAGCACCCCCGCTTACTACAAATGCATACAGGCTCCCGCCTCGGTAACCCCGCCTGACGAGGCTCCGCTGTATTGGAAGGAGGTAGCCCCCGAAATCCCCACAGAAACGCCGATGTTGAAGACCGAAATCGTCTTCCGAGGGTCTAACCTAAATATTAGCATCCCTGCCTGCTTACACGAAAGTCTGCGGATCTGGGACACCCAATTTTCGGCGAGTTACGCGGCAACGAACCCACCTCGTTGGCCCGCTACCGTACTGGCCCGCGTCACAGTAGCTCCTGACCAAGGGGGCTATCTGACTCGCATGTTCTATGTGAACTCGCCCAGCACGGCGGGCGTGGCTACGGGTATCCGTTTGGTCCAGACTGCGGGATCAGCGCGTGGATTCACGTTAGCGGCTACCATTGCGCGAGAAGTGCCAAACATACCGAGCGATACCTTGCAGCTTTATATCTCAACTAGCCCCAATTTTGGCGCTGGTAATTTTCTAGGGAGTTACGACGGCTCTTTTGTTATGGAAGGAAGTCATACGTTGGGTACACAAAACACGTTGGAGGCCGTTATCACAGGAGCCACGCCCGGCGTCACTTACTATGCCAAAGCTGTTGGAGGCGGCGTTACAAGCCGTCTTTGCGTTGCATCTACAGACCCCCAACCTGAGCTGTCCATTACGGGAAGCGACGTCGCTATTGCAGGGAATGACCCAGATGGTTTTCCCGTTGAGGCCAGCACCGCAGATGACGCACAAGTCGGCTCCCAAAGCACCCTACCGTTGGTGCTAAGGAATATTGGCTTAGAAACCCTAGCTGGGTTTTCGGCTAAAATCACTTCCGACGATCCGTCCCATGCGGGGATGTTTACTTTTCAGCAGCTACCTGTCTCTATCCCCCCATCAAACGCGAGCGATTGGAGTGTCTTCTTCAAACCAATTTCTTTAGGGTATAAGACAGCCACCATCGCCATTCAAAACAACTCGGCGGACGTCTTCTACCTCCACGTTGCGGGGACGGGAGTCACTGTGGCGATTCAAGTCGAGTTGGTCATAACACCACCAACAACACCGCCGACCCCCAACCTCATTCTTGTTAACGGAGAGAGCACGGTCTCTTTTGGAGTAGTGACCGACGTCCCCGTAGTGAAAACCTTTGTTATCCGAAATGTGGGCAACGATACCATCCCTCTTCAAAATTTAGCCTTGTTGATGGACGGAGCCAACGGTCCTGACTTCAAGTTTTCTGATTTGACGGTCGACTCTCTAGCTAGTGGTGTGTCCACAACTTTTACCGTTACTTTTGATCCAGTCGTAGACTCGCTAACTTCGGATACCCGCACGGCTACGCTTTTAATCACTAGCAGCGACCCCAACAAAAGCCCTTTCACGGTTTACCTCACGGGCTTTTCACAGAACCCAACTGCTCCGGGCGCAGTGGATCTTGATTGGGATGCTAATACCAACGGCACCGTTTACGGCATCGCTCATCAGTCTGATGGCAAGGCTATCCTCGTCGGAGACTTTACTGTGGTAGACGGGGCTACCTGCAATCGAATCGCCCGAGTGGACGCTACAGATGGCTCCGTGGACGCTACTTTTGACACCGATCCCGGTGCTAACGGTATCGTCCGCTGCGTTCTTGTTCAGCCAGACGGAAAGATTATCATTGGCGGGGACTTCACTAGCGTTGCAGGTTCTGCCCGTAACCGCATTGCCCGACTTGATTCAGCGGGGGTTATCGATGCCACCTTTGATCCCAATGCTAATGGGCTAGTCCACTGTTTGGGCTTGTGTCCAGACGGTAAGATCATGGTAGGAGGCGACTTTACCGATATTGGTGGAGGGACTAAAACTTACCTCGCACGGTTGAATGCCGACGGCACTTTGGACGCAGGGTTTGTTAGCGAAGTGGAGACCGTCTCCAACCCCGGCAGAGTCAACGGCATCCAGATGCTTTCAGACGGGGGCATGTACATCGTCGGAAATTGGTATGATAGCAGCAACACGACTACTACGACCACAACTACGACTACTACTACTACTACAGCCCCTCCAACAACGACGTCCACTACCACTACTACGACCACTACCGAGCCTCCGACTACCACGACCTCGACAACCACGACTACCTCTACCACTACTACCACAACGACAACAACTCCGCCTCCGACAACCCCACCACCAACAACTCCGCCTCCGACAACCCCACCACCAACAACTCCGCCTCCG
>Ga0247723_1001136_pt1 | contig 16069 bp, 7 predicted proteins | sample MSEWelMarce5H_FC_FD_189079 | JGI IMG/M metagenome (GOLD analysis project Ga0247723, IMG submission 189079) | Subsurface sediment microbial communities from gas well in West Virginia, United States - MSEEL Well Study Marcellus 5H_FC | ecosystem: Environmental > Terrestrial > Deep subsurface > Rock...
AGAAGGGCTCTTTCTCTTCTAAAACCGGAAACAAGGTTAAAGAAGTTAACTCTCTACCAGAGGGTGACTACTACTTCGAAGGCGTTGGCGAGAATAACGAGCAGGACCTAGGCGAACCTCTATTCGAGATCCGCGATGCTAACGATGAACTTATTGGTGTTGCTCAGGACTGGAACGGTATCCAGAAGATTGCGCTTACTAAAGACAGCATGAAAGAAAAGGCCGAGAAAAAGGCCTCTGAAATCAACGACGAGACTTTTGCCGAAGCTCTTGCTGGGCTTGACGATGAGACCAACTGGGACGACCTAGACACCGAGCCAAGCTACGAATCACCTAACGGTGTTCTAAGCATTTCTTTTGCTGCTGATGGCGACAGCGATGGCTACGGCGGAATCATGGATGTTTCGGGTTGGAGCGCAACGCTTGACCCAGATGGCGAAGCTATTAATCTTGACACATGGAGAGGTGGCCCTGACGACGACCTAGGCGATATCGCAGATCGCGTTAGCAAAGCTTACGAAGAATATAAAGCCAAGAAGGCTGGCGAAGCAAAGCCAGAAGCTGCAGCCCCTAACCAGAAGCCAAAGCAGTATCGTTCAACCCTTGAAAAGGATTCGAGCGGCGGCTACTCTACTGCTCCTGGCGACGACGCGCTTATTGACGTTACCAAAGAAAAAGACGGTAAGTGGTCCGTGGGTCACAGCTATAACTACCTACGCGATGAGCGCGATGACGAATATATGTTTGATGAGGGAGAGCAGAGCTTCGATAATGAGGCAGATGCACTGGCTTTCGCCGAGAAGAAGCTAGAGTACTACAACACATGGGATGTCAACGATGACGCAGAGGACGCGCAATTCCGTGGCGGACCTACCACCCAAGCCGAGAAAGACAGAAGTGCGGCTAGGCGTCAACCAACAGCACCTGCTCAGGAGAGCAAGTCTCCTACTCAAAAAACAAAGCCTTCATACTTAGACAAGAAGCCTAAGCAATACCAGTCGACCCTTGAGAAGGACTCTCTAGGCTACAGCACTGGCGTAGATGATGACGGATTCGTTGAAGTTCGAAAGAACGAAGACGGCGGTTACGAGGTAAACCACGGCTATAACCACATGCCTGCCGATGGGTCAAGGGAGGTTCAGTTTGACGAAGACTCCAAGACCTTCCCGACCGAGCAAGAGGCTCTTGACTTTGCTAACGAGAAACTTGATTACTACAACTCATACCGTGTTGACGAGGATGCAGCTAGCTACATCAATGATCGAATTGCTGATGCTGCCCCAGAACGCGGTCTAGGTCAAGACGTACCAGAACCAGAAGCTCCTGCAAAGCCAGCTAAGCCTCTATCTGAAAAGCAGATGGAACCAGCTACCCCTAAGCAGTACGCACTTCTAAAGGAATTCCAAGAAGAGCGCGACGGTATCGACGAGAACCAGAACCAGGCAATCAACGATGCACTAGAGAAGCAGAACCTGTCAAAAGCTCAGATGGCCTCGCTATTTGGTGACCTACAAAAGAAGCCTTTCAAGCCAGAGGTTGACCCTAGCCGTCCTTCTGACCGTATGATCAACTCACTGCGCGACTACCTAACTAACAAAGACCTTACTCCAGACGAGATCACCTCAGCTCTTGATGAGCTAGAGGCTGGTCTAGATCGCGCTGGCGTCGAGAAGCTTCTAAACAAACTACGTCGCCGTCCAGACAAGGCTAAAGAAGAGGGCCTAGGTCAAGACATTCCTTCGGACTTAGTCCTTACTCCTCAGGGGCTTGCAAACGGTTTTTGGTTTGACAAGTCAAAAGACGGTAAGACTTGGTCTGCTGATGGTACCTCGGATGGCGAGCCTATCAATGTAGAAGTTACTGAGAACAACGGCAAGTGGTTTACCCTCGAGCGCTCAGGCGGAAACGGCGAATCAGGCTTTACACGCGAGAGTGAAAAGCAACACGGTTCTGCTCAGGAAGCTTTTGAGTATGCAGCTGAAGTTGCCAACCACCGCTGGGATCAAGATCTCTATGACGATCTAAACAACGACTTTGGCGATGATGAAGATGAAATCGGCTTTGCAGAAGAAGAGGGCCTAGGACAGGAACTACCAACTGCTGGAGCCCCAGACCTAAGCGATATTGCTGCTGATGAGTCTTGGACTGTTGATATGACTGATAACGGAGATCCTTTCGGTCCTCCTTATGAGTTCATTAATACAGCCTCATACACCTCTCCAGACGGTCGCGTAAAAGCAGAAGCAGAATACGACACCGACGGCGAGTCTCAGGGTATCTATCTATCAGTTGAACTTGACGGTAAACGCTTAGACCTAACTGATAAAGAGTATGATCTCGGACTTACCAGTGACATTGGTGATGTCATGAATGCAGTTGAATCCGCTGTCAAGCGCGAGACTGGTGCACCAGAGCAAGGCCTAGGCCAAGCTGCCCCGTCCACCAAGATGGCAGAAGACGCTACCGACGCTCAGTACAACTACGTTTCATCAATGCTTAATGGTAAGGAAGTTCCAGAAGAACTTGCTACTGCAGCTAAGCAGGCAGTCGAAGACCGTAATCTTTCAAAGGCCCAGGTCGGCGAGATTATTGGCAAGATGCGTGACCTTCCAAACAAGGAAGGCTTTGACCCTAACGCTCCTACCGAACGCATGATTGAGTCTGTAAAGCGCAACATTGTTGCTAAGGGCCTATCTCAGGAGGATCAGGATTCAATCCTTCAAGATCTTCCAAACATGGACAAGGCAACAATGTCTGAGCTAATCGGACGCCTTAAGGCTATGGATGATGTGAATGCTCCTGATGAAGGTCTAAGTCAGGGTACTGCAGATCAGGAGCGGTTTAAAGCTGAACTTGACCAGCTATCTGAAGACATGGATGTTATAGAAAATCAAATGGCAGATGGCGATCAGCTAAAAAGTTTAATAGAGCAGTACGATGAGTATGACTATGTTGACACTGTAGGGGATATCCCTAACGAGATTCGCAAACTAGCAAGCTACATGACTCGTTTCCGTAACAAAGGAAATGACGGTGCTAAGGCTAAAAATATAGCTGAAAGGCTTAATGCTGTAGCTGACAAAGTAGAGCTTGACATAGCTAATCGTTTTGGTGTTGCTGATGCTGCTCGCATAGACGATGACGGTAATCCTGTTGACTTACGAGACGTCATGGATTCTGTGGAAACCGATAGAGAAATCTACTTCGAGACCGATTCAGAGAAACTTGCCGAGAAGCTACGCGATAACAACTCCTATGGTGACTCTAAATCTGGCGGTGCAGAGGTATTCATCTATGAAGAAGAAGGCGTTTGGACGGCTACCGTAGACTACGACCGGGACTCAGAAGAGTTCAAGAGTGCCGACCGCGATGACGTTGTAGAGCAAGCTGCTGTTGCCGCTGCTGACTATAACCGAGACGTTATTCCAAGCTCTTACCAGGAAGACTTGGACATTAGCAACGAGGCCGAGGGAGCTAAGTCTGATGAAGACGCTCTAGCATTTGCAGATAAGATGGACCAGCTTGCAGAGGACATTGGCGACCACCGCGGTAACCCTCAGCAGGTGTTTGAGCTACGAGACTACGCCGAGCGCATCCGTGCTCTAGTTGAAAAGCGTAAGAACCAGCAACCAGAGCAAGGCCTAGGACAGCAAGCAGACTCTAACGAGTCGACTCTTGACATTGCTGGTCGCGCTTTTGACATCGCTTTTGATAAGTTACCAGATGACGCTTCCGAAGAAGAGCTTGAACTAGAAGCGAATGCTGTAGAAGCCAAACTAACCGAAATCGAGAGCCTTGCTGCAGACAATGACCGTCTTGGCCTACGAGAGCTAGAACTCAATAGCGACTACCAAGATGTCCGAGCTGAAATCAACGCAGCAAAAGCAAGAGTTGATGCGCAGACCGACAAGGAAGATGCAGCTAAGAACGCCGAGATTGACGATGCTATTGCTTCTGGTGATATTAGTAAGCTTGAGAGTCTCCTTCGCGATCCTGACTACAAAGGATTTGATCTAGTTATTCAGGACGCTATCAATGAGCTAGAGGCGAGTGAAGAAGGCCTAGGACAAGAAGCCCCAAAAGCGTAGCCCCCAGCGAGGGGGCTGACGGCAAAAGAGTTGTTGGTGAACCTATAGCGCCAGAGCTAATTGAAGTTGGCGATATTGTTGAAGTAAAAAACATTATAGGAAATCCAACTTTTAGGCGCAACCCGCAGGTAAAAACTAGAAGGATTATAGTTATCCGGAAGGACTTGAAGTCTGCTTCAGAAATCTCTCCCGAGCAGATTGACTTTATAGGTATATCAATGACCCCTAAGGTCCCTTATGCATTCACTGACAGTAGATTCTACACTTATCGCTTACTAAAAGAGCGCCCAGACTATATGGAAAAGGGCCTAAGCCAAAACACTTCAGAAGCAGACCAAGACGCAATCCGAAGCAGAACCGAATCTATTCTTTCCAAGTACGAGAACAAGCCTAAGAGCCAAGCTCCTAAGGAATTCGACTACAGCTGGGCAGAAGAGCAGGGCCTAGGCCAAGGTACACCATCTGATCCTGAAGACTCAACCGAGGTCATGACTGACGCTCAAGTTGAAGAATTTAAGAGCAAAGCCGTTAAAGATAGCAAGACATCTTCTAGCCGAGTCCTAGCTGGTCTTCTAGAAAAAATCAAGCAAGGCGTCATGCCTTGGGAGCAGAACTTTAAAGAAGGCGCTCAGTTTGCTGGTAAGGGTATCCCTCGTAACCCGAAGTCTAAGCACATCTACTCTGGCCTTAACGCCTTGGTACTTAAAGACGCTCTAAAAACTAAAGGCTACTCTGACCCGCGTTGGTTGACCTTTAACCAGGCAAAGGAACTAGGCGGATCTGTTCGTAAGGGCGAAAAGGGTACTTTCATCCTTGTTCCTATTGCAAAAAAGATTGAGGACGAGGCTACTGGAGAAACATCTGTAAGACGTTACTTCACCGAAAGAGCTGTCTTCAACGTTGAGCAAATTGATGGCCTAAACCTGAAGCCAGCTTCTGAAGAAGCCCTTCCCCCGGTACCACCACTAGAGGCTCAGACTTTTGTTATTGAGCGCTACCAAAAGGCTATGGAAGCTAGAGGCCTTAAGGCTCCAAAGATTCAATACACCTATGTTGGTAAGTACGGATCCCACGAGTCATCCCCAAACTGGAAGCCAAACGCTGACGTAGTAGTCCTGCCTAACCCAGAGCAGTTCAAGAGCCCAGAAGACTACTTCGAAGTTCTGATGCACGAGCTAACTCACAGTACTGGCCACGAAACACGCCTAAACCGTAAGAAGCTTATTGACGACTACGGTAACAAAGATGGCATCTCTCGTGCCCGCGAGGAGCTAATCGCTGAAATCGGCTCTGCAATCCTTGCTGATATGTTTGGTGTTGCCTACGAGCTAGACAAGAACGCTGCTTATGTAGGCAGCTGGCTTGGCCGTCTACAGCAGAACCCTGAGGAAATAATCTCTGCCACATCCGAGGCTCAAAAAGCAGTAGACTATCTGCTAGGAGTTGATCTAGGTGACTGGAGTCCACTCACTGGATACGGCCCAGGTAATGCCGTAACCACGCCAGAATCTAAGGAATAGCAATGTCTGAAGAAAAGAACCCTCTGCCAGCGACCATAAACGGCTATACCCCTGACGACCTCGAGTACTGGGAGGCAATCGCTGACACTGTTGGCAACCCTGTTCCAGAGTACGAGGACGACAGCGAGTACGTCGACGAGAATGGCGTTGTAATTAAAGAAGCAAACGCTAACTAATCACTATTAAAAATAACGGGTAAAATTAATCTAGGGTTTATCTAACTTAGGAATCTTTCATGGCCAACCTGCTAATCGGACGATCTGGCAATCTTGCACTTTACGCTAATGACAGCGTTGGCGTCGTCATCGACACTTCCCTAGGATTAGTCGTAAATTCAGGTGATGCCCTTACTCTTTTTCAGTCCAATAGCTGGTCAGCATCGCAGACACCCCTAAATGCCTCCGAGACATTGCTGGGTAATAGAGCACTAAAGAACTTCATCGAAGATGCACTTATTGCTTCTGCTGACAGAATGTTCAGCATCCCTAACTCTGTACAGAATGAAGCCAAAAAAGCCCTAGAGTGGCGTAAAGAGCACGACCGGGGCGGAACCTCTGTTGGTCTAAACACTGCGCGCACTCTTGCCAAGGGCGGTCAGGTAGGTATTCGTAAGATTCGCCACATCGCTAAATACTTCCCTCGTCACGAAGTTGACAAAAAAGGTAAAGGCTGGAAGCCTGGCGAAGATAACTTTCCTTCTAACGGCCGTATCGCTTGGGCTCTCTGGGGTGGCGACGCTGCGTGGCGTTGGGCACGCGCAATCGTTGAGCGCGAAGACAAAAAAGCTGTAACCGCTGGTGCTTACGGTTTTGTAAAACCTCAGCTGACTCCGTTCCAAGAAGCTCACATGCTGGACGAGAACTACGGCCCAGAATTCTTAGCTCGTGTAGACATGAGCGGTGCTGGTATTGATCGTCTATACAAAATCGATATTGATGGTCGTGTATATGTTTGGGACGACGAGTGCTGGGACGACCTAGGCTCTGTAGACGGAGACATCTGGACCTACGACAAAGCTCTAGACGACCCGTATGTCAAAACCGACAAAACTCACATTCTTATTGACCCGAGCTCTGCTCTGATCATTGCAGCTCGTCTAGCAACTGACCCAGAAAAAAGCATCTCTGTTCTAGACCTAGACAGAGACGAAGCTGGCATCGTAGCTCTCGGTCTAGCAGACGAGGATTGGTCTCTAGTTGACTACGCCATGACTGCAGCGGGTGCAGCTACTGCAACCCCTACGGCAGGTAACAACCTAGATGGCGTAGACACTCCTGAAGAGAAATCAGCGCGCGCTTCCGAACAGGCTCGCAATGCACTAGGTCGTTTCGCTAAGGTTGGTCAGCGTATTGCTGTAGGCGGCGACAATGAAAAAGGCGCTGGAACAATTGTTAGCATCGACGCTAAAAATGGTCTAACCGACGTAAAGCTTGACAGCGGTCGAACCATCACTGTTGGCATTAAGTACACTCAGCCGCTAGAGTCTGTGAAAATGCGTGGTAACGCAGTTCGCGTTAGCAACAACGAGAACATGCCTCTAGATACCTCTGGAATTCTAGGAGAGCCTCGCACTCCTAGCAACCAGCCTAAAGCTCACTTAAAGGGAACCCTTCGCCCTCTCACTGATGATCAACTATCACTTATGCTTTCCGACTGGGGCAAGTTTGTAGAGACTACTCGTAACTCTTACAAGCCATCCAGCGCTGCTGACAAAGCTCGTGTTCAGAAGACATGGGGTGTAAAGAAGTTTGCAGAGAACTCCCTACTTGCTGCAGCAGAATCTGAAGAAGAGGTATTAACCCCCGCAACCTCTGACGTTCCAGCTAAATACGTTGCAATCGTTTCCCCTGAGGCACCAGACGCTGTAATGGATCTTGTTGCGATTGTGCCTAAAACTGCTACTACAAACACTCCCGCTACCTATAAGCGTCAAGACGGCAAATGGGTTTATGACGAGCAGATCTACAACGATTTAATTTCAGCTACCCCTCCTCCTGTAATCGAGCTAGACAAGGCAGCCCTAAACGATACGCTGACCCAAATGGACGAGACCGGAAAAGAAACCCCAGAAACTATTTCGGCTAGTGCACTGGTCACTGCTATGGACTCGATTTTTATGCCATTCTTTGAAGGCACTGCACTTACCGCAGCTGGTGGTGTAGACCGCAACCGGGGTAACGCAGAAGCTCTCCGTCGCTACTGGACTAAGGGTGCTGGCGCTGCCAAAATTCGTTGGGGTACCCCTGGCGACTGGACTCGTTGCGTACGCAATCTCTCTAAGTACATGGGCCCACGCGCAAAGGGTTACTGCCAGCTTCGCCACAAGGAAGTGACTGGTATCTATACTGGCGATCGCAAGAACCCAGGAAACGACTTTTCAATAGAAGCATTTGACAATGCAATGCTTGAGTACGCGGCTCTTAATGCCCGTGCTAACGAAGCACGCGAGCGCTTTGGTCTGACTGCATCAGCCAGTATGACAGGAGCCAAGTTCCGCATTCCTCTAGTTATCCCTGAGAACTTGGAGTCTGGCGATGGGCGTAAGTTCAAGCCAGAGGCTATCGAGATTCGCGAGCTTCCACTGCCACTTATGTGGCAGATCAAGACTGGAGACGGTCACAATGGTTCGGTAGTAGTCGGCCGTATCGACTATATGGAGAGAACTGAAAACGGTATTGGAAACGCCTATGGCGTGTTTGATACTGGGGCATATGGACGCGAGGCAGAACGTCTAGTCCGAAATGGCTTTATCCGCGGTGTATCAGCTGACCTAGATCAGTTCGAGGCCAAAGAAGACAAGCCAGAAACTTCTGAAAACGCTGAAGGCGGAGAAGAAGTTGGCAAACAGAAACTTACCATAAATCACGCCCGTGTAATGGCTGCTACAATTGTAGCTAAGCCTGCATTCCAAGAATGCACTATCTCAATAGAAGATGACTACACGGGGGACCAGGAGGAAACCATGATTCCAGATGACGGAATCTACGAAGAGTCAATTGACCCTAATGAAGCGTTAGAAGTTATCACTGCTTCAGGGTTCCTCGACTCACCTATCCCTATGACGCCTCCCCAGCAGTGGTTTGAGAAACCAGCTCTAACTAAAGCTACCCCTCTGACTATTGATCCTGACGGCCGTGTCTATGGACACATTGCAGCATGGCATGTAAACCACATCGGTATGCCTCGCTCAACTCGCCCTCCACGCTCTAAGAGCAAATACGCTTACTTCCACACTGGTGTAGTTCGCACTGACGCTGGCAAGGATATGCCAGTTGGCCAACTAACTCTTGCTGGTGGTCACGCATCACTTCAGGCTGATGCTCAGGCTGCAGCTAAGCACTACGACGACACCGCATCTGCAATTGCTGACGTTCATGCTGGAGAAGATGACTACGGTATCTACGTAGCTGGTTGCCTGCGTCCAGATGCAACCGAGGCTCAGATTCGTGCACTACGTGCATCTGCTCCTTCAGGTGACTGGCGTCCAATAAACGGACAGCTTGAGCTTGTTGCTGTTTGCCAGGTTAACGTTCCAGGATTCCCTATCGCTCGTGCGATGGTTGCTTCTGGTAAGGTTATGGCCCTAGTTGCAGCTGGTGCTCACTACATGGCAATCATGAAGAGCGAGCCAACCCTAAAGCTTGCAGCTAGCGCTGCCATGATGGCCGAACTTTCAATGTCAGCAGATGACGCCAACCTAGCTGTTCGCGTAAAGAAGGCAAAGAAGGTTCTAAAGAAAAAGCAGTCTGCATACCAGATTCAAGCAATCACTGCAAGCCTAGAAGCCATGCGAACAGCAACTCAAGCAGCTCTTGCTGAAGCGGAGTTTGCTAAGTTCTCGGACGAAGAGCGTGCCAAGCTTGCTGATAAGGGCTTTGCTCTTCCAGACGGCTCATACCCAATCCGTAACGAAGACGATTTGCGTAATGCTATTAGTGCTTACGGACGCTCTAAGCCTCAGGACCGAGTCAAGGTTCGTAAGCACATCGCAAAGCGCGCCCGTGCTCTTGGGAAGGCATACTTGATCCCAGAAGACTGGAAAAATGTAGCATCTTCAGAGGCCGAAGCCATGATTGCCTCAATGCGTTCACGTATTGCTACTTTTGCTGATGCACCGAAAGAGATTTCTGATGCTGATCTAAAAAAGCTTAAAGATGTCAAAGCCGAAGCCGACAAGCAGACTGAAGAAGAAATTCAGATTGCCGAAGACATCAAGTCTGGCAAGACAACAGCTAAGCAGATTTACAACGAAGAGGGTCGCAGTAAATACACCCCAAAAACCCAACCCCGCGACGCCAAAGGTAAGTACCGTAAAGTTCTAGCTCGTCTAAAGCAGAACTTGGGCGTTGCGGGTCTACAGGATGCTCTAAAGAAGGTTGAAGAAGCCGAAAACCTAGAGTTTGCTGGTGACTATGTCAAATCAGCGGAGGCCAGCGGGGAGCTTCTAAATATGGTTGACCGTATAGACACCAAAGCCCTGAACCCAGAGGCTCTAGAGAACATTCGTCTCACTACAGCCGAGCTAGGCAAGACCATTGCCAACCTCCCACTACCCTTCGGTAGCGAGGCTGATAAACTAAAGTTTAGCGATCTACCTGCTGGACTCAAGGACCTCATCGACAAGATGATTACTAGAGTCGAGGCAAAGATCGGTAAAAAGGATGCAGATATTGCTACGCAAGACCTGCGCTCTTATATGTCCGGAGCGGACTTTTACAACCAGGCTGAGATTCAGTCCCAGATGAATAAGCTGCTTCGACTCCTTACCTAAAAAGTAAGGTAAAATTATGATAGGTGGAGCGCCTCACGCAAATGCGCAGAGTCCCTCGCCTTGACTGTTCACCGATAGACGCACCCGCGTCTACCATTCAAAACTGGCCTAGGAGGTACAGTGTACGACCAGATTAAAACTCAGCTAGACACCATTGCTGAGCTGAGCGACGAGCAAGTCGCTGAGCTACAGAGTGAGATCGTCTCGCAGTTTGATGTGGTTGAGGGTGAAGACCCGACTCCTGAAACAGTTGATGCTATGACGTCACTTGCTGACTCTCTTGACATCGTTAAGGGTGAGCTTTCTCGTCGCGAGGCACTTGCTGAAGAACTAGCAACTCGCGCCGCTGAAGCCACTGCTCGAGTTAAGGGTATTGCAGAAGAGACTGGAGAGGAAATGGCTATGTCAGAAGACGCGCCGATCGAAGAGGAAGCTCCTGTAGAGGAAGCTCCTGTAGAAGAAGCACCGACCGAGGAAGTAGAAGCAGAAGATGCTCCTATGGACGAGGAAGAAGACAAGAAGGAAGAGAAAGAAAAAATGTCTTTCTCAGCCGAAGCCGTTGACGCATCAATTACTCAGGAAACCGGATCTGAACTATCAACCGACGAGTCGGCAGTTGCAGAAGAGACCATCGTTGCAGACGCATCTGTTGAAGATGTTGCCACTGAAGAGACCGTAGAGGAAGCAGCTGTTGAAGCTGAAGCCCCTGCAGTTGAAGAAGCAGTAGTAGCAGACGCATCAGTAGAAGAAGCAGCAGTTGAAACTGAAGAAGTAGTAGCGGAAGAAACCGCTGTTGCTGAGACAGTTGAAGGCTCTGAAGCATCAGCCGAAGAAACTATTCTAGAAACAACACCTATCGCTGAAGACATTCAGCAGGAAGAGCAGGCAACTGTGACCGCATCAGCAGAGGGAGCTATCGAAGTTCCAGCTGACCGTCAGCCACTAGTTCAGGTTAACGAAGCTCCAGTAGTAGCAATTACCGCTGGCGCAGACATCCCTGGCTACACCGCAGGCAGCACTATCAACGATATGAACGAAGTAGCTCAGGCTATGGAAAAGCGTATCCACTCACTACGCCGTGTCAACGGTGGCGACGGAGAGCAGCACATTGTTGCATCTATCACCACTCAGTTTGACGAGGCACGCACCCTAACCACCGATGCAGAGGCTAACTCAGCTAAGATTTCAGCTTTCCAGGCTGACGCTAAGGCTCTTGTTGCTTCTGGTGGTCACGGAGCACCTTTCGAGGTTAAGTACGACATCTTCGGTCTTGGTTCAACCACCAGCCGTCCAGTTCGTGACTCACTTCCTAAGTTCCAGGCAGACCGTGGCGGTATCCGCTTCGTAACCCCACCTTCATTCGCTTCAGGTGACTACGCTAACGCTGTTGGTGTATGGACCGCTGCGAACGACTCAGCAGAGACCCCAGGAACTAAGGCTAGCCTTACTGTTTCAGCCGCTGCAGAGCTAACCGCTACCACTGACGCTGTAACCCTACAGCTACAGTTCGGTAACCTTATGACTCGCGCTTACCCAGAGTTGATTGCTCGCCACAACGAGCTAGCTCTAGTACAGCACGCACGTGAGGCCGAGCAGAACCTTCTAACCAAGATCAGCGATGCATCTACTGCTGTTACTACCTCAAACCTAATCGGTTTTGGTCGTGACTTCCTAGTACAGGTACGTCGTGCAGCTGTTGCTTACCGTTCACGTCACCGCATCGACCCTTCAACTCAGTTGAAGGCAATCGTGCCTGACTGGGTAGTAGACGCTATGGCTGTTGACTTGACTCTATCAATGCCAGGCGATGGCACCATCGCTCTTGCAAAGGCAGAGATTGAGGGCTACCTAGCTAACAGCAACGTATCACTAACCATGACCCCAGACCAGAACTTCTTTGGTGCTCAGGGTGCAGCTGCACTTCTTGAGTTCCCGGACTCATTCAAGTGGTTCTTGTTCGCAGAGGGAACTTTCTTGTTCCTAGACGGCGGCACCCTAGACCTAGGTATCATCCGCGACTCATCTCTAGTCGGAACTAACGACTACAAGATGTTCGTAGAAACCTTCGAAGGTCTAGCAAAGGTTGGTATCGAGTCACTAGCGATCACTTCAACCATCAGCATTAACGGTGTAGCAGCCGCTCTTCGTGACACCACTGGTGGCACTGCAGCAGCTACTATCGAGCTATAAGCCGATAGACATCGCTCGCGAGGGGGAGGTCAGCAATGGCCTCCCCCAAACGAAAAACTCTAAACTTTTTATATAGGTAAGGAACCTACAAATGGCTTTCACAAAGACTGGTGTTGTAACAGCACCAAAGATTGTGCCTTCCGCATTCGGCCTACTTGCCGTAGTCAAGCCTGAAAACGGTCCATCGGAGGACCAGTGGGTCCGTGGTTTCTCACAGGAGTGGGAAACAACCCTTTACTCAGCGACTAACTGGGATGACACTGACTCAACAGACGGCGAAGTTGTTGCTGCTGGCGTACCAACTTATTACACAGAAATCAAGCCTTGGTTTATCGAGGCTGAAGAATTCCGCTCCACTCTAGGCTTTAACGGTCTTGACCGTATCGAGCGCTTAAAGCGTCAGCTCGAGGGCATTACTCAGCACGCCATGGAAGTAGAACTTTGGGACGGCGCTGTTCGTAAAGGCGAGATCCACTCTAACGTTGCTCTTTCAGATGCTTCTGCAACCATCCTCAACTCTGGCAACGCTCTTTCACCGCGCCGTGCACTTGCTCTTCTAGAGCACTCAATTGGGCAGGCTTCAGACGGTGGGGAGCAAGGAGTAATCCACGTAACCCGTGACGTTGCAGCGCTGCTCTCTAGCAACTCAAACATGATTTTTCACGAAACTGAAGTAGACCACCTACAGACTATGGGTGGCACTCCAGTTATCGTTGGATCTGGCTACTCAGGTACCGGACCTGATGGTGCAACCGGTGCAACTGCAACCGACACCAACAAATGGATTTACGCCACTGGCACCGTTCGCACTTACGTGGGCGATGTCGATGTCGTGAACGACAATCTAGCGCAAGCTTACGATGTGTCGGGTAATGCGAATGACATGCGTCTCAAGGCAATCCGCCCAGCTGCGGTTTACTTTGATACATCAATCCACCTAGCTGTTCGAGTCGATCTAACAGCCTAACAACAAGGAGAATAGCCCATGGCTACTCAAGAATATGCAGCTAGCATCCAAGGTGTGTCAATTCGTGTCACCCGCTTGGACTCTGCTGGCAACTTGCTAACCGGCCCTGCCGATAGCTACACAACCTCTGCTTTCATGCGTATCTCATTTACCCCTGAGTACGAAGAGGGCGACGAGATCACTGAAAAGGGTGCAAACGGTGTTGTATGTGTAACATACAAGGCTCCAGACACTCTAAAGAGAATCACAATGGAACTTGCAATCTGTGAGCCAGACCCAGAGCTTTCAGCTCTTCTTTCTGGTGGACTTTTGCTTCGCAAAAACATTGGTAGCGGCAATGACGTAGACACTAAGTCTGTTGGTTGGGCTGCTCCTGGTGTTGGTGACGACCCTGCTGGCAACGGTGTTGCAATTGAGGCTTGGTCACACGCTGTTAAGGACGGAAAGCGTGCAGGCGCACTTCCTTACTTCCACTGGATCTTCCCTTACGCTAAGTTCCGTCAGTCAGGTGACCGCGTTATTGAAAACGGTCTAATGGCTAACACCTTCGAAGGTTACGGTCTTGGAAACGCTTCATTCCAGTCAGGCATCGACGGCCGCTGGGAGTTCCCAGTTGCTGCAGAGCGTCCATACGCTTACGCACGTACCGACTGGGCTCCAACAGGTCTGTCAGGCTTCTACACTTGGACTGACAACGCTACTGACCAGGTTATTTTCACTTCACCTTCAGCTAAGCAGCCTACAACTAAGAACATCACAAAGGCAGCTGCTACTCTAGCTGGCACCGAAGCTACCCTAACCTTCTCTGCAGCTCACAACATCGCAATGGGTGACACCATCTACGTACAGAACGTATCTGGCTCACTAAACGGTACTCACGTTGTTACTGGAGTGACCACCACCACACCATTCACACTGAACTACGAGACTGATGCAATCACTGCAGACATCACTGAGTTCACCGTAGGTTCTGGTGCTCGTGTTACTGCAACCAACTCTGCAACTGAGAGCCACCCAGCTCCGGTCGCAACAACTACTGCTCAGATTGGTACTGGCGGTGGATCATTCAACGTTCCAGGTAACGTCAACTACAACGCTGACGCAGCGATTGACAACATCATCGCTTCGAACGAAAACCCAGCTTAAATAAGCTAAACAAACGGGTGGCGAACTGGTCTAATCACTGGTTTGCCACCCGTTTAAACTTATAGAGAGGTATCGATGTCTAACAACTACTGGGTTCAGCCCGAAGATTTAGGCGAATATGCTTACACGGAGTATACCGATGAAGCTATTCGCACTGCGTCATACCTACTCTGGGCAATGTCTGGCCGTAAGTACACTGGCGTAACTACCGTAACCGAGCGTTACACCTGTACCTTGCGCAACAACCGTATGGGCCCTTCAACCAAGACCAACTCTCCAGTCCTATTCGGTGGAGACGTTTACAACATCCCTTCTGGTGATTATGACGAGTATTCGGAACTGACTGCGGACGGCATGTCTCCTGATTCACGTATCCGCCTCCGCGGACGCCCTGTAACTAAGATTCACTCAATTCGTAATCGTAATGGCGGGATCATTGATCCATCTAGTTATTATCTAGTCGAGCACTCAACTATTCACATCAAAGCTGGAACTCCTTGGACTCCATGCAACACTGAAGTCACCTACTCTTACGGAACCCCAGTTCCGGCTATCGGTAAGATGGCAGCTCGTACTCTAGCAATCGAGTTTATTAAGCTTTGGTCTGACGACGACACCTGCGCTCTACCCCAGCGTGTAACCTCTGTTGCTCGTCAGGGCGTTTCCTACACCATCCTTGATCAGCAAGAATTTATTCAAGAAATGCGTACAGGTATGTACGTTATCGACCTTTTTATCAAGACTGTAAACCCAGACGGCGCTCGCCGTAAGTCAAAAGTGTTCAGCCCAGACCAGCCTCGCGCCAGACGATACAACCCTAAGGCATTAGCTCTTACTGCAGATGCAGCTTTTGATGTCACTCTAGTTAAAGGGGCTGACGCCACTTGGTCATCTTCCACTCTAGATATAGACCTAAGCAACCTTTTCCCTGACACCGGCTGGGATCCGGTTGTATCCCTTAAGAGCTATAGCGGTGCTAAATCTGTAGATTTGGACGCTAGCGACATCTCCTTGAACTATGGAAGCGAGGTAGTCTCGTTTACTATCTCGTACGACAAAGCTCAGGGTGCTCTTGGTATGATTGACCCAGGAACTTGGACTCTATACGCAACAAAAACTATTTCTGGTGTAGAGAACATTGTAGAACTTGCTACTGGAAACCTCCAGATCAAGATGTATAGCTAAGAAAGAAGAGAAAATGTCAGTACAAACTAACTTCCGTGCTCAGGACATGCTAGGTGGCGCAAAGCCAGCCGCTGCCCCTGTAGCAAAGCCAGCTCGAGTTGCACCAGTTGTTGCAGCTCCAGTTGTAGAAGTTGCACCTGTTGTAGAGGACGTTGTTGAAGCAGAAGCAGTTGTTGAGACTGTAGACGCTCCTGCAGCGGAG